>Ga0116143_10002016_pt1 | contig 23093 bp, 22 predicted proteins | sample AD_UKC034_MetaG_FD_89745 | JGI IMG/M metagenome (GOLD analysis project Ga0116143, IMG submission 89745) | Active sludge microbial communities of municipal wastewater-treating anaerobic digesters from USA - AD_UKC034_MetaG | ecosystem: Engineered > Bioreactor > Anaerobic > Digestate | place: USA...
ACTGAACCGGTGAGAAGGATATCCATATATTTCCTCTCGTCATTGCGAGGAGGGTCGAAGACCCGACGAAGCAATCTCCAACATCGTGAGGGAGATTGCTTCGGGATTTCGACGCTATCGCGTCTCAACCCTCGCAATGACGGTGCGTATTCGCATCAAAAGGCGTGACGCGGGTTGCGTCACGCCAATGTCAACGGGCGAAAGTTTATCACGCGATGGGTGGATTGTCTAGAAAATGGGATTACAGATTTATGGTCTTCTCAAGAAGCCTTGACGATTTCCAGGTCATCGCGAATTACGCAAATCGGGCGAATTTCGCGAAAGGATTTGGAATTTCGCGTCTTTTGCTCTTTTCGCGCCTTTCTCGTTAAAGATTTCCCGACATCAAGAACGTCATCCCCGCAAATTTCGCGGTTCAATACCCGCCGCCGAAGCGGTTTTGTAAAGCCATATAACTTTGAAAAGCGAGCATCCCAAAAAGAAGCGCGGTGTATGCGCTGCGGAATAACGCGAAGCCCGCCAACGCCATGAGTCCGCCCGCGATGACAGACAGCCAAAGCGATTTGCGAACGCCGCCGATCGGATCGTACAAAAGCAAAACATTACGCGCCACCTGTCCGCCATCTAACGGATAGATCGGCAGAAGGTTTATCAATCCCCAAAAAATATTGACCCATAAGAATAAAGTGGCAAACAGGGTGGGAACAATTCCACCAAATGGAATGATCGCGTTATACGGAATGGGAATCAATCCAAACAGCCAATTGACCATTATCTCACCGCCAAACAAGTGAACAACGGCAATGACCAACCCAGCCAGCACAAAGCCCGCGCCGGGTCCAGCCAGCGAGATCAAAATTTGCTGAACGGGACCGATGGCGACGCTTGCGTACCCACTCCCCCACGGCGAGACTTCGGGAATGGTCAAGCCGCCCGAAAAGTGGAGCAGGATTTGCGAACGCAAACCGTACCAGCGAAACGCTAACGCATGACCGAGCTCATGAATCAAGATGGAAACGAAAACCACAAGAATCCAGATCACGATCTGAAGCAGCCCTCCGCTTGAACCCAGCAGGAGCGCAATGAGCCAAAATAGCGGATGCACGCGCACGGGGATTCCCGCAATGGAAAAGCGGAGATCGTAACGGCTCGTCAGGGTGGGTTGGAAGAATGTCATTATTCTCCCAACACTACTTTTTTCAAACTAGACTCAAACGGCGGATACGCGATGCCGTTCTCTGTGACGATCCCAGTGACCAAACGATTCGGCGTGACATCGAAAGCGATGTTGCGCGCTTTGGCATTCCTCGGCGTGACACGCTCGCCCTTGAACTCCAAGCCGAGGACTTCTTCGGGGTTGCGCTCCTCGATTGGGATTTGATCTCCGTGTGAAAGAGAAAGGTCAATCGTTGAGGTTGGCACCACGGGATAAAACGGAACGCCGTTATCGTGCGCGGCGAGGGCAAGCATGTACGTGCCGATCTTGTTTGCCACGTCGCCGTTCGCGGCGGTGCGATCTGAGCCGACAAAACATTTCTGCGCTTTGCCCGCTTTGAGGAAATATCCCGATGTGTTGTCGCTGATGATCTCGTATGGGATGCCGTACTGCTCCAACTCCCACGCGGTGAGACGCGCTCCCTGCAAGCGCGGACGGGTCTCATCTACCAGCACGTGGATCTTTTTGCCTTGTTCATGCGCGGTGCGGATGACGCCGAGCGCGGTTCCCCAATCTACTGCGGCGAGCGCGCCAGTGTTGCAGTGATGGATGATCGTGTCGCCGTCGTTGATGAGGGTGGCGCCGTGATCCGCCATGCGTTTGTTGACCTCCACGTCTTCATCGGCAATGCGTTGGGCTTCGTCGAGGATGAATTGGCGGATCGAATCAACAGTTGGAGACTGGAGACTGGAGACTTTGCTCATCACTCGATCAATCGCCCATGCGAGATTGACTGCGGTGGGACGCGAAGCCTTCAACGTGGAGGCGGCGGCTTCCAAATCGGCGAGCAGGTCGCCCGTCGAAGTGGAAGCGGATTCGAATCCAGCGAGCGCGAGCCCGAATGCGGCAGTCGCGCCGATGGCGGGAGCGCCGCGCACGACCATGTCCGTGATCGCTTGCGCCACAGATTTATGATCGGTGTACGCCACGACCTCGAAGCGCGCGGGCAAAATCCGCTGGTCTATCATTTTGACTTGGTTATCTTCCCAGAATACGGTTCTCATGCGCAAGATTTTACCGCTTCTGCGGCAAATTCGCCCTCCAAAAACCTTAACATCACGGGCAATCCGTGCAATAATACGGCGTTTGTAAAATTTAAAAAATTTGCAGGAGGACCAATGTTCACCAAAAAACGTACGTTGCTCTTTCTGACCCTCGCGGTCATATTCTCGTTGACGATCGTTTCATGCTCGCCGACGCCAGCGCAGCCCTCAGCGACTGAAGGACCCGCATCGCCAACGGGTTCCGAGAAAAGTATCACCATCGTCATCCCAGAAGATCCGCCATCGTTTAACCCGATGGTCGCGGATACGGGTTATGACGCGCTCGTGATGGAACTCGTTCTGCTCGGCATGGCAGACGTTGACCCGAATGGAAATGTTTTCCCCGAACTCGCCGCAGATCTGCCGACTGTTGAAAACGGCGGCGTGACGATTGACGATGACGCGGGGACGATGTCGGTCACATGGACGATGCGCGATGATATATTGTGGCAGGATGGTAATCAAGTGACGGCAGACGATGTGTTGTTCACGTGGAATGCAATTTCAGACCCCGTCAACGGCACGTGGATCCCCGGCATTGATTACATCGATTCTGTCGAGCAGTTGAGTCAAAATTCATTCATCGTTAATTACAATTCTATTTACCCGGGCTATCTTACACAATTCGGCGGCGAACAACTCGCGATCTGGCCCGCGCATTACTGCAACCTCGAGCAGGGATTCTTGTCATGGGATTGCGGGCGCGAACCATTGAGCGACGGTCCTTTCGTTCTGCACGATTGGGTACTCGGCGACCACATGACCTTCCACAAGAACGACAATTATTATCTCGCGCCAAAACCCGAACTCGATCAAGTTCTTGTTCAGATCGTCCCCGACGACGTCGTGCGCAAGACAATGATGCTGAACGGCGACGCGGACATTGATATGTGGATCAACGCCAACACCGCGAAAGACCTCGAGGGTTCGGAAAAGGCAAAAGTAAGTTTGAGCCCGACCGACCGCTGGGTGATGCGTTTGTATTTCAATCTGGCGCAAAAAGGGACGGTGGATCCGATTGCGTATCCTCATCCGATACTCTCGGACGTCAACGTGCGAAGGGCGATTCGTTCCGCCGTGGATGTTGATACCATCACCTCTGAAATTTTCCACGGGCTGGCAACCCCCGCATGGACGGAATTCTTCCGCGCGCCATATCAATGCGCTGTGCCGCGCCCCGCGTATGATCCCGAAGGCGCAAAGGCGATGCTCGAAAAAGCGGGCTGGACCGATTCGGACGGCGACGGAGTCCGTGAATGTCATGGCTGTTCTACCGGCGCGCCCGAAGGCTACGCCATGGAAATGGAATTCATCACCTACGCCGAATTCGGCGAACCGCTTGAGCTGACCCAACAACTAATTGCGGAAATGCTCGGTGAAATCGGTATCAAAATGAATATTACCGTTGTCGAAGGCAGTATCTTGTGGGACCAAGCCGAGAACGGCGGAATCGAACAAAGCGGTAATTTCGATATCGATATTTGGGATGACGGTTACGCGGGCGTTGACCCTACCGATTACATCTGGGAATTATATTCACAAGAAGCGCTCGTGCCGGGCGACGGCTACAATGTGATGCGCTACGATAACGCCGAAGTGGACGCGTTGATCGACGAAGCGTACACGCTCGACGAAGCCTCGCGCAAGAAGACCTTCTGCGCCATTGCCGATCAAATCAATGAAGATGTGCCGCTTGTACATCTCTTTACTACTCCCAACCTCGAAGCCTATTCGACGCGGCTTGCGGGCGTGCAATCCACGGTGAACGACCTGGTCACATGGAACATCGCCGATTGGACATTGAAATAACTTTCTCCGTCATTGCGAGGAGTGCCGAAGGCACGACGAAGCAATCCACAACAATGTGAGGGAGATTGCTTCGTCGCAACGAACGCTCCTCGCAATGACAGGTAGACGATGACCACCTACATCCTCCGCCGCCTCATTCAAACCGTCGGCTTACTGTTCATCCTGAGCGCGATCCTCTTCACGCTGGTGAACGTCGCGCCCGGCGGACCGATCACCGCGTATGCGGGCAGGCGTCCGCGTCCCGAAAGAATCGAACAACTCAAACGTCAATTCGGGTTAGACCAGCCGCTCCCCCTCCAATACGTCTATTGGCTCGTCGGCAACGACTGGACAAAGATCGATTCCGACGGCGACGGCATCAAAGATACAGCGGGTTCGCGCAAAGGAATCCTGCGCGGCGATTTCGGTCTTTCGTACCGCACGCGCAAACCCGCGCTGGACGAAATCGCGTCGCGCCTCCCCAACACCATCTACCTCATGTCCATCACCATGGCGGTCGCGCTCATCATCGCCATCCCGCTCGGCATCTACTCCGCCATCAAACAATATTCCCTCTTCGATTTTTTCGCCACAACATTTTCGTTCGCGGGTCAAGCCATCCCCGAATTTTGGCTTGGGCTTCTGCTCATCATCATTTTCTACGCGTGGTTAAAAAATCCGTGGACAGGAGAACCCCTTTTACCCGCTGGAGGCATCTCCTCCCTAGACGGCGGATTCTCCCTCTCCGACCGACTCGCCCATCTGGTTCTCCCCGTTCTCACTGGAACGTTGGGCTGGATCGCCTGGTACTCGCGTTTTCTCCGTTCAAGCATGCTCGAAATCCTCCCGCTGAACTATCTCAAAGCGGCAAGAGCGCGCGGCATGACCGAACGCAACGTAATCTTCAAACACGCCCTCAGCAACGCGCTAATTCCCATCGTCACGCTCATCGCGCTCGACCTGCCGTATATCTTCACCGGCGCGGTGTTGATCGAATCCATTTTCGCCTGGCCCGGCATGGGACGCCTCTACTACCAATCCGCTGTTGATCGCGATTATCCGCTCCTGCTCGCCGTTCTCATCATCGGCGCGGCGTTCATCATCCTCTGCAATTTAATTGCCGATATTCTCTATGCATATCTCGACCCGAGGGTGAGGTATGAGTAATAGAGCGCCGTCATTGCGAGGAGAGCCGAAGGCTCGACGAAGCAATCCCCAACACTATTTGCCGTTCTGCCCGATGACGGAGATTGCTTCGTCGCCACTACGCGGCTCCTCGCAATGACGGAACAGCGTTTATGATTCAATCCACCAACCTCTCCTCCATCATTTGGAAACGCTTCACCCGTCACCGCGGCGCGATCGTGGGCATGGTCATCATCAGCATCATCATCGTTCTGTGCATCTTTGCTTTCATTTCGCCGTTCGATTCCGAAAAATCGAACCTTCCCGAAAAATTTCTCCCACCCTCGTCAACCTACCTGCTCGGCACCGATGCGCTTGGGCGCGATCTGCTCACGCGCATCCTCTACGGCGGACGAATCTCGTTAGCCGTTGGCGGAATCGCGGTCGCCATCTCGCTCCTCATCGGAGTCCCTGTCGGCGCGTTGGCTGGCTACTACGGCGGGAAAATTGACACGATCCTCATGCGCATCACCGACGCATTTTTATCGCTTCCATCTTTCCTCGTGTTGATCCTTCTCGCGGCGATATTGCGCGAAGTGGACCTTCCCATCTTTCAACGCAACAGCGTCTTCACTATCAGCCTCGTCATCGGCATCCTCTCGTGGATGACGTTCGCGCGTCTCGTCCGCGCCGCCTTCCTCACCCTGCGCGAAATGGACTACGTCTCCGCCGCGCGGGCCCTCGGCTCATCCGACGGACGCATCATGCTCGGTCACATCCTCCCCAACGGGATCGGCGTCGTCATCGTCGAAGCGACGTTGCAACTCGGTTACGCCATCATCCAAGAGGCAGGCTTGAGCTTCCTCAACTTCGGCATCCAGCAACCGACTCCCTCCTGGGGCAACCTCATCTATTCCGCGCAAGATCACTTCACCAAATATCCATGGCTCGCCATCTTCCCCGGCATAGCCATCTTCCTCACCATCATCTCCGTCAACTACATCGGCGACGGTCTGCGCGACGCGTTCGATCCATACAAGGTGATGGAGAAGGTGGGAGAATTTACTTAAATCTCAAGAAAAAAGATGCCCTCAGATCTCATCATCAACATCCTCGGCTGGACGGGTTCCGTCCTCTTCCTCCTCGCTTACGCGTTGGTCTCGCTCAAAAAAGCGGATGGCGATTCGCTTCTCTATCAAGGCATGAACATCGTGGCGGGCGCGTTCCTCGTCATTTACACGTTCACGCTCGGCGCGTACGCCACCACAGGTCTCAACGCGGTGTGGGTCGCCATCGGTCTCTTCACACTGGGGCGCAAATGGCTCAACCGAAATTAACTCCGCACGTCACGCCCAACGCGCGCGTGGATGAGATCGAACGCGGCTGGCGGCTCTCCATCCCTGCGGGAAACGCGGATCACTACCGCAACGCGCAACTGGATGACTACGCCAAACTCCCACGCCGCCACTTTCCACATCGCTTCACTCGACGCCCTTCGACTTCGCTCAGGACAAGTGTCAGCCTGCTCGCCCGCGCCTCAAGCGACTCCATCCCTGGGACGTGGGGTTTCGGCTTGTGGAACGATCCATTCGGGATGTCGCTTGGCTTCGGCGGGAATCCGTTTCGGTTGCCCGCGTTGCCAAATGCAGTCTGGTTCTTCGGCGCATCGAAGGAAAACTATTTATCATTCAAAGAAGATTCTCGTCCTGAGCGGAGCGAGGAGCGTAAGTTGCGACGAACACAGACGAAGGACGCTTCGTCTACGGGCTTCGCTACAAACGCTCAGCCCTCCGCTCAGCGCGGAGTAGCAAATGGTTTCATAGCGCAAACATTTCGTTCGCCGAAATTTCATCCATCTTTGATTCTCGCTGGGCTTGCCCTTCCCTTCTCACGCAAGGCGACGCGCAAGATATTGGGAAAAATTATTCAAGAAGATGGAATTGATTTACGTAGGGACGGACGGCCGTCCGCCCCTGCATCAGGCGTGGACCCGACCGAATGGCACAGATACAGCCTCACTTGGGAAGAGAAGCGAGTATCGCTCGAAGTGGATAATGTCGAAGTGTTCGAGTCGGCTGTGAGTCCAAATCCGCCCTTGGGGTTGGTCATCTGGATTGACAATCAATTTGCATCGTTCACCCCCGATGGGAAAATCGGGTTCGGAGTTTTAGCAAACCCCGAACCCGCATTTTTAGAAATTAGAGAATTGGGGATTGGTTAACGAATTGCCCAGAAGGCTGGAAGATATGTTCGGAGCAGTGCGTCAACGATCAAGCCGAGCAAAATGTAGCCGCCGAATTGACGATTGTGTTGGAAGGCAAAGCCCGAAAACCAAACAGGCCAAAACGCGCGGGCTTGCTCAGGCGCTTGCACGGGCTTCGGATGATTCAAAATTTTGATCGCGTTGAGCGCATCTTTTGATGCGAGGAAGACGATGAGCATGGCGGGAGTGAAATAGCGCGAGACAAACACAAGATACGCGATAACAACATAAATGAGGACGATGGCGACTTGGTCGGTGCGGCGCGCGAACGCCTCACCCACGCGGACAGGAAACGTGCCGACGCCTTTGGCTTTATCATCATCATGCTTGTCAACGTGCTTGGCAATGTTGATGCTGGCGACGCCGAGTCCGTATGGCACACCCGCGAGCACCGCGCTCCACACGTTGGACATGACGATCTCGTTTCCGCTGAACAGAGCGAGCACATAATACACGCCACCGATGATGATCGGACCCCAAATGAGGAAGATCGTAAATTCGCCCAATCCCCAATATTTAAATGGATAGGTGTATGCAAGAAGCGCGATCGCGCCAAAGACGAACAATCCGATCACGGTTGTGTTGAAACCCGTGCTGAGGAAGACATACACGCCAGCGAGAGTTGCGAGAAAGCCGCTGACCAAAAACCAGCGGATCTGTTGCGCCTTGGTGAAAAATCCCTGCACGAGCGGATGGACACCATACTGTGTGCGGAAGTAGTTGTCGTTGTCCACGCCGCGCGAGAAATCGGTGTAATCGTTGAGCAAGTTGTTCGTGCCATGCGCGATGAACAATCCGAAGGTCACGATGATGAACGGAACCCACGAGAAATATCCGTCGCGCGCGGCGAGGATGCCCGCGATCACGCACGAGTAGACGGTGACCAGCGTCACGGCTGAGCGTGTGGCGATCAGCCACTTCGAGACCACGTCAAGCGCGTCCCATTCTTTTTTGTTATCCATCTTGATGAGTTGCCACGAGGCTTTGCGCCACATTGCGAAGTTGATGTTCATAATGTTCTCTCCTGTTCAAGTTATTCACTCATGTTACGCAGCGATAACCGTAACACGAGACGCTTTTCAGGCGGTTCTTGGGCAAGGGCGACATAAATGTCGCATTACGGCAGCCGCGTTAGCCTTTACTGCGTAGGTGAGTTATACAGCCGGTTAAGCGCAAGTGGTCAAAACCGCCGAGTAATTTCAAAAATTATACACTCGACTGGGCAATCGGTTACAATTCGCCCCCATCAAAATAATTCTGGAGTTATTCATGTCTCACACCAATGAAGAATACATCCCCGCATTGAGTTATCGCTTCCTCACGCCGTTTTTTGACTTCATCCAAAAGTTTATCGTGCGGGATGTGCGATACAAATCCTTGTTGATCCAACAGGCGAATATTCAGCCCGGGCAAACCGTGTTAGACCTCGGCTGCGGCACAGGGACATTGGCGATCATGACGAAGCAGGCGCAGCCCAGCGCGGAAGTGACAGGCCTCGACGCCGACCCCGACATGCTGAAAGTGGCTCGGTATAAGTCCGGTCAGCGGAAGGCGCATGTAAAATTCGACGTGGGATTCACCAACAAACTCCCTTACCCCGATGCGTCGTTTGACCGCGTGATGTCGAGCATCATGATTCACCACTTGAAGACGCCAGAGAAAATCACGACCGCCAGCGAAGTGTTCCGCGTGTTGAAACCGGGCGGCGAGTTGCACATCATTGACTTCGGCAAGCCGCACACATGGTATGGAAAATTGATCGGTCCTTTCCTGCACGGGTTCGAGGAAGCCAACGATAATATTGACGGGAAACTTCCAGAAATTTTCGGCGCGCCCGGGTTGAAGACCGAAGTCGTCGGTCACTTTTTGACGTTTTTCGGCGATCTGGCTTTTTTGAAGGGCGTGAAATGAATCGGCTTACAAGAAGATCACAAAGGCTGTGATGATCGCCAGTTGAGCCATGGGGTAAAAACTAGCGCGATCAAATAACATCGCCGCCATGCGCCCCTCGGCCTGTTGACGGAAGAGATCGAAGCCGGGTTTGAGGAGCAGAATCAAGCCGGCGAGTGCGGATGCGGCGAGATAGGGCAAGCCAAGGGTCAGCGGCGAGACGCGCGGCAGGAACAGGCTGAACGTCACGGTAAGAGCGAGGGCAAGCAAGACGATAACGCCGGCTGTCTGCGTTCCAAATTGGAGCGGGATGGTTTTGGCGTTGACTCGTTTATCTTCCGCTGTATCGTTCCAATCTGCAGGGATGTTCTGCCCCCCGATTTCCCACACGAAGATCCAAACAAAGACGAGCAATACTTTCGGGAGATCCGGGTTCGGGTCAACCACAAAGATGGCGGCGACGGGTCCGCTTGATTTGACGAGTCCGCTGACGAAGGTACGCAGGTACGTGACCTTGAGTAGTATCACATAGAACACTTCGAGAATCGCGGCGGAGGCGAGAATAACGACGATAAAAGGATTGAGGACATACGCCCCGATCATCGCGGCGATAAACCAACCCGCGAACCAAAGCGCGCCATTGCGAATGCTGAGGGCGTTTTGCGCAAGAGGATAGCGCAGGTTTGAAGCCTCCACCGAATAGCCAGCGTTAATTCCGCCTGCGAATTTTTCCTTATCCACAGCAATGCCAACGAGGTCGTTGAGCGCATAGATCGCGGTATAAGCCGCAAAGGCGGTGAAGATCGAAAGGGCAATCGTCAACACCGGGGGGAATTCGCCCAACCACAACAAGGCGACAAAGCCCGGCATGGCAAGGTCTAAAACTCCGTGAGTCGTTCTCGAAAGCGCAAAGAATCGTTTCATTGATAATCTCCGAAAGAGTATCGCAAAATTTATTTTGCGTTTTTATCCTTAATAAAATGCGCCATATAATTCACGTCTTCTTTATTCGGCGCGACCTTCCAGCCGCGCGTGATGGGATTGTACATCAGGCTGGCGAGGCGCACAAAGTCAAGCCCCGACTCGCGGTTCCACTGTTTGAGTTCGCTCGGGCGAATCAACATCGAATACGTATGTGTGCCGCGCGCCAACAAACGCAAAACATATTCGCCCATGACGATGGCAAACAGAAACGCTTTGGGCGTGCGATTGATGGTGGAGAAGAATGCCTGTCCGCCGGGTTTGAGCGCCTTCGCGCAGGCCGCCACCACTTTGCCCGGCTCGGGCACGTGCTCGAGCATTTCCATACAGGCGACGGCATCGAACGTTCCCGCCTCTTGATCCGCCACATTCTGGACGCTTTCGTAGCGATAATCGATTTGGAGATTCTGACTCTGCGCATGGCGTTTCGCCACCTCAACAGACGCTTCGGACAAGTCCAAGCCTGTTACCCGCGCCCCAGCCTTCGCCAACGCCTCAGAGAGGATTCCCCCTCCGCATCCCACGTCGAGAATTTTCGGGTTCGCAGGAAGTTGCTCCATGATGAACTTCGTTCGCAGTGGATTGATGATGTGCAGGGTGCCCATCTCGCCTTTCAAGTCCCACCAGATATTTGAGAAGTTGTCGAACCGATCAATCTCTCGTTTATGAACATTTTCAAAGGATTTCATATTCTTTGGTCATCCATTCTTCCAAAATTTTTACAGCAGATTCGATCTCAGCCTGATGAATATCGTTGAGAAAAATACAACCGCCGATACCGCGCGGCATCGGAACACGTTGTAATCCATTACGATGGTAGGTGCGTTCGATCAACGAGGACCAGAGCAGGCTGGGGTCAAGTACAGGAGCGCTAAGAGCGAAGCCCATTTCGTGCGTCAGGCGAAAGATACGTCTCGTTTCATCATCCGTCAACAAGCCTCGCCCGCGCGCGATCAACGCCGAGAGGAGAATGTCGAGCAAGACCGCTTCTCCGTGAAGGAGATTCGCCTCGTGCCGCGTTTCAAGTCCGTAACTAAAGGTGTGACCGAAATCCACTTTGCGGGCAAGTTCGGTCTCGAGGAGATTCGGCTCGAGTTCTTTGATCATGCCAGTGATGGCACGGTCGAGTATGGCGTCGCTTTCTCCATCCTGAAAATGCGACACCACGCAGCGCGCGCCATGCGCTTCAAGCAAATTGAACAATTCGGCGTCGCAGACGACGGCAAGTTTGATGATCTCGCACACGCCGTTGAGAATGTGACGGCGCGGCAGAGTTTTGAGAAGCGTTTTGTCGAGCAGGACAGTTTGCGGAGCATGGAACGCGCCGAGTCGATTCTTGTTGCCGTTGAAGTTGAAGCCAGTCTTAATACCGATGGACGCGTCCACATAGCCCATCAATGTGGTCGGCACTTTGATATACGGCACACCGCGACGATGACTCGCCGCGACGAATCCCACAAGATCGGTCAACACGCCGCCGCCGATGGCAATGATCGGCTCGTCGCGGCGATGGATAGGAAAGAGATCAAGTTCGTGCGCAAGAGCAAGGTAGTGATCGAGTGTCTTGTTTTCCTCGCCGCCAGGGAACACGGCAAAGCGCGCATCCACATGATGATGCTCAAAGTAGGCGCGGATGGCGGCGCCGTGATGTTTTTCCACTCTGGCGTCCACCACCACAAAGCGACGCGCATCTTCGATCTTGCCGACCGAGAGCAATGCCCAGTTCTGCGGGTGGAACAGGTTCGATGTGCTAACGACCTCATATTCGATTGTGTATTGATATGTGATTTTGCGTGTGCTCATTCTTTTCTTTGCCAATATATCCAAAATCAGTCGGCGTTGCAGATCGCCGACTATGCGTGACGCGACACCTCTAAACGATCTGCCGCCAGTTTACTTTGCCAGCCAGCACACGGCGAGCGAGAGCCTGCGCCATCTCGAGGCTGTGATTCTTGTAGTTGCCGCACTGTTCGATATTGGCATAAGGGACTTCACTGGCAACCAATATATCGCGCAAGATTTTTTCGTACACATCCATAACGGCTTCGGAGCGTCCCTCATTCAGCAACACTAGATAGAAGCCGGTCTGGCATCCCATCAAGCCGATGGAGATGAAATTCTGCGGCATGTACTTTTGGAATCCCCACAACAGGAAATGCTCAAAGGAATGCATTTCAGTAGATGTGAGGAAGGTGGAATTCGGCAGGTTGATCCGCAAATCCACCGAATAAACCACATCGCCAGCCGCGCCCGGCTTGGCGGAACGCAATTTGACGTGCGGGGCTTTTAGGTTTCGATGGTCGAGCTCGCCGATGGTGGCTGTCTTCCAGCCAAGTTGTTCGAGGTTGATCATGAAATTCTCCAGATGGCAAAATAATTTTTGCCGAACTACACAAACCGAGACAAATGCCTGTAACTATCCGCGAGGGCTTTTTCCCACGAAGCCACATGATGGTACAACTCCACGGAGGCATAGCCGGAGAAACCATTCTCTTTCAGGGTCTTGAACGTCGCGGTGAAGTCCATCGTACCTTCACCTGGGATTTCGTGAAAGTGAACAATGCCTGTCAATGTGTTGGCAACCATTTTATCCATCAGAAGTTTACCCTTTGCATCTTTCGCGCTTCGCAAATAAATGATGATCGGGCGGGCACGCTCAAGCACGTCATACGTCAAGCCGGGAACCGAGATGAGGTAGACGAAGATTTCACTTTCAAAAGGAGACTGCCCGGCGTACAGGCTGTTGTAATCCACAAAAGCGGGCGGCGTTTTAACATTCACCGATCCCAGAATCGATTCGACAAGCTTTTTTTGTTTTGCGCCGGGAGATTCATTGTAAAAATAAATCGGATGATCGGGATCAACCAGCAGATAATCCGCCGTTTCAGGGAAATAGACCAGATACTTGGCAAAGTTCAAATCCATCTTGAGGTCATCGCGCATCTTCACCAATTTCAGGTTGTAGCCCTCCTGCGAATCGGACACGTGCAAAAACTTTGCATGAGGCGCGGCTTTACCCAACGTTTCAAGGTAATTCATCTCGGAACAGTAGTTATGATTCAAGTCGAGGTGCAGTTGAAAGCGCGACGAGCCGATCTCATCTACGAGGCTCATGCCCTGCTCGAGCGTCTCAATGTACATGCCAGGTTCTGGCTCGATCAAAAGGGTGATATTGTCGTCGTCGCGCAGAGATTTAAGACATTGATGAACGCTATCTACCAGCAACTCACGCGGATCAACCGAAGGGTTACTTACATGCTCATCACGGATGAAGCCGCTTCCAAACGAGACGAGCGGTATGCCCAGCCTGCGGGCGACATGCACTCCCCTGCGCACAAGATCAATGCGGCGTTTGCGCCCCGCCAGATCGGGCGTCATCAACGACGGTTCGTGCGGCCGCTGAGGCGTGAAAAAGTGCGACGCGGTGGACATGCAAGCCGCCGTCACCTCCAGCGAATCAAGTTTCCGCTTGATCGCGTCGAGATATTCATCTGTAATGTCGAACGGGTTGAACTGATCGCGGTGGAACGAGAGTTCCACGCCGGGGTAGCCCGCTTTATCCACTACTTCAATGGCGCGTAAAAAATCAAGCTTGGTCAACCCAAAGGTACTATAACTGAGTTTGATCATCAGCCGCTCCGAAATGCAACTTGTTTTCTCACATGAAAAACTTTTCGCTCATACGCCAGAACTTCGAACAAAACGAAGAAGCGCGCCAGTCACCTCGAACGCAAAGATTATACTCTGATTTGTGAAAATAGATACAATCCGACCCGGCATTGTCTACATTCACATCAAGACGAAGCCGCTTCGCCCGTCGGAGTAGCCTGGTCGACCCGTGGGAGTGTGAAATAAAACGTCGTTCCAACTCCCACTTCGCTCTCCACCCAGATCCTGCCTCCGTGAAATTCAACGATACGCCTGGCAAGCGCGAGCCCCACACCTGTCCCTTCAATGTTGGGGTTCAGGCGGTTGAACAAACCAAAGATGCGCTCCTGGTACTGTGGCGCGATGCCAATACCGTTATCGCGAATGTAAAATGTGGCAAATCTACCGTTCGACGAATGTATCAGCCCCACTTCAATGATTGGCTGGGGTTGTTCGCCCATGAATTTTGCGGCATTATCCAACAGGTTTTGCAAAACTTCCAGCAAACGCTGACGATCCCCATACACCTTTGGAAAAGCGGCTGTCATAATCACTTTTACGCGCTGTTCTTCAAAGCGCCCATGCAAGACATCCCGCGCGACGAGGACCAAGTCGGTGAAATCTATTTCAACCGAATCATTCATCACCCGACCAATACGCGAAAGCTCAAGCAGATCATCCAACAGTTTATGCATCTTATCGGTGGCTTTGCCGATCCGATTAATATCGCCTTCCAGCCGCTCCACATTACCCGAACGAGCATCTTCCAATAGAAAACTAAGAAAGCCTTTGATGGTAATGAGCGGCGCTTTCAGATCATGCGAAACCGTATAGGCAAACTGTTCCAGCTCGGCATTCTTAGCCTCCAGTTCACTAATCAGGTTCTCGCGTTCTTGCTGAATTTGTTTTTGTTCAGTAACGTCCTGAACTGCGCCATAAATACCGATCAGTTTATTGTGTTGTGAATCCCAAACAGGGTGGGCATAATTTCGCACCCACCGGATCGAACCGTCCTTATGAATGGTCCGCAATTCCGAGACAACTGTTTCGCCCCTGCGCAGCTTGTCCATATCGCGCGCGTCCTTCTCAAGATCGTCGGGATATACTGTAGCCACCCACCCGCCGCGCACGTTGAATTCTTGCACCGTATAGCCCGATATTCGCTCGAACGCTCCCGCCACCCAGTTGAGCACGATGTCGCCATTTTCACCTTGTATGTTGGAAAACACATAATCGGAGGTGACTGACGAGATCAACCGATAACGCTCTTCATTTTTCCGCAGTAATGCTTGCCGCTCCGTTTCCACATGGTCGCGGTGACGAATCGAGGTTAAAACCAACAAAGCGCTAATACAAAGCGCGGAAAACGGTCCCACAATCGAGGTGGGGCTTGCAAATAACTTTGGCGCCACAAAAGGCATGGATAGAACAACAATAATTTCGAAGAACGCGAACAGCACCGTCAACCTAAATGACAGCAAGATGCCGGCGAGGATCAGACCGGGAATCAAATAATAAATGGCTGATGCAAGCACAGGCGAGTCTCCGGTAGCGCTGAAGAGGAATACGACTACAGGAAACATATTCACAGTTAGAAATGCTGAGATCCGAAAGTAACCGATACGATTCAAGAAATACGCTGTGAAAAGAAAAATGTAACCATACCATGGGGGCGTATATCCCGGCACAGTGAAAAGGTAATAGCTGTCTACGCATAGAAAGACAAAAATCATGCCGAGCAAAAAGGCGCCAAGCAAACGCGCCTTGTGACGCAGAGCAATATCTTCTATTACGGCGGGGGGTTCGATTAAGATTTTCTGCAGCCGCTGAAGGGGAGAACGAATCATAGGTCAGGCTTCAGCCTCGGGCTGGGTAGGAAGCGTAAAGTAGAATGCGGCGCCGTTTCCCATCTCGCTCTCGACCCACAATCTACCGCCATGAAAATCGACGATCCGTTTTACGAGCGCCAGCCCCACACCGGTCCCTTCCGCGTCTGGGTTGAGTTTATTGAACAAGCCGAAAATTTTTTCATGATATTCCGGCGCAATGCCTATTCCATTATCTCGGACAAACAGTATCGGCTTCTCCCCTTCGCGCCCAGCCTGCCCAATTTCAATCATCGGATCGATCTGATCGCCCATATACTTGGCGGAGTTGTCAATCAGGTTCTGCAATAGTTCTAATAAACGTTGACGGTCGCCGTGCACAATCGGAAGGTCGGGCTGAATCACAGTTCGCACGCCGCGTTCCTGAAGTCTTCCTTCGGTTAACTCGAGCGCTTCTTTGGCAAGTTCTCCAAATGAAACCAGTTGCGGAGGATTCATAGCCCTTCCAACACGCGAGAGTTCCAGAAGGTCCTTCAACAGGTCTTGCATTTTGTACGCGGCGAGATAGATACGCTGAATGTCTTTCCGCAGCACATCCGCATCGCCACGCTTAAGATCTTCCTCGAGATACCCCAAAAAGCCTACAATGGTAACCAGCGGCGATTTTAAATCATGCGAGACGGTATACACAAACCGTTCCAGTTCCGCATTCTTTGCTTCCAGTTCGTTGATCAGTTTTTCGCGTTCGATGGCTATCCATTTGACCAGGGACACATCCCGAATCATCGCGATGACGGTATCGGCGTCAATGGATACAATTCGGGCTTCGAATGTTTTGCGTTCCCCACTCTGCGGCATCTGATACTCAAAGGCATTCACCTGGCCCGATTCCAATGCGCGCGCAATGGCAAATGCCGTCTGTTCGGCGAGCGGCGGGAGCACTTCCGCCACTTTTTTGCCAAGAAATTCCTCAGGCGGCATAAGCGGCTCGAACAACGCAGAGGGGACAAATTGCAAAATCGTTCCGTCACTCTTTAACTCAAAGAGCATATCGGGAATCGCTTCGAACATGGCGCGCATGCGGCGCTCGCTTCGAAAGAGGGCATCTTGAGCCTGTCTTTGCCTTGTGACATCCAGAAACAGGGAGAGAATCGCTGGTTTATTATCGAATTCGATCAAATCATAGTACGCGTCTGTGATCTTCTTTTCGCCTGTGGCAGAAACAAATTCATACACGGGATTGTGGGTGGTTTTCTCCTCGCGCAATTTTGTAACAAATTTTTCCCGCAGAGATTCATCCTCCCGAATCCCCAATTCAACAGAGGTACGCCCCAATGCCTGGTCTGGAGTAAAACCAGTTAACTGCCAATACGCTTCATTAGCGTCAAGTAACCGCCCTTCATTGAGGCTAGTCAGAACGATCGCAATCGGGCTGGCTTGAAAAATTCTGCGAAATCGTTCCTCGCCCTCGTGTAATGCCTTTTCAGCATGCAACCTGCCTGCGAAATCTTGTTGATTTTTTTCATGATCGTCGCGCAGGATTTTGATCAATAAAAAGATTAGAAGGACCAGGAAGATAAAGATCGCGGTCAAATCACGAGCGCGACTAACCGTTGAATCAATTTGCGGAACCAAATCTCCGCGCAGTTCGGCGATCGCCATGCCCCAAATAGCAACTATGCTTATGATGGCAACGAAAATGGGAATTCGCCAATCTGCCAACAAGGCGGCAATAAGAATAATGAGCATGTATACGTAAATCGCCAGATCATGCACGCCATCTGAATGCCATGCCCCGTAGGTCATCGCGCCCCAAAACGAGATCAAGACTATGTTGGTAGCGGTATTCACATATCCTAATCTCAAAATGAGAAGAAGAAGAAATTGCTCGATCAGTAAAGCGAAGATAATATTCATTCTTGCGTCGAAAGATACCCCCCTTTCGCGTATATCGAAAAGAAGAATTATCGCGCCGATGACAATAACCGCCCAGATCATCGAATATAACAGCCGCGCGGTCAATTCACGCCGATCAGTTCCAAAGAGAGGGCTGAAGAATTGTCGAAAGCGAATGAAATTCACGTGCCTGAAGCCTCCTCACGCAGTATATCACGGCGATTTTATCGTTAAACTCGAAGGGCTTCCACAATTCAACTTACCCCCTACAGTATGTCTATTTTTCACTCAAGGCAGGAAGCGGAGCCATCGATTCGCGGCTGGCGACATAATTCTCGACCCAAAAGATAACCAACGCGAGCCAGACGATGCTGAAACCGATCAGCCGTGATTGGTCGAACGGTTCTTTGTAGACGAGGACACCGATGAGGAATTGGATCGTCGGCGCGAGATATTGCAGGATGCCGATCATCGAAAGCGGAATCTGCTTCGCGGCGGAGGCAAACAGCAACAGCGGAATGGTCGTCACCACGCCCGCGCCGATCATCAGCAGATCGGGAGTTGTTCCCGAATGTAGAAACGATGCGCTGCCGTTGGCTTCTGCCCATCCGAGATAGATAACCGCAGGCAGGAAGAGTATCCCTGTTTCGAGCGTGAGACCGAACACCGAGCCAAGCGGCGCGAGTTTCTTCGTCAGCCCGTAAAAGCCAAAGGTGAATGCAAGCAGAAGCGCGATCCATGGCGGGCGACCATACGCGAACGTGAGATATGCCACACCGACCGCGGCAAGCGCGACGGGAATCCATTGCGCGGAACGTAATCGTTCGCGCAGGAAGATCACACCCATCAACACGCTCAAAAGCGGATTGATGAAGTATCCCAAACTCGTTTCAAGGATATACCCCGCGTTGACCGCCCACACATATACCAGCCAGTTGACGCCGATGAGGATTGCGGCGATGAAATAGATGCGGAGCGTCCGCGCGTTCAAGGCGGAACGGAAATCATTCCACCGACTCATGAATAAGATCACAACGATCAGCAACAAAAAAGACCAGGCGATGCGATGTCCAAGTAATTCAATCGCAGGTACATCTTGGAGATTCTTCCAATAGATCGGGAAGAATCCCCATAGCGCATACGCGATGATGCCGTAAAGAAGACCTTTTCTATTCATCTTTCTCCTATGTAATTATGGGTGTGCCTGACTTGGATGCAGCTGTACCGCGCGAACTTACTAATTCACCTTACGCATTTTGCCGCAGAGTCATCACAGAGACGCTGAGAAAATTTCCTGGTCTTTCTCTGTGACTCCGCGTCTCTGTGGCGGGATTGCGTAACATCAGTTACTAAAACGAGTGAATCGGTTGCCGCCCTGCATATCCGTCTTCGATCTCGTGCCAAAAAGCAATGTCACCCTCTCCATGTTGCCAGCACAAATACACTTCGCGCCCGTCTTTCAACGCGGAGAAATCAAGCAAGCCGATATTGATATCCTTGATCTCCGCGCCTGTATCTTGGATCTTGTGGATCAACGCGTCGAATTTCTCAAACTCGATCACCATCTTGCTCAACGTGGGATTGCCGCCATTCCCTGCGGACTTTTCCACCGCAGACCAAATCTCGGGTTGGTTGGCAAGAATCCGCTGGCGGATTCGCATCACGTCATCCATCAACGGGCGGACGATTTTCAAGGCTTCATTGGCTTCGGAGAGGGTAAAGTATTTAGGCATTGGGGAAGTATACACGGAGATAAGTAGACACGTACACATGAAAACAGGTAAACATGGATCGCACATGTTTACCTGTCTACTTGCGTACTTGTTTACCTGTCTACCTTCGCAACCTCAAACTATTCGTCACCACGAACACACTGCTGAACGCCATCGCGCCAGCGGCGAGCATGGGGTTCAACCAGCCCAGTGCAGCGGCGGGGATCAGGATCACGTTGTAGAAAAACGCCCAGAATAAATTTTGTTTGATCGTCGAAAGTGTCTTGCGTGAAAGCGAGATCGCTCGCGCCACGCCGCGCAGGTCGCCGCTCATCAACGTCACAGGCGCGGCGGCGATGGCAACGTCGGTTCCAGTGCCGATGGCGATTCCAACATCCGCTTGGGCGAGCGCGGGGGCGTCGTTGATTCCGTCTCCGACCATTGCGACGATGTTGGTAATTGGTAATTGGTAATTCGCACGCGGAGAATTTGAGATTAGAGAATTGGAGACTGGAGACTGGAGACTTTTCACCTCGGATGATTTTCCTTCAGGCAAGACCTCAGCAAGAACTGTATCAATTCCAACTTGTTTCGCGATTGCCTCTGCCGTCTTTTGATTATCGCCTGTGATCATCGCGACTTTCAAGCCCATGCGATGCAGATCGGCAATCGCGTCTTTCGACGACTCTTTAATTGTGTCTGCAACAGCGATCACGCCCGCCACATTACCATCAATCGCAACCAACATCGCGGTCTTCGCTTCGGATTGCAAACGCGACACTTCGGATTCGAGTCCGTTCAAGGAAAAGCCGCGCGCGTTCATCATGCGGATATTGCCCACGGCAACGCTTCTTCCCTCCACTTCAGCCTGCACGCCATGCCCAGCCTCTGCCGCAAACCCAGCCACTTCGCCCAAACTCAAACCCCGAGCAGTCGCCTCCGCCCAGATCGCCTCGCCAAGCGGATGTTCGCTTCCCTTTTCAACACTAGCGGCAAGGCGGAGGAGTTCGTTCTCAGTAATTTGTAATTGGTGATTAGAGACTGGAGACTTGAGACTATTCACTGATAACTGATCACTGATCACTATGTCCGTCACCGCAGGTTGTCCCTTCGTGATCGTTCCTGTTTTATCCAACACAACGACATTCACTTTACCCGCACGTTCGAGCGCTTCGCTGTTTTTAACAACACGCCCAGCTCCGCGCCTTTGCCAGTTCCGACCATCACAGCCGTTGGCGTGGCGAGTCCCATCGCGCATGGACAGGCAATGACGAGAACGGCAACCATGTTGATCAACGCAGTGGTGAATGGAGAATCGGCAAATTGGTAATTGGTAAATTGCGGAACGACGAAATACCAAACGGCAAATGTGAGTAAAGCGATGCCAATCACAACAGGAACAAACACAGCCGAGACTTGATCGGCTAATTTTTGAATCGGAGCCTTGCTCCCTTGCGCATCTTCCACCAGTTTGATGATTCGCGCGAGCGCGGTCTCTTTGCCGACTTTCGTCGCTTCGAATTTCAACGCGCCGAGTTTGTTCAACGTCGCGCCGATGATCGGGTCGCCTTGTTTCTTTTCAACGGGAAGCGATTCGCCCGTCAGCATGGATTCGTCCACACTGGATCTGCCTTCGATCACCACGCCATCTACGGGAATCGTTTCACCAGGCTTGACGAGAACAATGTCGCCGACGCGCACATCGTCAATGGAAACTGAAGCCTCCTCCCCGTCGCGGATGACTCGAGCGGTTTTGGCGCGGAGTCCCATCAACTTTTTGATCGCTTCGGACGTGCGTCCCTTTGCGCGCGCTTCCAAAAATTTGCCGAGTCGAATCAATGTGATGATGACCGCGGCGGTCTCAAAATATACATGCCCAGTAATCGCGCCGAATGTAATGAACACCGAATAAATGTACGCCACCGACGAACCCATCGCGATAAGCACATCCATGTTTGCCGAGCCGTTTCGCAATGACTTATACGCGCCGACATAATATTGCCAGCCGACATAGAACTGAACAGGCGCGGCAACGAGCATCATCGTAATGTTTACCCACGCATCATGCGCCCAGTGTCCGAGGATGTTGAAATCGCGCAACATGGAAAAAACAAATAAAGGAACAGTGAAGATCAAACCGATAATGAACAAACGACGCTGTTCCTGAATCTCGCGTTCGCGCGCGACGGCTTCAGCATCTTCCGCTTCACCGCCTAACTCAACCGCTTCAAACCCCGACCGTGAAACTGCCGCGCGTATCTCGGCCTGACTCACCACCGTCGGCACATAACGCACACGCGCTTTTTCACTGGCATAGTTAACTTGCGCTTCGAGCACGCCTTCGAGGCTGGCGAGAGTTTTTTCAAGGCGTCGGGCGTCGTTGTCATCGGACAAACGCTTGATGATGATCTCCGCGTCGCCTGTCGCCACGCCATAGCCCGCGCGATTGACGCGCGCGATCATGTCGGTGATTCCAAGTTTGCCAGAATCAAAATCTACGGTGGCGCGTTCGGACGAGAGATTGACAACCGCCGAATTCACGCCATCGAGTTTTTTGAGATTACGCTCGACCGTTGCGACGCAGTTCGCACAGGTCATGCCCGTGATGGGGAGTGTGAGTTGTTTTGTATCAGACATAATTTTCCAGAATTTGTTGTTCAGTCTATGAGGAGTGTCCTTGTGTTTCTTTACTCTTGCCAATGTATTTCTCAGGGTCTTTGTCAAACGATCGCTTGCAACCAGGCGCGCAGAAGTAATAGGTTTGTCCTTTATATTCCGATGTCGCGGCGGCTGTTTCAGGGGTTACATCCATACCGCAGACGGGGTCTACATACGTTGTTGTCATTTTGAATCTCCTTGTATAAGACTTTGTTTTCTAACTTACTTTACACTTTGAAATTTTTAACTATCAGGCATGTCATTCTGAGCGGAGCGAAGAATCTCCGTCTCGGTACAAGAGACCCTTCGCTGTCGCTCAGGGTGACACGGTTAAGGTAGGTTATTGCGACAAATCCACACGCCGCAATAATTGAGCATTAATTGCCACAACAATTGTACTCACCGACATCAATAACGCGCCTACGGCTGGTGAAAGTAATATCCCAGCCGAGGCAAGAACACCAGCGGCTAACGGCAACGCGACAATGTTGTATCCCGAAGCCCAGATCAGATTCTGGATCATTTTGCTGTAACTGGCGCGGCTCAGTTTGAAGATCTTGACCACATCCAGCGGATTGCTCTTCACCAAGATGATCCCTGCTGATTCGACAGCCACATCGGTGCCGCTTCCGATTGCAATGCCTACGTCGGCACGGGTGAGGGCAGGCGCATCGTTGACGCCATCGCCAACCATGGCGACTTTCTTTCCTTGTTTCTGAAGTTCGATCACTTTTTCGTCTTTGTGTTCGGGCAACACTTCCGCAAAATACAATTTGATTCCAAGTTCATCGGCGACGGCTTTGGCGACATCTTTGCTGTCGCCCGTCAGCATGGCGACTTGCACATTCATTTCATTGAGTTTTTGAATCGCCGAATAACTTTCAGGTCGAATCACATCTGCCAAGGCGAGCGCCGCGAAAATCTTCCCGTCAACGATCAGGTAGACGACGGTCTGACCCTTTGTCCCTGAGGAAGAAGCGAATTCTGAAAATCCCGAATCAGGCTGAATGTTGAGCAGTTCCAACAAACGCGGACCGCCCACCCACA
>Ga0116143_10002018_pt1 | contig 23067 bp, 24 predicted proteins | sample AD_UKC034_MetaG_FD_89745 | JGI IMG/M metagenome (GOLD analysis project Ga0116143, IMG submission 89745) | Active sludge microbial communities of municipal wastewater-treating anaerobic digesters from USA - AD_UKC034_MetaG | ecosystem: Engineered > Bioreactor > Anaerobic > Digestate | place: USA...
GGGAGGCAAAAGAGATACGTTCTAGAAAACCCGAGCGTCGCTTCGCTCCGAGTGGTATGTTTTGAAGCGGAACGCTGGACTGGTTTCTACCGGAACACTGGTCTGATTTCCCCGGAATACGCAAACAAATACCCATTGTGCACTTTCCGGCAGATCAAGAAAGAAACTCCAGACATCTTCATCACCAAACTTCTTTGTAACGTGGAGACGTTGTCCAAGCCTATTCCACCACTTTCTATTATATGCATAAGCGGAAATGAAGGCCAGGATAATGCCTATAAAAGATGCGCCGGCAATTTCTAGCCATGAGATTTTAATAGCACTATCAAATAACGCTTGAAGCGGAGGATTTAGATTCCCCACACAACAGCGACGTAGAACCTCTACCACCAACCCGTATACAGCATAACTACCAAGAGCAAACAAGACTATTTCAATTACGTCTTCCCAATCTTTACGGACAGATTTACTTTTTAGTTTTTGATAAATCTGCTCACCAATAATGCCGGGTAAGCCAATAAAGGTCACCCGTATCAAGAAATCAGATATTTCCACGATAACTCCTAATTAGGTTCCTGTCTTTTCTTTCACTGCCCAGAAACCTTCGAAGATGTAACCAACTTTGAAACCCAGGGCCGGTTTAAGCGTGCCGGAGCGGCCGCCGCCCACGCTATCCAGGTCGATGTCGGCGAGCCGGTAATAAATGTCGAAAGTGAAGCCCGTCGGCGTATCGGCGTATTCTTCGGTGGTGTAGAGAAGACCGGCGGAGATCATCGGCGCGACAAAGAAGGTGGTATCCGAGAGGCCGAAGTCGCCGAACGCCGAGGCGGTTAAGCGCAGCGGCTTTCCTTGAACTTTAGGCGCGATGTATTGCATACCAAGCAGTAGTTCCCAAAGATAGAACGTATTACGCCCGGTACTCGGGCTGTCCACTTTCACGCTCTGGAACTGCAGGCCGCCGGACTTGGCGAACGTTTCATGGCCAACAGCCCGGAAACCGATGCCCCAGGGTTTAACGCTCTCAGTGCCGGCTCCGGAAATCGCCAGGTCTTGGGATGTTGGAAGAAGGAAGTAATACTCATTGGCGGAAACCCATGTGTATACGGGCTTTGCCGTGGCCGCCAGCACGTTTATGCTGCATACGACAAAAAGCAGAATGGCAACAACTGCGGATTTTTTCCCCATACCCCGAACCCCTTATTTTTCTGTGAAGACTATTTTTATTTTACTGCCGGCGGCGGCGGCACGGTATGGCCTGGTGCCGGAATTTATAATCTCGACAAAAGCTTTTGCGGAAGCCGCCGCTGTCTGGCCGGCCTTAAGCGGGAGCATGATATTCCAGCCGGCAACGTGGTTAATAGTACCGTCGGGGCGCATATAGCGAAAAATGGAAAGCCACAAACCCATGGTTCCGTTTATGCTGGCATCGCTCCGGCCGGTGGCCGTGCCGGAGATCTCCGCGCGGCCGGCAATGCCGCCGACGGTCACTTTAGCGGCGGTGACTTTGATCTTTTGGGTTTTGTCGTAGGAGGCAGCGTCGAGCGTGGCACCTTTTGCGAGCTCGACTTCCGGGTTATACACAACCTTTTTCTTTTTTTGCACAATGCCCCCTTAGACTTTAGCCGGCAAAGCGACAGGCTCCAGCCGGGCGGTTAAAAGATAATCCGTAAGGCCTTCTTCGATATTCAGAATGATCTCCCGGCCGTCGGATGTTTTCTGATGTTGCATGGCTTGCAAGGCTTTCTGGAAGACTTGGCGTCGTTTGGATTTGTATTTATGCCAGGGCGCCGCCGGCAGCGCCAGGTCTTTAATAAGGTCCGCCAGGGATTTAGAATAGGTCTCGCCGTCCAGGCTGAACAGTATGGGCTCCAGGTACAATCTGATCAGGAAGCCCAATTCGCTCTGAATATGAGCGAGCTGCTTGGGGCGGCTGACCGCGCGCCGGCTGAGCAGCTGCGAGCTAAGCTGGGTGGAGAACTCGACTTTGAGGATGGTTTCCATCTGCCCGTGTTTCATGCCTTCAGCGAGCTCGACGCTATGCAGAAGCGAAAAGCCGCGGTTAATGGCGTTCTTGAAACCCACCGCAGCCATGTCCAGGTAGTACGCCATGTTTTTCAGGTTCCAGACTTTATTTGTGAGTTGGACCATATCCCGGCCGCCGAAATTGGTGCGGCCCAGGAGCCGCGCCAGTTCCCGGATGGAGACCAGGCAAAAGCAGACAACGGCTTTAGAGTCCGAGTAAGTGTGGTAAGGGCAGCCCTGCTGCGCCCAGATGTTTTCAATGGCCGCCAGGATGCGGCCGTGTTCGACCGTGGGGATACCCAATTCTTCGCCTTTAGGTTTGGCGCGGCCGCGGATCATGGGGATGACGGTAACTTCCCCATCCGCGGTACGAAACTTGGCCTGGACAATATCGGATTTTGCTTTATTGGTGGACAGCGTAAAGAAATTGGAGCTCATGAAAGTGGCCCAGGGAATTGTTTCTTTGCTGTAGGGGGTGGCCATCTCTTTTTTTTCTGCTTCCCCACCCATGGGCATGGGGACCAGGTTGGAAAATAGCGCAGCCTGGTTATCTTCAAAGTAGGTCTTCAGTTTTTCCGGTATAGCCGGAACCAGATGGTTGCCCTTCGCGGCTTCCTGGGCTTTAAGCCTGCTTTTTAAAAGGGTGGTCAGATACTTCCGCGGATCGCGGATGGTCTTATTGTGCATCTGGCACTTTAATTCTCCGAACTCTTCGGCTACTATGTTTTCACCTAAAATCCGGACCGCTTTTTCCCAAAAAGCCCGGCTTTTGGTGTCGCCAGTTAGCCGGAGAATTTCTTCGATTATGTAGCTTTCCATAGTTTCCCCACCCTGAATCCGAGAAATCGTTCGCAACGATTCTAATCGTTTAATTCTAGAAGACTCTTAACGTTACTCTAAGGCCCTGTTTTTCATTGAGGGGCATTTATCCTGAAGCCCATAGCTTTGCCCTGTTTTTTATCCCGAAGCCCATAGCTTTTATCCCGAAGCCCATGGCTTTTGCTATTTTTTATCCCGAAGCCCATACCTCTGTCACCCAAATCCCATGGATTGTTGATAACTTTCCCATGGTGTCCACACTGCCGGCGCCGATTTAGCTGCCGATTCCCGGCCCCTGGGAGGCCGCTGGAGGCGGGGAAGCCAGGTAAACCGCCCTGCTTCCCCCAAAAGCCGTTTTAAGCGAGGGAAGGCCTAGTCTTTGTACTTTCTGAACCCCTCCTGTAACTGCCGGAAGGAGGTTGGCTTGTATTTGTCGAGGCTTTCCTGGTCTACAAAAACGAAGTCGTACTCAACATCCTTTTGGATCCGGTTGATGTCTTCGCACCACTGGCGGAGCCGTGCCATTTTTAACGGCACGTCCAGATCTTCCTGCCCTTTGGTTTCTACGATCACCAACCGGTTGGCGGACAGCTTGACCATAAAATCCGGGTAGTAATTGGAGATATCGCCATCGGCTTTAACATAGTCCAGCTTGAAATGCACGGCCATGTAGTTTTTGGCGTAAGAAACTATGTCTTCACAGTTCTCCAGGAACGAGGCGAACTTGAGTTCCAGCGAGCTGTCACCGATGATGCGGTTGAAGACGCTTTTTTTAGGGATAAGGTAGCCTTGTTCCTTGGCTACAAAGGGGCGGGTCTGGCGCAACTTAATGGTGTCCCGGATCTCCGCGTCGCCTTTGCTGCGGACGGTAAGGGCGTTGATGGCTTTTTTAAAGCTTTCGATCAGGGTTTTAGTGGCGGCCAGTTCTGAAAGGTTGCGCAGGGTGTTGGGGTCTTCCAGGTCTACCGGGCGGTCGAATAATTCGGCCTGGACGAACGCCTTGATCTTGCCGTATAGGATGTCATAGCCGCCAACCAGGCGCAGCTCGTTCATGATGGTGTGCGCGAAATAGCCGATGACGCTGTTGTAATCAGCGGGGCCGGCGGTATCGAGGAGGGTGGTGTGCGTGATATCGCCGGTGGCGATATCTTTGAAGACAATCTCGCGCTGCTCTTCAGCGCTGAATTTGCGGCAGGTTAATTTCTGGTGCCCCATGGCGGAGACGTTCAGATCGCCCAGGCTTTTGTATTCCCGGTAGACGCGGGGTGTGAGCACCGGCAGTTCAATATCGAGGGCGGCGATATCTTTCTTGTCGTTCTCTTTGTCGATCTCGATTACCAGCGGGGTCTTCGGCGCCGTGCCGGCGCCCATGGCTTTGCGCTCCAGGACGACGCCTTCGGCCTGGATGGATTCCACGAACTCCATAAAAGCGTTAGTGCCGACCACGCTGACCAGTTCTTCCACGTCGCCGGGGTACATCTTGCGCAGGCCGCGGCCGAGGGTCTGCTCGGGGAGGATGTTGCTTTTGGCTGCGTAGGCGCGCAGGCCCACGATGGTGGTAACATTGCGGACGTCCCAGCCCTCTTTGAGCATCATCACGGAGACGATGGCTTTATACGGGCTGGCCATGCTGTCTATTTCGTTGGCCTGTTTGCGCAGGTTCTCCAGCTCTTCCTTGTCCTTGCCCGAGGCGGACTCGGAGATCTCGCCGTTGTTCTTGGTGTGAATGACCAGTACCGCGCCTTTCAGGTCCGGGTAATTGCCTTCCAGGTAGGCGGCGACGTCGTCGCAGTTGCGGGTGTCGTCGGTCATTATGAACAGGATGGCTTTCTTGCCCATCTTTTCATGCTCGGCGTAGGCTTTGCGCCATTCGACTACGCCCAGGTGGATATAGTCGGTATATTTCTCGGTGTACTTGGCGCTCTGGCGCTCCTGCAATTTGGCGCGGCTGGGGGCGTCGGGCAGGACGGGGTGTTTGACGACGTTCTGCGAGATGGCTTCCACGAGAGGATAATCTGCTACGGTCTGGACGAAAATAGCGCCGTTGTCGTGCTTGGGCGTGGCGGTGGTGTCTACCTGCATGGAAAGGGCGCCGCCCTTTTGTTTTAACCGGTTGTGGATGTCCTCGATGGATTTAAACCAGGCCATGCGCGGGTCGTGAATATGGTGGGCCTCGTCGTTGAGCACCATCAACTCATCTATGTCGCGGACGATCATGCCAAGGTCTACCTTGGAATCCGTGGTAGCGCCGGTAGGGCGCTTGCCCAGGAAATAATCGCGCAGATCTTCATCGTCGGCAGAGGGCGGAATATCATTGCCGGAATAAACGCGGTGGATGTTGGTAAGGAAAATATTTCCGGTGGGGCGGGTAATGCGGACCTCGTCCTGCAGGTGAAGGGTGAGCTGGAAGTCGTCGCGCCAGTTGCGGCCGTCAAAGCCATTGTCGGGGAGCACGGGGTCGTCGTAGAAAATGCGGAGGCCCTGGAAGTCGCGGTAGACGCGGTCCAGGACGATGATGTTGGGCGTAATAACGAGGAAGTTGCGGGCCAGATCGGATTCCGGCTCATAGAGCTTGTGGTAGAAGCTCCAGGCCAGGGCCAGGCTGAGGACTTTTGTCTTGCCGCTGCCGGTGGCCATCTTTACCACGAAGCGGCGCCAGGTCTCGTCGAACATGCCGCCGGAGACCAGGCCGCTTGAATCGAAGCGCATCAGATCGTGCTTATCCTTGACGCCGACGACATCATAGAGGTAGACGATGGTTTCCAGCGCCTCGCGCTGGGCGAAGTAGTATTGGAAATCCACCATGGCGCCGTCCGCTTTGGATTGCAGGTGGGGCGTGTTGAACCACCAATTGAGCAGGCTGCGGCTGGTGGGCGCGGCGCCGACATAGCCGCTGTCGCGGAATTCTTTGACCTTGCGGCGCAGCTCGGCTACGAGCGGCGGCATGAGTTTTTCCATGCTGCTTTCTCGCAAGGCTTCATCCGCCGGGAACCAGCGGATGCCGGGGGCGAGAATTGCGTGAGTGGATCGCGGAAAATCCTGATGCAGGGCCATTAGTTCTTCCCCCCGTTCTTGCCGGTGTTGATGTTTACAATGGTCATGGTATCGTTACCGAAGATATCCACGACTTTAACCGCGACCTTATGTTGTCCCGGGGCGCATTCATGGAAGACGCTTTTTAATTCCAGCGAGCGGTCTTTCTTGGTACGGAAGCTCTGCCATTCGTTCTCGAAGATGAAATCGCCGGTCCAACGCTCTTCCCATTCGCCGGTATCCTCGTTCCTGACGCGGATAATCTCGCGCTTGCTTTCAAAGTTGAAATCCACCGCCCAGTAGTCTATCCAATCGGTCCATTTTTTAGTGAGCACTTCGCGGGTGAAGACGCCGTCCTTATCCTTGCTTACTTTCACTATCTGGCCTTTTTCCACAATAATGCGGCTGCCCTTATTCTTGATCTCCGATTCGGCCTTGGCGCTGGAGTCTTGGGAATAAAAGACGGAAAAGTCGGTGAGCTCGACCGCGACGCTGTTCTTTTTGATATGCGGTTTAACTTCGATGAAAGAAACATCGTGGAAGACTACCTGGTTCTTTTCCACGGCGCGCTTGTCGAAGACGTCGGCGGGGATATATTTGGGCGCGATATCTATCCCCTTAGCCCGCGCTTCGTCGAGCACGTTGGGGAAGAGGCCCATTTCAAACTCAAAGCCGAGAATGTCCACCTTAGTGATGTGCTTTTTGCGGCATTCGAGGATGATCTCTTCGACGAAGAGGCGGGTTACTGGCAAGTTGACCGGGCCGACGGCCACCAGGCGGCCGGCGCGTTTGCCGTGGAAGCTGGCGAAGCCGGTGGTCTTTTCAGCGCGGTAGGCCCGCAGGATCAAGTCGAGGAAGGCGGCTTCTTTGGCAGCCAACTGCTTCTGCTGCTCTACTTCGCGCAGGTTGGGATTTACGCCGATGTAGTGCTGGCGCTCATACTTGCCCAGGTTGAGGATCTCGAAGGCGCGGTAGTCTTTGCCGTCCAACTTGAGCTCGCGCTGTACGCCGATTAGGCGTTTGCGAGTGGTATGAATACCAAATTTACCCAGATCACTAGCAATCCACTTGCGCCCTAGTCTTTCCGCCACTGCCGCGGTAGTGCCAGAACCACAGAAGAAATCGGCTACAAGATCCCCTTCATTGGTGGATGCTGTGATAATACGTTCCAACAACGCTTCCGGTTTTTGGGTTGCATAACCAAGCCGTTCAATTGCTTGCGGATTAATGGGTGGGATAGAGTCCCAAAGTGATTGAATCGGACGACCCTCCCACTCATCCAAGTATTGTTTTCGTTGAATCCGCTGAGTTTTTAGTTTCGGAAAAACCAGTTTTCCTTCCGATTCCCACCGTTTCATTGTGTCAAGTGAGCAAGACCATCCCGTTCTTGGTGGCTGGTAGCCCTTATACTCATAAATTAACGTCGGGCTGTATGATGGGCTGACAATTGGGCTCAAACGGTATCGCCTCCCCTTTTCATCAGAGTATTTAAACCGCTCTTCAACATAATCCTCAGCACCTTCCTTGGTTACTGGGGGAGCAAAGATGTATTTATCTGTCTTCGCGTAGAACAAAATGGAGTCCGTCACAACGCCAAACTGTTTAGACTGCGCTAGGACGCCAGATCTACGTTTCCAGATTATTTCATTGATTAACCTTTCTTTGCCAAATACCTCATCACAAGCCAGGCGGACATGTGAGTTAGCGCGCCAATCACAATGCACATAAATGCTGCCGTCCTCAGCGAGCAAGTCCCGCATCAGGATGAGGCGCTCGTATATCATGGAGATAAAAGAATCCGCGCCTTTCCCCCAAGTGTCGCGGTAGGCAATTTCTTCTAGGATATTGGGCTTCTTAGTAAAAGTGTCGTGGCCGATCTCGATATCCATCGAGAAGTCCGCGCCCACATCGAACGGCGGATCGATGTAAATTAGTTTCAGGCCGCCCTGCTTTTCTATCTCTTCGCGTAGCGGGCCGTTCTTGAGGCTGGAGAGGATGAGCTTGTTGTCCCCCCATATAAGTTTGTTGGTCCAGCCCTTGAGCTGGCGGCCGCGGCCGTCGATGCTGAAAAGCAGCTCCTGGTCTTTGCGCTTGGTGTCCTCGGGCTTTTCAGCGCGGGGTTCATCTACCTGCTCGATAACCTGGAAGGGCAGGACGCTGTTGCAAACTTCGCTGGTTTTGCCGTTCCAGACGAGTTCGACTTCGCGCTTGTCATCGAACAGGAGGAAACGGTATTTATCCGGCAGGGGCTTGCCGGCCGCGATAAAGCGGGCGATCTCCTGCTGCTCTGGCTCCGTCAGTTTAGGCATAGTGAATTCTCATAAGAAGGCCACCGCCGGATATACAGATTGCCGTATATCCGGATATACGGATATCTAGCGCGAGCTGTGCTTATAGAGGACGCTATGCTCTTTTTTGCTTTTAAAGTCTTCGAGCAGGGTGGTGAGGGCCAGGGCAACGATGTCGCTTTTGTCTATGGTTTTGCGGGCCTTCTTGAGCTCGTAGTAGGCGTCGGCCAGCTTGTCGGCGACGTCCACCGGCAGGGAGAAGAGCAGCTTCTTTTTAACCGCCGGCACAGGGGCTTTGTGGGAGAAGAAGGTGTTTACCCCCCCGCCCTGGGCGGGTGCGGGCTCGCTTTTGCCTTTGCCGATGATGGATACTCTTTTCATATTAACTCCTTGGCTACCGCTTTATACGCTTCCGCGCCGGAGGCTTCCGGCATGAGCTGGATGAGCGCCTTGCCGGCGGTGATGGCGTCCGGGAATTTTATTGTACGCGGGATGACGGTCTTGAAGATGTTCTTGTAAAGGTTGTGCGCCTCGGTTAAGACCTCGTTGGCGTGGAGCGTGCCTTTGCTGAACATGGTGATAAGGTACTTGCTGTGGATCTTGGGGTTGGTATTCTTTTTGACCAGGTCCACCAGGTCGTTATGCTTCTGCAGGGCCCGGAGCGCCAGGTATTCCGCCTGGACGGGAACGAGGACCATGTCGGAGGCGGTCAGGGCGTTTATGGTGAGATTGCCGAGCGCGGGCGGGCAATCGATAAGGACGAAGTCGAAGTGAGGCAGCTTGTGGAGGGCGTTCTTGAGCTTGAATTCCCTGGACAGGGTGGTTTGCAGCTCGACCTCGAAGGCCGAGAGGTCTATGTTGGACGGGATTATAGAGACTTTCTCCATGGAGGTGGGCTGGACGACCAGGGAGAGCGGCTTGTTGTGGACCAGGGAGGTGTAGACGTTCTCCTGGAACGAGTCGGGGTTGAGCCCGGCCGAGATGGTGAGGCTGGCCTGCGGGTCGAGGTCTACGAGGAGGACGCTTTTCTTAAGGCTGGCCAGGGAAGCTGCGAGGTTAAGGGCGGTGGTGGTTTTGCCGACGCCGCCTTTATGGTTTGAGATCGAGATTATCAAGGTGCCCCCTTTTCAATATATCCGTATATCCATATATACGGATATCTAAATATACCGGATATCGGCGGTGGTTGTCAATAAAGCAAGGCGACACGGCAGGCCAGCCTTGGGCCGGACCCCGGATATTCCGGCTTAACGTCTTTACCCTCGCTGCCGCCTGGACTCGCGCAGCGCTACGTCTATGCGGAGTTCTTGCCCGCACCGCGGGCAAGCAAGATGGTCCTTTAGCCAAGTTCTTCTTTTTGGCGGCAGCTTTCTCCCTTTTTTCTTTTTCGCCATGTGTCCTCCGGGGGTGAATTGAGAAGCCGGTATATATGGATATACAGATATCCCGTAAGTCTAGAGCTAAAACCGTCTTTTAAATTCCGCGCAGGCGTCCTCCGGAGAGACGTTCAAGTAGATCTCCGTTGTCGCCAGGTGGTCGTGCCCCATGAACATCTGCAGGTAGCGGGTGCTGAGGCCCTTCTTAACGCAGGCGGCCGCGAAGGTATGGCGCAGGACGTGGGGGGAGACCTTTTGGGCGATGCCGGCGCGGTTGGAAACGCGGCGGACGATCTTCTGGATGCCGCGGGCAGTATAGCCGAAGGTGTCGTTAAGGGAGAAATAATTGGACAGGACGGTGAAGGCCCTTTCAGTGAGGGGGACTATGCGGCGTTTTGTTTTCTTGCCGAACGGGCCGCCTTTGCCGTGGACCAGGAGCCGGCGGTCCTGCCAGAGGACGTTCTCTTTGGTGAGGCCAGCCAGCTCCGAGACGCGCAGCCCGGTGTCGAGCAGCGTTGAGATGACAACCTTCTCGATCCCGGAGCGGCAGGCGTTAGCCAGGCGGTCGGCGTTTTCGTTGGTGAGCGGTTCGCGCTTGTATTGGTATGTGGCCATAGTTCGTATATTACAAAATATGCGAACTATGGGCGCAATGTATATAAGGTGGCCCGACGGGGCGTATCAAAACGGAACGTGGGGAGTTCGCTTTTATGGGTGGAAGGCGAACTCCGGGCAGACCAGACCACGATTCTCGGCCGGGCTAGAAGAGCACGGTGTGCTCAATGCTCTCGCGGGTCTCGTTGGCGATAGCGGATTCCCAGGCTTTGTTGAAAAAGTCTTTTTCGCCATCTGACGGCGCGTCCTTCCAGGTGACTGTCAGGCTCCCTTCGTGGTCATGGAGTTCTGAAAGCTTCTTTAAAAGCGTCGTGTTCCCGTAATGATCCGCCAAGGCACATACATAGCCGCGGACTCGCTCAAGCCGATTGATTCTATAGGTCTCGTCTTTGTTTGAAGATGACAGAATAATCTCGTCCATTTCTTTCCCCCGTATAAACACAAGATATTAATCCATATCCTACAAGATTTGATTGCACAGCGGAAAACCAGGCTGAAGACATTGGGGGTATCTCATATGTGAGATATCTGTATATATGGATATACAGATATCTAGCGGTCGACGAGGTGCTGTGCTTAAAGACCGTGATCCAGGAACTGCTCAACGGAAAGGTCGGAGCCGGCGCCGCCGATGCGGACGGGTTTGGCCGCCGGATAGCGCGACAGGAACGTTTTTAAGCCCGGATTGGGATGGCCGGCGCCGGCCGTGACCTCGACCGCTAGGAGATCCAGGCCGCGCTGCACGATAAAATCAACTTCCTTATCGCGCTCGGACCAGTAGAAGACGGTCTCGCCGGTGTTGATGAGCGCCGCGCCGACGGCGTTCTCGGCGAGGCGGCCATAAAAAGCGCGGTCTTTGAGCGTCGCTTCGAGCGGAACGCCGCGCAGCGCCGAAATAAGCCCATTGTCGCGGGCGATCAATTTGGGGCTTGAGGCCCGGACGCGGATGGCGCGGGGGCTGTATTTCCTGACGGACTCGACCAGGAAGGCCCCGGCGATGAGGTCCAGGTAATTCGCCAGCGTGTTGATGCTGCCGCGGTCGAGCAGCTGGCCAAGGAGCTTCTGCAGGCTGATGATCTCGGCCGGGTGCCGGCAGACCAGCGCCAGGGTTTGCCGGAAGAGCGCCGGCTGGTCGATGCGGTGGACGGCCGGGATGTCGCGGCCTATGACCGTTTCCAGGAGGGAGTTCTGAATATAGTCTTTCCAGGTGTTGAAATCGTCCACAAACGGGACCGCGCCGGGATAGCCGCCGTAAAAAAGGAACTGGTCGATGTTCCAGCCGAACGCCTGGCGGCATTCCGGGTAGCTCCAATGCGGGCACTGAATGAGCTGGAAGCGCCCGGAGAGGCTTTCCTGCATGCCGTGCTGCAGAAGCAGTGCGGACGAGCCAAGCAGGATGACGCGGAGAGCGCGCTTCTCCCGGACGTCTTCATCGTGGAGCATTTTAACGGCTTCGCTCCAGCGGGGGACTTTCTGGATTTCGTCCACGACCAGGAGTGGCATTTTGCCGGGCAGCTTTCTTGCTTGGCGCCAGGTCTCGGCCAGCCACTGCGTGTCCGGAGGGGTGAGCTGGTCCGCTGTGGCGTAGAACGATTTCCCCGGCCACTCTTCCAGGAATTTGTGGATGGCCGTGGTCTTACCCACTTGCCGCGGCCCCAGAAGGATCTGCAGGACGTGGGCCGGGCGGCCGAGATTCTTGCGGAGGGGGGAAAGGATTTTTTCGCGCTTAAATGTCATAAATATATCCCTATAATACAAGGCGATTTTGATGTAAATACAAATTGTTCAGTACACTGAATAGATTATAATTTTGGCTTTTGGATTGCAAGGGCCCGGCGGTGCGATGGGGGACGGCAGCCTGGGAAAGGGGGGATATCTGGATATACAGATATATGGCCGTTTTGAGAATCATCTGCCGGGCACCGCACCTACAGTTCTATAAAGAGTATAAAGGTTATGTGTCCTACAAATTGTGCGTATGTAAGACATTGTATTACGTTAATATTCATCTATCTCCGCACAAGGTGCGCCAATTGATAGTCTTTCCTGTGCAGTCCTAATTATATTATAATAGCATTGCTCCACTAACCTTGTTCTGTCGCACGTTAGTTATTTAATGGGACATGTAGCAAAGCTTAACTAGATAAGTAAAAGCGCAGGACGGGAAACATTTCACTTGACACGTGGGGTGATAAAGTATAAAATATAGGGGAAGTTACAGGAGGACACTATGGCGTGGCAGGAGTTTAATTTCAAAGGTCGCTCGGCGCTCCCTAAGGTGAGCGTTAGCAAGTCCGGCGTTTTTGGTTTCAACAACGCCGCAAAAGAAAAATACTCCCTCGCGAAAGCCAAGAGCGTCAAACTGTTCATCGACAAAGACGCCCATAAAATTGGCTTTGCCTTTTTCCAAACAGAAGAGCCCGGCGCTAAAAAATTAAGGAGTAGCGCGCTTATTTCTGGAAGGAAATTTATACAGTACCATCAGCTTGAGGGGTTAAAAGGCCAGCGCTTTGAATGCGCGCAGGAAGGAGACAAGATCACAATGACCTACATTATTGAAGAAACATTATAAACGGGTAGAAATAAAGCACCCGAAGGTTATCTTTTCGACGGAGAACCTTCGGGTGTTTACAGGGAAAAACAACGTATGCTAGTGATAGCAAGGCTGTTCCTCTTATTATTAGTATACATTTTTTTCCTTGTAACTGCCAAAGGAGGCGGCGCCATGATAATGCGCGACACTTGCGGTGAAAATTAAGCGACAGTTATAAGGATACCAAGATGAGCAATTACTTATACCAGCAGGCAGGATCCCCGGGGCCGGAACATCAGCGGCTGCGCAGAGAACTGAGCACCTGGGCGGAAACGAGAGGGTATAAACGCCCTTATACGAAACTAACCGACGACATCATCCCCGACGTTGTTAAAGGTGACGAAGTCAACAAATTCTTATTTGTTGGCGACGCCAAAGACGCCGCGAATGAAACCTCGGAAAAAGAGGACACAGTGGCCCGCCTTGAGAAGTATTTCAGGGAATTCGCGAAGCTGCTCGGGCAGAACTGGAAAGGCGGGACCCTAGCGGTTGCGACAAACGACAAAGAAGAAGCCGTGTCTTGGACACGGGTACTCAACGATGTCGCAGCCGCGGCCGGGCTCACCGCCACCGGCGGAATAAGACCGAACTTTACGGTATATGAGTACTCCTCAAATACCTGGATAGTTTGGTGGTAAGCGACAGTAGCGGGGCTCCACGTTAAGTGGAGCCCCGCCTTAAAACAATTGGTATATCTTAAGAGAAAGGAGGTTAACATGGCGAAAGATGCACCAGGCATGCGTGGCTACAGGTCAAGAAATGAACACGGCCCTCTACGCGCCAAGCGCGGTGATACTTATATCGGCTCCATTGAAAAAAAGTATCACGTCGACCTTGGCGTTCGTTCTGATATGCGCTTAGATACATATCTGGACAAAAAGGGTGTTAAGTCGTTAAACGACCTTATAACCGGCAAGTAGTCTAACCTGCTCCATCTCTTTCTTCCGAGAGGGATGGAGCATTTTTTATCAACAAGGCACCCCCGCCCTACCCTCCCCTGGAGTTACATTTATGACAGACCCCATACACGACAACCAGCATGATGAGCACAGCAAGACAGTTTACGCGCATTTTGGGCTCGCGATGTTTTTAGCACAGGTGCTAGAACACGGACTTGTTAACGCCTTAGTCTTCGTTGAGTTACTTCCGGCCCGAGCCGGGAATCCGGTACCCAGAAAACAATGGGAAGCGGAATTTGAGTCTTTTTTCGACCGGAATTTTGAAACGACGCTCGGGAAGATGATCCGGAACTTAAAAGCGGCAACCACAATACCCTCTGACCTTGAAACAATTCTTGCAGCGGCATTAACGAAGCGGAACTTTCTCGCCCACAATTATTTTCGTGAACGCGACGCCGCATTCATCACGGAAGAAGGCCGGGAGAAAATGATTAAAGAGCTACAGGAAGCACAGGCGCTCTTTGCGGCGGCAGACAACATGTTGACAGAAACGACAAAAACCGCGAGAGAAAGATTCGGGTTTACCGATGAATACCTTAACAAGATGTTTGAGGACTACGTCGCAAAGGTTAAAAGCGGGCAGTAATAGAAATACGTGGGAAGCAAGCCCGAAGATCATGGGCGTATATCTGTATATACGGATATCTAAAGGGTCGTTATCCTAGCTTTTTGGGAGCCCCCCGCCCTACCCCCCAGTATCGCGAAAGCAACACTTTTGCGACACCGACGGAGGGGGAAAACTATGACTTGTACTTATGCGACACTGGGGCGCAATTCTTCGATTACTTCTTAATTGGGTTAACTGTTACATCCAAGGTCCCCATTTTTCCTTCTAATTTCTTTTCACACTTAAGGAGCTTTTCAATACTCAGGGAGATCGCCTTTATAACCTGCCTGGTGGGAACGGCGCCGCCGGCTTTTAGCAGTTTCGTCCCGTCAGTAGAAGAATTGATAAACGTGACACTAAACAAGACCTGTGCGGTTTCGACATCGACCAGGCGGAAGGTAGCCTGATTAACAACATTCTCGTTGTAGCTGGGAACAATATATGAAACCAGGAGGGCGTTCACTCCCAGCATCTCGCCGACCTTTTTAATTGAAGCCTTATCGAGGACGCCGAAGTCTAAGCCTTTTTCCGGCTTCTTCGCTTCTTCTTCTTTAACGGCGCCGGAAGCCCCGAGCTTCAGCTCCTGGAAGACTTCTTCGAGCTGCGCGCGCTCTACCACAGTAAAGCCCAAATCCATAAACTCGGTGATTAAGGCGCGAGGCAGAAAGTTCGATACGCCAAGCCAGTACCAGTTCTCCGGGATAACAGCGATTTTAATATCGCTGGTTATCTTCACGTCCTTGGCAGCGACGGTTTTCAGGTAAAAGTTCCCCGACGTGCAGCCCTGCAAGAAACCGAAAGAAAGAAATGAAAGCCCTAAAAGTATTAACCGGGTGTGTTTAAGCATCGTGCCCTCGTGAGAACAGTTTAAAGTATGGTGCCCTAACTTTATCATTATACAGCTTTTCTTCTTCTGGCAAGGCCGCGGTTGTTGGCGAGGGCGGGGCAGAGTAGTTGCGCGGCCCGGAGAGCCCCACGAACCGGCCCGCCTATGGCGGGCGGGCGCCGCGACCGCAGGGCGCGGCGGTGGGGCGGCCAGCTGCGGCCTAGCCGGCCCCCCTGGCCCGGCATACCTGGGCCGGGCGGCCGGCAGGGCCGCAGCTGCGCAGGGCCGCATGCGAGGGCCACTGGCCGCGCCGGCTCCAGAAGCTATGCTTATTTGCCGGCGCACCTTTATTGTAAGGAACTCCGCTCGCGAGTAAGTGCAAATTTGCCCCTACCGGCAAGTTAACATAACGATGTTATGTATAACCCAAGCCCGCCCGCCTCCTTAAATCTTATCAGGAACGGAGCGGGCGCAGGGCGAGCAATACGCCGGGGAAAGGGCAACTTACGATAATGCAAGCATTATCGTAAAGGGCGTGTTCCCTTCGACCGGCTCCCTGCGCCGAGCGTACCGCCCCGCCTATGGCGGGGCGTGCGGCCGCTATGCGGCCGGCGAGGGAACGACGCCTTGCTGGGCCGCCCCCCTGGCCGGGCACGGCCGGGCTGGGCGGCCAGGCAAGGCGGCGCGCAGGGAGCCGGTCGAAGGGAACACGCCCGTGTTGCCCGGTCCGCCGAAGGCGGATTCCCCGGCGTATTGCCGCTTGCCGGTAGGGGCAAATACGCGCTTACTTGCGTTAAGCCGCGGTCTACCTTATCGAGCAGCCGGGCAGCTGGGCGGTAACGTCGAGACTATCGAGTGGACGCCGAGCTGCGAGCGTCGTTATAAGGTGCGGCCATGTGGCCCCACGAACCGGGCCGCAGCAGCGGCCGGGCGCCGCGACCGCAGGGCGCGGCGGTGGGGCGGACGGCCGCCAGTGCTGCCGGCGCATTCGCGGCGCAAGGCTGGACTGGCGGCCGCGCATGGCTGTTACCTGGTCGTTTAAGGATGCCGGCCTGGCCTGCGCACAGGCGCAGGTCTGGCCGGCCACCGCTTCGTGAAGAGCGGCCCGCGGCTGCAGGGCCGGCTTTGCCGCCAGGCAAAGGCGGAGCTGCGGCCGCAAGGGCCGTCTCCTTCGCTTCGAAGCGGCGCGGCTACCGTCGGAGAACAAGGGGGTAGAATGATACCAGCCCGACGGAAAAAGGCCATCCTGGCGCATTCCTGTGCGTTTTAAAACAGCGATTTCGTCAAAAATGACCGTAGACGCGCTTTTAAGGCTTTTAGGGGGGAAGGGGCTAAACCGCCGGGAAAGCGGCCGCAGGCCGCGGCGCCGGCGGTTTAATGGGTAGGCAATAGCCAAGACGGGAATTATTTCTCAAGCTTAGTCACCCGCTGAGGTTTAAAGCTGAAACTGGTTAATCCCCACTGTTGTTTGACCTTCTTAAAAAGTTGTTGCCACTTTACATCTGGCATGTCAGCACCAGAGGAAGACCATTTCATAGCTATCTTCTTAAAATTCGAGCTACTAAGCCTCACATAAGTTGCCGTGAGGATGTAAGTCTCATGGCTATCTGGCTCCACAATGTCTTTTACTTTCAAAGTGAGCGATTTCGCCGCAGGATCAATGTTCTTAAACAGCAGAACAAACCTCTTTCTAAAACCCGGTTCCAGTTCACCATCAATCCCTACATTATTAGTGATTTCATCAAGGTTCTCGCTATCTGTATCAAGATAGCCGATGGGTTTAGATTGACTGCCGGTATCCGTAATAAGAACCGTCCTAATCAGGGGGTATGCAGTATAAACCTGTTTGCTGTTGTTTTTAATAAGCCCGCCGAACCCTTCAATAACCTTACCATCGGACTTTCCCCAGGGGAACATGTACACGTCTGGCATCACGAGAAATTCTTTGGCGGGATTAGACTGGGGATGTGACACTACGAAGCGGTGTATATCTTCAGCATCTCTATCTTTTGCGAACGTATTAGCACTTATGGTTAAAAAGAAAAGTGCCGACACAAAACATATTTTGAGGGTTCTCATTATTCCTCCACCATCCAGATGGACGTCTTTTCCTTGTAGCCGGGTTCGATCCCTTCAAAGATAGTATTCTTGGAGTCGATCCATGCCTTTTTAATGCTCCCGTTTTTATTCGCTAAATTATCTAGGGCTAAGGCAGTAAAATTTGCGATTGAATAGTATATCCCAGCACCTGCACCCATCTGAGGAGCGCCAACTTCTACTGGATAGCTCCTAAGCATTTGAGCCCATACCGCAGGGTAGGAGACTTCGAGTTTTTTGCAAATTTGATAAGCCGTCCTGTATATCCCTTTTTTCTCTTCAAGGATAGCAAGCAATTCATCTTGAATCTCAGTATATTCCATCATTCCCCCTGACGCGGTTCCTTTTACGATTATATCACTCTCTACCCTTTGCCGCCAGGTAAAGGCGGAGTTGCGGCCGCGGTGCCGTCTCCTTCGCTTCGATGTGAGGGAAAAAGGCGGGGCCGCGAATATCCTTTTTGGGGGGCTTGGGGTTTGGGTTAGGGAGGAGTAGACGCGGCCCCGTTGAGGATATCCTACCAGACTTGCGGGGTGGCGCGCGAGTTTAAGATCCTGGGATTGAGGAGCTCGTCGTAAAACGGGGGGTACAATCACACCAGCCCGTCGGGGAAGTCGTGTCCTGGCGCATTCTCGTGCGTTTTAAAACGGCAATTTCGCCAGAAATGGCTATAACCGCGCTTAAAGGGCTTTTAGGGGGGAAGGGTCGTTTTGGCCGAAAAAGCGCCTCCAGGAGGCGCCGGCGGCGGTTGTATGGGGGCGTAAAATCCGAGTCCAACCGGTTAGAATAAAAATGACTTTTAGAATTTGAGTCCAGCGGGTGGTATAAAGTGAGTTTGCGCGCTCAGCTGCGCTTGGTCTTCTTTGTGGCGCTGAGCGTCTTCAAGAGGCCCTTGGCCGGGTTGAAGTCCACGTCCGGGCGGGGCGGAATCCAGATCAACTGCCCGGTCTTGGGGTGCCGGACATGGCGCCCTGGGCGTGTCTTCTTGGTGAAGGAACCGAAGTCTTTAAAGTAAACCCACTCGCCTTTCTGCAGGCTGGCGGTCATCCTGGCCAGGATTGAGTCCAGGATCGCGGCCGCGTCCACCTGGGAAAGGAGGAACTCTTTGGCTATCGCCCGGGCGAGCTGGCTCTTGGTCATTTGCGCTTGCGCTTGGGGTTCTCCTGGGCGCTTATCCATTCGAGTATGTTCTTGGAGATCTTCCCGAGGTCGGTGGGGTTGTGCTTGATAACCGAGGCCGCGGTCTGGTCCCAGGTGAGGTCGGTCTTCTTGAGGTACTTGTCGAGCGCGGCGCTCACGTCCACCTTCATGACAGTGTTGCGCTTGGCGGCTTTGGCCAGCCGGACGGCTTCGACTATGACGGCTTCGAGCACGGCATCGAAGTCGGCGATAAGCTTGGTGACCGCCGCGGCCTGGGTGCGCATCTTCTTGGCCTTGGTGAAGTAGGTCTTAACCGTGGTGGTCTTGATGATTCCAGTTTTAGCGGCCATGTGCTGCCTCCAGTTCGGGGTGGGTGAGTTTAAAGATGATCAGGTCCTTGATGGCCTGGTTGAGGTTCTTCATCTCGTAGATCTTAAGAGCTGCCTCGTTGCCGCCTATCACGGGGAGCATGACTTCTTTTAGCTTCTCGGTGATGCGGGCGGTGGATATGGCTTCGGCTTCGAGGCCGTAGAGCTTCTTCTTACCATTGGATAATTCTTCGACCAGGTACTTCTGGTTCTTGTAATGCCGGGCTTCGATATCGGCGAGCCATTTCTTATTCTTGGCTTCCATGTCGGCACCGGCGCGGACCGGGTAGCGGGCCAGCATAATCTCCTCGGGGGTGAGCATGTCCGGATTTATGAGGTCGTGTACTTTGACGTTCTTAATCTTGTAGTGCGCCAGGTTGTTGATGAAGGCGTCGCGGATTATCCAGCCGGAGGGGTCGAAGTCCACAATACTGTAGAGGTAGAAGGACCGCTTGAGGTTGAACTTGGTGCCGGCCTCGGGCATGGCGAAGATCTTCGGCCGGTCGACCAGCTGCGGGGCGGACTTGGCTTTCTTGATGTCGTCGACGAAATACTCGATGTTCATGACCGAGGGCTGGCCGCCCAGGGCGATGGCCGAGACGTTGTACTGCTTGTTCAATTCGGTGAGGTAGTTAAAGTGGCCGAGCTTCTCCGAGAAGGGGATGATGTTGGCGTTCACGCCGATGCGCTTGTTAGCCTCGTTCTCGTCGCGGAAGCCGATGCTCTTATAGGTCATAAGCGTGAAGTCTTTGACCATGATGACGATGTTCTCGGTGAGCTGCTTGTACTGATCGGTCTTGGCCGAGAGCGCGTCGGCACGGGCCAGAGTGGACTTGATGTACATGTACCAGTAGGTGCGGACCAGCTCGTTGAAGGGCTTCTCGCCGGAAGCGACGCGCTCTTTCATCTGCCAGACCAGGTTGCGCATGAGCCGGGACACGTTGACAGGGTAGGCCGGGGAGGATCCTTCGGCCTTGAAGTTCTTGAGCAGCCATTCCTTGGGCTGGTCGTGGATGAGCTCGTCGTAATGCTGGATGCCGGCTTTCCGGAGGCGTTCTGCGAGTGTTGGTGGCATAATTTTGATTGTATAACTAAATATGGCTGTTTGATAGCCTTTTTAAGCCTGAAACGGGCTATTAGCCGTTTTCAGGGGGCATTTTGAGGGTCGCTAAAACACCTCAAATCATGCCCGATTATTGGCGGTCATTTAGGGGCTTCTTCCGGACTGCTCGGTCTAATTTTTGCCGCCGGCGTGGCTAAATGCCCGGCTCAGACGACAGCAGCTAGTTCTTTTCGTTGCTTGCTTTGTCTGTGCCGGGAGTTTGCGGCGGAGGCGTGGGGGCAACAGCCGGTTTTTGCGGTGTCGGCACAATGTTAGGCCGCGCCACCGCAGGGCGTTCATTAAGACCGCCTTTCCGCTCCATGCCCTCGCTAAAGTTTGTGCTTTTTTTCTCTTCGCTCATTTGATTTCTCCTTGAGTTACGCGTGGGATTTCGATACTCATTTCATCACTCTCGCGGGATATATAAATTGCCTCTGCTTCATAAAGTGCTTTAGGAACAGAATTACTGGCAAAATTGCTGAAGACTTGTACTTCCATTAACACCAATTCCCTCCTCTTTTCAGATTCAGAAAAGGCTTTAATCCAGCCGTAATAAACCAAGTCTTGTTTGTAATCTCTAACAAATGCATATTCCGGGCCAATCCAGACCACCATTCCGGGGCAAACCAGACCAGCAGTCCAATCCAAATCAGACCACCGTTCCGGACCAAACCAGACCAGTGTTCCGGGGCAAATCAGACCACCTGGGTTTAGGCCGGTTTAGGGCCTGAATTCGCTTGAAGCGGCGCCGGGTAACAATGTTCCATAAACCTACCACAGCATGGAGGTTTTATGGCAAACACGAGGTTACCTATGCGCAAGATCAGGGAAGTTCTGCGGCTTCACCATGAATGCCGCCTCAGCCAGCGGGCCATCCGCGACGCCTGCGGCATAGCCCGCAGCACCGTCATCGAATGCCTCTGGCGTGCCCAGCAGGCCGGCCTGACGTGGCCCCTGCCCGATATTTCGGACGAAGAACTGGAACGCCGCCTTTACCCGCCTGTCGCAGTAGCCCCTAACGCCCCTGGCGTCATGCCCGACTTCGCCTACATCCACAGCGAACTCGTCGTCCATAAGCGCGTAAACCTCACACTGGACCAACTCTGGCGCGAATACAAGGAAATAACCCCGGAAGGCTATCAGTACTCCCGCTTCTGCGAACTTTACCGCCGCTGGCTCGGCAAGCGCGACTATTGCATGCGCCAGGATCACAAGGCCGGCGAAAAACTGTTCCTCGACTACGGCGACGGCCTCGATATCTGGGACAGCTCAACCGCCGAACCGGTACGAACACATCTCTTCGTAGCCGTATGGGGTGCGTCCAACTTCACCTACGCAGATGCCTCCCTGTCCCAGGACCTGCCCGCCTGGTGCCAGTCCCATGTCCGGGCGCTGGACTACTTCGGCTGCGCCCCGTGCGTGGCCGTGCCCGATAACCTCAAAAGCGCCGTAACCAAGCCCTCCTGGTACGAACCCGAAATAAACCGCACCTACGCCGAACTGGCCGGCCATTACGGCTTCGCCGTCATCCCCGCCAGGCCCGCCCATCCCCGCGACAAACCCAAGGTCGAAACCGGCGTGCTCATTGCCAAGCGCTGGATACTCGCTAAACTGCGCCACCGCACTTTCTACAACCTCGCAGATCTTAACGCCTCCATCCGCGTCCTGCTAGACGAGCTTAACAACAGGGCTATGCGCAAGCTTAAGCGCTCCCGACGCGAGCTATTCGAGGAAATAGACCGGCCGGCAGCGCTGCCCCTGCCAGCCGAACACTACGAATACGCCGAATGGCGCAAGGCACGCGTCAACGTGGACTACCACGTTGAAACCGACGGCCATTACTACAGCGTCCCCTTCCAGCTGCTACACGAAAAGGTGGACATACGCCTGACCGTAGGCGCCGTGGAAATCTTCCACCGCGGCGCACGCGTGGCCGCCCACCCGCGCAGCCGCCTGGCGCACAAACACACCACAATCACCGCCCATATGCCGCCCGAACACCAGAAGCATCTGGAATGGACCCCGTCACGCATCACAGCCTGGGCCGCAAAGGCCGGCCCCGCCACCGTAGCCCTGGTTGAACGCATCATGGCCGCCAAGCAACACCCGCAACAAGGCTACCGCGCCTGCCTCGGCGTTCTGCGCCTCGGCAAATCATTCGGCACCGCCCGTCTTGAGGCGGCTGCGGTACGCGCGCTGCGCTTCAACGTAGCCACCTTCGGCGCGGTCAGGTCCATTCTTTCTTCGGGCCTCGACCGCCAGCCGGCCGAACAGGAAAACGCCCAGGCCATGTTGCCGCTGCACGACAACCTGCGCGGTGACCACTACTACCGAAGTTAGGAACTTTTATGAACAAAGAAACCACCATCGAAACACTCAACGCCCTTAAACTGTTAGGCATGGCCCGCGCCCTGCCTGCACGACTGCTCGACGCCAGACAGTCTGATCTCAGCCACGCCGACTTCGTCGGCCTCCTCGTGCAGGACGAAAAGATGGACCGCGACAACCGCCGCTTAAGACGTTTGCTGAAAAAGGCGCGCTTAAAACAAGAAGCATCGCTCGAAAACCTAGACTACCGCCACCCGCGCGGCTTGCACAAGCAGGTGATGCTCGAACTGGCCGACCCCGCCTGGATCGAGGCCGGCCGCAACGTACTGCTGACCGGCCCCACCGGCGTGGGCAAAAGCTACATCGCCTGCGCGCTAGGCAACATGGCCGCCAGGGCGGGCTTCCAGGTGCTCTACATCAGGGCCAGCAGGCTATTTGAATCCCTCGCCTGCGCCCGCGCTGACGGCTCACACCTGCGCCTGACGCAGAAATACGGCCGCAACAGGCTGCTCATCGTGGACGACTTCCTGATAACGCCCCTGTCCGAGGCCGCCCGCGCCGACTTCCTGGAACTTATCGAGGACCGCTGCGGCACCGGCGCTACTGTTATCACCAGCCAGTGCCCCACCAAGGAATGGCACCCCAACATAGGCGACCCCACCATCGCCGACGCCATCTGCGATCGCCTGCTGCACCACGCCTACAAGATAGAACTGCGCGGGGATTCCATGCGCAAGAAGACGCGCTAAACTGACAGAGGATTTGACCGAAGGGAGGCAAAAGAGATACGTTCTAGAAAACCCGAGCGTCGCTTCGCTCCGAGTGGTATGTTTTGAAGCGGAACGCTGGACTGGTTTCTACCGGAACACTGGTCTGATTTCCCCGGAATACGCA
>Ga0116143_10002023_pt1 | contig 23038 bp, 37 predicted proteins | sample AD_UKC034_MetaG_FD_89745 | JGI IMG/M metagenome (GOLD analysis project Ga0116143, IMG submission 89745) | Active sludge microbial communities of municipal wastewater-treating anaerobic digesters from USA - AD_UKC034_MetaG | ecosystem: Engineered > Bioreactor > Anaerobic > Digestate | place: USA...
AGGCGCGAGACCGGAATGGTCTGGTTCTCGAGCGCTTTCTCGGCGTTGCTGCTCCACTTGTCGGTCGTGGAGACGATCACCCGGTGTGCAAAAGAGCGCTCGCCCTGGCTGGTCGCAAAGCGCTTCCCCGAGGCCGTGAAGAAGGAGTCGATGTCTGCCTTCTGCAGGGCGTAGTCCGGATCGTAGAACTTGCACTGGATCGCCCAGTAGTCGCCTGTTCCACGCTCACGGGCGACCAGATCGATGCCTACATCCATGCCGCTACGGTCCGGCCACTCAGACCACAGCCAAACCTCGGCGAGCCGGTCAGCGTACTGCGGGTCAATCAGCAGATAGTTGGCGATGAGGCGTTCGAACTTGTCGCCCATCTCACGGTTGGACCGGGCGGCTTCGCGGAACTCGGCGAGGATCTCAATCAACGTAGTCATGCATTTCCCAAGGGTCTCGATCTGCCCTCAAAATTACCAATAGTGCCGTAAAGCCTCGAGCTTAAGCCCGGGGGTATAAGGCGCGTGGCGTGATCGGTTCGATACCGCTCACGCATCACACATAGCGCATCTGCTCGCACTGAAAAGTAGCCTGAATCAACACGATCAACGCATATCCTGACAGTTTCCTGCTCAGATTTTCTCATCATCAAGGCCCATGGCTCGCAAAATTCCGAGCTGTTCGGCTTTGCTTGGGCGCAAGAGACGACGCATCGCTTCTTCCTGTACCTCCTTTTCATGAGCACCATTGAGGAACCGGAGGTTCTTGCCGTCATTCGGAACAAAACCGAACCGACGCTCTAGGGCAGCACGGTGCACAGGTTGCATCTCATCCAGCCTGGAGAGAGCCCGCTGCCCGAACGCTTGCGCGATCGTCGCACGAAGCGATCCTGTCGGAAGTTCTCTTTCTTCTGAGAATATCGACGGATCGGTGAGCGTCACTTTCGTCTCGAAGGTATAACCGCAACCGTCCAACTCGAACTCGCCCGCGTCGTCGCCTTCCGAAAGACTTGCAACGACTGCATTGAGTTGAGCGAGGATGTCCTCCCTTGAGGTGTGACGCGTGCCTTGCAGTTTGATGGTGATTTGCGTGTATGGAATCAAGTCGTGTCGGGTTTTGCCGTCGGACATTGTCTATGCTCCTGCTTGGATAAGGTGTAGCTATCCTACGAAAGCCTGACCGCATTCCAAAACAAAGTGCAGATGGTCCGTTGCAGGCAGGTCTACACAGGTCGATCTAGATCCGACGCAGTGACTACAAACCCGCTTGATCGGCTTCGGGCCGGATCGCTCACCCCTTCGGCTTGCACTCGATATGCTGGTACATGCCGTGACTCCAAGTGGGGTTTCCGTTGTGATTCTTGCGTATTTCAAGGATGGTGTTCTCGATATACGCCTTTGCATCTTCGCATGCTGCTTGTGTCCCGAACTCCTGCATTGACACGATCGGCGTCCTTGTGAGCATGGTGCTTCCCGCATAGTTGGGGAGATGGCTGATGACGATGAGGATGAATGCCGCTGAATTCATTACATTGATGTCCTAAAGTGGGTTGGAGGCCGTTGCTGCCGACGACAGATCGCGAATCTGACGAACCGCAGCGGTTTGCACCATGCGCGAAAACGAGATTCCTTTCCGCGCCTTTGTCTTTGAGGCCGCGTCCTTGAGCCAGGCACGCGCTTCTTCCCGGCTCCCGAGCTGGTCAGCCAGTATCGATATCACCATCGGATCGAGCGAGATGGTCGTCCTCTTTCCCTCGCGGTTGCGTACGTGGAGGCGCGCGATGGCCGCTACGCTCTTGCGAGGCTTGCGCGACCCTTGAGAGGGGTTGGGGATGCTGGCATCCATCTGGCTGAAATCCTTTAGGTTCAGTTTGAATCGATGATAACAAAAGGGGGGGGGAAAAAACGCCCCTGGATCTCAGGGGCGCGTGGGTCAGTCGGTCAGAACCAAAGTTCGTTGCTAGTACGTGCTGCAGGTCCGTTCTTCAGCGCTTCTCCGTACCTCCTCTGGTGACGGATCGACTGCTGCATCTTCTTGGGGAGACTCCCCATCAGGCAGGACTTCGCCTTCGTGAAGGTCGTGCTGGACTCGACTTTGCTCATCATGTGGCCATAGCCAGCATGTATCTCGTAGCCTTCCTCAATGAGCGCAGCAATCAGCATCTCCTCAAGGTGCTGTGACTGCTTCCAGGCGATGCTACGGTACTTGTCCGAACTGATGCCGTACTCCGCATGGAACTCCCGCTCGTCGTAACACCAGATCGGGTGGACCGAGTCCAGTGTGTAGATCGGTGCAATGACAAAACACAAGTCTTGGCCCATGAAGGGCTCGCGCTGGTAGAACAACCCTGCCTTGTCGATCTCGAAACGGGACTTGAGGAACTGGTACCGATCTCCGTAGCTCTTGTGCCAGCCTTCGCGCTCGTCGACTTGCACATCGAAGGTTGCTGCGATCGAATCGGCCGCTGCGAGCATGTCTTCCTCGTCACACTGCCTGACGAAATCGACTTCATCCCTATCCAACTCGTCTTCGGCCTTTGCGAACCCCACGTGGAGCGCACGCGAGTCATCTTCGAGCAAGGACGGATTCCAGACGCCGTATCCCATGATTTTCTCCTTGAAGGTTAAGTGTTGCTGCCTTCAGGAGATGGGGAGAAATGGGTGATAAAAGGCTAGATTGAATCCTCGCTCTGCGCTTTAGGCACAGAACCTTCCTCTGCGTCGCACAAACCAAGGCGGACGAGGCGCGCTTTGATTGCACCACGACTACGACCGTGCTCTTTGGCAAGCTGCTGAGTGCTTTTCGTTCTGGCGTAACTGTTGCGAAGCTGCTGATCTTCAGCTTCGCTCCAGGGCTGTCCTTGGCGTGATAATTCACTGGACTGGCTGTTGGATGCCGTCTGTGTTTGCAATGCCTCTGCGCCGAGAAACAGGGCACGCACAACCTCGACATCAGAGAGAACGCCGCCAAGAGGGAGGATCTCCCCCGTGGTCGGATGTAGCCCCTGAGCGAGCATCTTGAGGGTTGCTGCAGCTCGATTTCGGGTCATGGCCTCCTCTCCTCCAGCATCCACCCTTCGTCGAAGAACTCCTCCTCGACGCCAAGACGGCTGCAAAGGTCGCCCATAGAGGAACACGTTTTCGGCGGCCGGACCCCGCCCGAGCGACCAATCCCTGCGTAGAAATAGCGGGCGATGAATTGCTGAGGTGCCACATCGTCTCCGCTTACCTCCACGATCGCCGCGTACAGCGTCTCGACGCAACCTCGTGCTGCACTGGGTACAACGTAGCCGCTAGCGTAGTTCGACGCCATGAACTCATTGGCTGCTTCTTCCTTGCTGGAAGCTGTAATCGACGCGACGCAGGCCGGCGATTCAGGCTTTACGAAGCGAACGCGGTAGGTGTTCACGGCTGGATCTCTTGAAGAATTTGGCAGGCAGGGCAGTCCGGGTCGCGGGAATCGAATCCTGTGACAGCATCGGGGCAGAGGCCTCGATAAACATGGAGCACCTGGCCGGTAGCGATCTTTACGAGACCGTCGGTTGCTGCATTCAGACAGGCCGCAAGGCCATCGCAGTTCTCGGGCATTTCCGTGATGCCGGTCGCGTCATGTAGGAGCTTCGCAGCTGCTTCAAGCGAGTAGCGCATTTTCGTTGATCCTTTCGTGACGCCAGTGTGTGACTTGGCCGCAGCCAACGCTTTCGGCCATGAAACTCCCGGAGGGCAGGGCAGAAAAGCGGGTTGTACGAACGATGTGATAACCCACGGCAAAGGCGGGGTGGGCGGGGTTTGTAACCTCGGAGAGCCTGCAAAGAGCCTGCACCTCTCGACCCACAGGCGGAAGGCCGTCATCTACAGCGACCCATTGCTCGTTCACGGAGAATGCACGACCAGGCCGTGTTTCGACCCCCTCGTACGCGAGCTTTCGCCGATACAGCGATTCGAGTGCGATTCCGACAAGGAGCTGAATGCGCTGCCGAGCACTCCCTTTCTCTGCAAAGAAGGGCGAGGCGGGCTGGTTTGCTTGGAGGAGCCGGTCAACGAGTTGATCGATGAGCGCGTCAACCTTGCTGGGCATCGCTTCAATGACAAGATCACCCCATCGCACCCCGCCCTCATTATTCTTGGTGAAGGGCTCAAACGCTTCGCTTTGGTTGTGATCGCAATAGAGGCAGCGCCATCCGGACAAGGTTGCGATCAGGAGCCCTCGATTGCCGTCGATGGTTCCGTGGTGACCTTCGTCATTCTTTCCACACAGGAAAGGGTGTCCAGGGCCGTGATCATTGACGCCAAACTGGTACTCGTTGAGGGTTTGCACCTGAGCGGGCGTGAATGGCGCTTCGATCCACATATCGATCTCTCTGGGGGCGATCACCCTCCAACGGGGTGATCGCTGCTCATCAAATTACTCGATCGGCAATGCGCTGGCCGAGGACGGCTCGTCCGAGCCCAGCAGCGATGCGATATCCGTTGCCGCGGAAGACGCCTCAGCAGCATTCTCGCTGGAGTGTGCCGCAGCGGTCGCAATGGCCTGAGCGGCTTGCGCTTCCGCGCTCGGTGTTTCACCCGAACTCTCAGCTGCCGGCTCTTGCGACGCCTCTGCTTGAGCGGCTTCGGCCTGGGCCTTGGCAAGCAAGGCCTCATCCTTCTCTCGCTTTTCGATGGCCCGAGCGTACTTGACGAGATCCTTGATGGAGAGCTTCGTGACCTCAAGGCCTTCAGCAATCCAGCCGGCAACCAGCGCTGCGACAGCGGCACGGTCTGCGATGGCCATCGAAACGGTCCGGACAAGCTCGCCATCCTCATTCAGGGCGCCGTAGAAGGCGACACCGTTCGGCTTGGTGATCGCGCCTTCGGCCAACTGACGGGTTGCAAAAGCTGCTGCAGATGGGGCCTTCTCAACCTCCCGGGGGTTCATGCTGACGAGTACGCGACCGGGTTCGACAGCGACTTCGTATTCGTTGGTTTGCAAGTTTTGCATCTGATCTTTCTCCTGAGGTGTTACTGGTCTTCGGGGGAATTGCGAAGCGCATTGACGATCGCTTCGGCCTGCTTCTGCGTCCCATAGGCTATGGTGAGCAGCATTTTTGTTGCGGCGGGGATTTTGCGGCCGCTTTCGTAGCGGGAACCGCCCGACTGTGTGGTTCCAACTCTGCTCCAGAACTCAGTCTGATTTAGTCCTTTCTTTGCCCGGTAATGAATGACATCGTCGGGCGTTGTGAATGCCAACTTAAATTTCTGGGAGGCCATCTACCTTTTCTCCTAGTGTTTTCGAATAATCGTTTCGGTTATCGAGGCCTATCCTAACAGCCCTGGAAGCCTTGTCAAATAAGGCTTCTCCCTTCAATACGAAAATACGAAGTAAGCTGTAATTGGAATCACAAGGGGCCACGACCTAAGCGCAATCTTGATATCGCTGGTAGATGGCCAGGCGCTCATGGAGACTTGCGCGAGAACATACCAAGCGAGGAGATCCCACCATGAGAAAACCCATCCGGTTCGTGTGCGCCAGTGAATGAAAACAGCAACGCCAACGAATCCAAGCAGGGGCGCCAAGCCGACAAAAACGCCGTTGAACCATCGAATGTTCTGGAGCCGAACATGCCCTAGCTCGTAATAGCCCTTTTCGATATGGCGCGGAATGATGCTCATCGCCACCGGCTTTGCGTAGGTCAAAACACCGACGAGCAGATGCAGCAGCTCGTGGATGAAGACGCCTACGATCAGGGAAATGCTTTGTGTGTAGGGCCACGATCGGGCATGAGGTGGGCGCGCATGGAGTGCTTGGAGCCAGGCACAGATGAGAAAGACCGGTATGAGGTAGAGGATGACGTTAGCGTGCATCTCGAGCACAAAGCGTACGTCACGTAGAAGCTGCAGGAGTGCGAGGTAGGTCTCGGTGAGAAGAGGGGCCATGAGCGCGATTGGAGAAAAAAAGAACCCGACCAAGCACGAGGCAAGATCGGGTTCTGTGGGTCATGTTAGGCAGGAGGACGCAGCAATGCGCAGACCTGCTTCGGTGGGCTCGTTTGAGCCTTCTTCTGGAGGTTCCAGGAATGTTTCGGCATCAGCAGTGCGGGCATGCTCATCTCCTTGAGTTAGATCTGCAAGGAAGGTATGCGGCAAGTTCGATATGAAAAGCTCAGCACGAGACAACGGCCATCAATGAGGTGGGCACCCCTTGCACCTTGTCGCCGACCGCGCGGAACCGGACCTCGAGGGCGTGACCGCAGGTTGCGGCCCGGACGAACTCGACGAACTCTGCGCGCGTCGGCTCCCACTTGTGGTCCTGATGCCGAAACCCCTTCTCAATCCGGTAGTGCGTATTGAACTCCCGGTTTGGGGCGGTAATCACGAAGACCCTTGGCCGCTGTTGGCTGATCACCTGAACCAACTCGATCGCTTTCGGGTAAGGGATGTGTTCGACGACCTCGGTGAGCAAGACGTCGGCGTCCTCCGGTAGAAGCTGCTTTCCGAACGCGCCTTCCAGGGTTACGTGCTCGATTCCGTCGGCCGCCAGCGCTTTCGCCGCTCGTTCACGTTCCACCCCCTGGGCTTCGAAGCTGATGACACGGTTGTAGCGTGATGCGAGGCGAAGAAGGTAGAAGCCTTTCCCGCAGCCGACGTCGACCAGTGCGCTGCCTTCGCCTGTGAAGTAGGGTTCGATGGCACCGAATCGCTGATCCTGGGTGCCTCCGTAGCAGAGCTCGATACCATGCCCCTGAACTCGCTTCGACCACTTCGCGAAGCATTCTGGGGCTACGAGGATGTCGCGCGAAACAATGTACCGAACGAAATACGGTGCTTCGGCTTCGTCCAGCAGCTTGCACAGTTTCCCGATCTCAGCATCGAGCTCATTGCCGCTCGAGGGCCGCTCGTGTCGAAGCTGGCTCAGGTGCTCGATATGAGCGCCAAGGCGGGAGATCGGATGCTGCTCGCCGGCGGCAGATGGATCGAATCGGGGGAAGAAGCGAGGCAACGCGTCGCGGAACGGCAACGCCTTATCGGGGTTACGCATCCGACGAGGCATTGAAGCGAACGCTGTAGAAGAGGGGGTGCCGGGTACCGTCGTCCTGCCCGGCGCAAGAGCAGTCAACCAAGGAGCGCATCGACGGCTGATGCAGTGTATCTGTGTCGGGTGTCATCACCCCGCCCGACGCGGGAGCAGCAACCATCAAGGAGGGCGCCGATGACTGACGCCAAGAATTCGTGCCGGGAGTCGTCGCCCCGCCCGGCTCGGGGGCAGTTACCAACAAGGAGCGCATCGACGACTGATGCTGTGTGTAAGTGCTGGGACGTCGCCACCTTGCCCAGCGCAAGGGCAGTACCACAAGGAGAACATCGGCGACTGATGTCTTGGAAATCGTGTTCCAGATGTCAGCACCCGCTCTGGCCCGGGGCAGTTCCTTTTTCAAGGAGATGGCAGCGCTGACTGCTGCGGTGTCTGTTGGAGATATGGGAGCCTTCTCCTGGAGGCAGAGGAACAAGTAGGGCAACTCGTTCGACATGGGTTGCAGATTACCAGACCTGAAGAAGGCGTCAAATCTCAAACCGCATACTCCTTGGTCTAGGTTGGAGGAACGTCTCGGCGGCGCACCGATGTTCACAATAGGCTCGAGGTCCCGGATTGCAGCTCTGTTCTTGCTTCCTGGTCAGTTGCATTAAACCGCTCTCGGCAGGGCAGAGATGGGGGTGAGCTGGGACGACGACTGAAACCCGGCAGCCTCGGTTTTGCCGCTCAAATCGTTGCCACGCGCAGTTCCGGCAATGCGCGAGGTAGCGTGTTTGTTTCATCGAGTATCCGTCGTGATAGTGGATAACCCATACCGTATCCATGCAGGTCTCCGTCGTTATCGTTGCCCCATCTCATCCCTGCAGCAACCAGATCACGCTCTCACCGCTTACGCCACGAATGATCTTCCCGTCCTGTTCAAGTTCGAACAGGGCAGACCTCAGTGCTTTCGTCGGCTTTGCTAGCCGGAAGAGCCTCAGAAGCCTCCGCACAGGCATTGGGGACGGTGCATTCCGAAGAGCCATGAGCACTTCGCCACGATAGTTCTTTTGTTCAGTCAAGCACTCTCCGCATCTGTTCTGACTGTTCGCCTAGCTGGGTTATGAATAATTCGATTAGAATTGCAATAGTTCCAACAAGTTTACACGCGATGACTAACCCTATCCACCCCAAGCGAAGCAACGATGACGGCGAACGTGCGCGGATCGAGGCAGAGTTGGTCAAGCGCTACGGGATGATGCTTAAGACGAGTGAGGTCGCGGATGAGCTCCGACTTTCGTCGGCTTCTGTAAGACGGATTTCGCGCGAGGAGCTGCCAAGAGGGAGTGGGCGTGGCCCTCGTGCGCGTTACCTGGCTTCGGATGTTGCCGCCTACATCAGCGCCTGGGTTAAACAAAAACAATGATCTATCAATACGACACTGAGACCCTTCTCAATGAAACTGCAGGTTTGAGCCTGCTTGAACAAGGTGTTTATCGCGCCCTGATGGACCGTTACCTTGAAAATAACGGTTTTGTGCTCCCGTCCACCCATAGTGGCCTGACAGAAGGTGCGAACCTTCATTTCCTGGCACGCATCATCGGCGCCCAAAGTGAGGTGGAGCTCCTTGCAGTAGGCAAGATCGCGATGAGCTTCTTTGTTCGAGAAGGTGACGAACTTCACCATCCTCGTCTGAAGAACCTGATTAGCAAATCAAAGGCCGGACGCTCAGAACAGATCGAGTACGAGTCAGTTTTTGCGAACGCATCGCAGGATGACCCGCTCGCAATCCCGTTTGGCTCTTCGGACCACATCTCGTGGTGGTCTCCATCCGAGGAGGAAATCCAGTCGTTTGCGAATGAGTTCCGTTTATGCAACATCAGGATCGAGATCGAGCAGGCGCGGCAGATTGCCATGCAGCCTACGATTCGCCCACGGACGGACCCGCGAACTTTCCTGAGAAATCGTATTCGCGTTTCAAACAAGCTTATCGAGGAGAAGCTCGCCAGCTCTGGCGTCACTCTGCTTTCTCGTGAATCGCCCCGTTTTGTGGAGTTTATTTCAAGCTACCCTCGTCAAACTGACATTCAAGCTGCGTGGTCTGTTTGGGGCCTTATCGGTTTTGATGATGACGAAGCCTTGTTCAAGCAGCTGACCGTCGGACTCAAGAAATGGAAGCTAAGCAATGAATGGGCAAGAAAGGAGATAGGAACGATTCCGACTGCGGCGCAGTTTCTAAACGCGCGACAGTGGGAAACCGACCCGCGACTTGGGCGGGATGCAGCAACCAAGGTCGCTATCACGACTCTGTCCTTTAACGGGGCTGCTGAGTCGTCAAAGGGTGCGCTATGAGCCGTAAAAACAACACTCCGCATGTTCAGCCTGGAGTGTTGCCCCCGCATTCTATGCCTGCCGAACAGGGACTGATCGGAGGGTTGTTGCTCGACAACCAGTTCTTTGACGGGGTAATTGATGTCGTAAAAGCACAGCACTTCTACGATGAGGGTCACAGGCTCACCTATCAAGCCATGCTTGACCTCTATGTGCAAAAAAAGGCGGTCGACCTCATTACGGTTGCCGATTTTCTCGCCGCCAAAGGGGAGCTTGAACAAGCAGGGGGCTTTGCCTACCTGGCGGAAATCGCCAACAGTGCAATCTCAACGGCAGCCATTTCTTCGTACGCGAAAATCATCCGAAGCAAGGCGGTGTTGCGACACTTGGGTGCAGCCTGTAACCGCATTCTGCAGACTATTCACGATCCCGGAACCAAGAAAGCAGAAGAGGTCCTCGATGAGGCCGAAGCACTGATGCTTCGCGTGACAGGGAAGATAATTGGCCAAGAGGATGGGCCAGTTCCTGCCAGAGATTTCGTCGGCGCTGTTTTTCGTGATGCAACGGCCGTCCCGTCGCCGAATGGGCTTCAAGGGCTTTCTACCGGTTTATCTGGACTTGACAAAATTACCCTTGGCCTTTGTCCTGCCGACTTCATTGTGATTGGTGCGCGGCCGTCTCACGGCAAGACAGCACTTGCACTGAATATTGCAGAGGAAGTTGGTCTTCGACGTGGCCTTCCTGTCCTTATCTTTTCACCCGAAATGCCCAAGGAGCAGCTGAGCCTTCGCATGCTCTCAGCTATGTCGGGCATCAAACACTCCGCGCTACGGACTCGGAATATTTCTGCGGTTGAGAAAGATGTGTTTGCGAGTTCCCTTGCGAAGTTGTCTGCAGCGCCTATCTATATCGACGATTCAGCCCGCCTGGACGCCAACACACTGCGCGCTCGAGCCCGACGAACAGCCAAGAAGGCAGGATCACTGGCCTTGGTGATCGTTGACTACATTCAGTTGATGGCCACCGCAGATGAGGTCGACAACGCAACGCGTAACCTTGAGGTTCAAGGGATATCCCGATCGATCAAGGCGCTCGCGAAGGAGCTCCAGGTGCCCGTCATTGCGGTATCTCAGCTCAACCGAAGCGTGGACCGCAGATCAAATCAGCGTCCAATTTTGTCCGATCTGCGGGACTCCGGTTCGATTGAGCAAGACGCCGACGTAATCATCTTTCTTTATCGCGAAGGCGCCACAAAACCCGAAGAGCAATCGACTGAGAGCGAAGCCGAGTTGATTGTCGCAAAGCAGCGAAACGGTCCGATCGGCTCAGTCAAGGTTCTCTTCAAGCCTGAAACCCTCTCCTTCAGAACGCTACCGAGGAAAGAAAATTGAAAAACGACCGCAAGACTCCATACATCATTCCGTTGCTCTCAGCATCGGCGGGGTTTGCGCTGGGCGCAATCGCGCTTACCCTTTTCAGCAATACTGACGCACCACAACCGACCACGGTTGTGCAAGACTGCCCAGAGCCAACGCTGATTCAGGCGAAACAGCCTTCACCTCACATCGTTATCGCGTCTCGACTCATGGCCGCAGTTGATAAGTCTCTGCCACCTGTGTGGTTTGAGCAGGAACTGACTGCCAATGGAGTTCGCCGACACTTCTTCTTCTTCAAGAAGGAAGAGCCCTATTCGCTGGTGGACGTTGGTGCTCAGGTCGGTTTGGTCAGTTTTCGTTTGGGCGAAGACGAACGCTGGGTTCCGGAGGTGGTGAATCCCAACCTGTTTACGAACGGTACGCGTGGGGAAGTAACGCCTCAGACCTCTTTCCAATTTGAAAGGGTTTCTGCAGACCATCTCCTCATGATCGTCCGTAATCGTATCGACAACTTTGAGGGGGCCGATCACTTCCTTGATCTATTCATGGTTGCTGACGGCACCTTCTCACCTGCTGGGCGTATCTTTGTGGGCGCACACAACAAGGAAATGAAGTGCGACGGGCCGACCGCCAAGTTCGAAGCATTCAACCGGGCCTGCATGGATTTTAGCGGTACGTTGAGTATCGTCACCGTTCCGGGGCAACCTGTGGCTAATCTTGAAGTGGCATACGAAGGCCTCAAGGGCGACAAGTATTCGACCCTTGAAAAGGCTACCTATCGCTTCACGCGCGGACAGTATGTCCAGGACGTTGCCGAAGCAGCCGTAAGACCCTGATCGACCAGTTGAGCTCAGTTCAACAGGCGATAGCCGTGCTGCTTACGAACTTTCGCGAGCACTTCCATCGCCTGCTGCGCTTCATCGACTGTCCCATAAGGATCACTTGCCATTCCGCCCATCCGATTTGTTTTCCCGCCCCAACAGCGCCTCAAGACAATCTGTCCGAAAAGGTCAGTGTCCACCATGGCGCAGTAGTACCGGGTATCGGTTTCCCACCGGCGGATGCTTTCATTGAGCATCTTCATCCGAGAACTCCGCTTTGTTCCGCTATTAGCGGCTCAATTCTAGTTCTTTCTTCTCGATTGAAGTGAAGTTTCCTGATTACCGTTTAGAGGAATTTATTGTGCAAGATTCGAATGATCTTCAATACGCTGGCTTTTGGGTTCGATTCGGCGCCTTTCTGATCGACTCTTTTCTCTGGCTAATGATCTCGCTACCGCTTCTCTACGCAGTTTACGGTGAGCAGTACTTCGTTTCAGAGCAGTTGTCGCAGGGATTCTTCGACATTCTGATCTCCTGGGTCGCACCTGTGGTTGCGGTACTTTGGTTCTGGATTGCGAAGCAGGCTACGCCTGGAAAAATGGCATTGAGGCTGAGAATTGTTGATGCGTCTTCCGGTGATGCCGCGACACCAGGTCAGTACGTGGGCAGGTATTTCGGGTACTTGCTTGCGTGCATGCCCCTTGGACTGGGGCTAATCTGGTGCGCTTTCGACTCTCGGAAACAGGGATGGCACGACAAGCTGGCAAAGACCGTTGTCGTGCGCAAGACGACGCCTAAAGAGGTCGTGTTTGAGAAAACGGCCTGAAGCAACGAAAAATCGCCCGTCTGTAGGCTAGACGGGCGACTCTATTTCTAAGCGTAGCGAAAGTTAGATGTTGTGCCGAGGCGCAAAGTAACGCTTTGCCCGATCCCAGAAGCTGGGCGGATCGGCATCGAACTCTTTCCAGGCCTTACCGTTAAAAAACATCGCCCGGCCGTCGTCGTAGAACCGCAGGGTCTGCATGCCAAAGGTGTCGCAATGCTCACAGTAGCACCCGGCGTCGACAACCGCGACATGCACCGTCGGCCGCTGCACCCGACCTCGGACAAGGACGTCCGGGACGGTGCGATCGCACTCTGGGCAGCGCATGACGATGCCGTCGATCTTCTCGCTGTTGTCGAAGACGACAGGCAGTGATGAGGAAAGCGTAGGGCCTTTCATCAGCTCTACCTGGTCATGATTTAGACCGTATCCCATTTTTCTATCCTTTGCTGCTTAGGCGCGTCCAGCCTAGCAAACTTGCGTGACCCGAGATCCACCGAAGATCAACAAGGTCGTACGTACTTGGCACCTCACGGTCTCGATAGGATACGGCGCAATAGTGCTCGATAAAAACAAGCTGCGTCTCCTGTCCGCCCAAAAGCTTGAACAGGTGATCTGCCAAGTCGGGCCAGCTGTTTGTGATGCTCCGTCCCTGGTTGCAAGCAAGCTCAGTGCAGACCAGGATTCGACGCTTGTCTGATATCTCGAAGATGTCCAGCGCGAGCGTGGTGGGTGGCTGGAAAGGCACTTCCACTTCGATGATCTCCCGAGGCCATGCGCCAAGCACATAGGCACCGGTGAGCAACTGACCCGGGAGTTCTACCGTGAAGGTTTCGATGTCCATCAGAATCAGTCCGCGAACAGATCTTCCGCATCATTAGGGATGCCTGAAGCGGCTTCATCGTTTTGCCTTGGCTCGGAAGCGCCCTCTGCCTCTTCCTCGGCATCAGCTTCATTCTTTCGCGCCTGCTCGAAAGCCTCAAGAACTTTTTCGACCTGAGCCTTAACCTCGTCCCCGAGGGCCGCATACCCTGGATCGCGACGCAGATCCTCGATCGCCTTTGCCATTACAGGGGCATTTTTCGTAATAGCCTTCTTAAAGGCGCGGCCGGGGGCGAACTTGTTTGTCACGCGTCGTTGGCCACGAGCGTTCGCAAGTTTCTCAGCCCGCAGCAAGAAGGCGAGGGCCTTGTCCCCATGATCACGCATAGCATCAATCGCCATGCGCGCCGCGATCCGCTCTTCCATGACCATCTTCCTGATCTCGAGAGGCGCAGAGGCAAGCTGAAGAAGGCCTGCGACGTAACGCTGGGTAATGCCAAGCTTCGCGGCTATCTCCTGCGTTTCCCATCCGAACTTGACCAGCCTTCGAACAACCATGCTGATCTCATAGGGCGTGAGTTCCTTGCCACTATTCGAACTGACCAAGGAGACGGTGAGGTCTTCCATGGTGGTTCCCGGGGGGCTCACCACCACAGGCAAACGTGAGATCTCTGCCCCGCGAGAGATTGCTATGCGGACCGCCTCGAGACGGCAATGCCCATCAACGACACTGATGACGTTGACGCCATCCTCTTGAGAGACATAACCGGCCAGCGGCTTGTCTGGCTTGAAGCCTTCGCGGAGGATCGATTCTGCCAAATCCTCAATATGTTGGTCATACGAGGTGTTCTTGACTCGGACGTTAAAGCCGGGGATCACCCGTATCGCTTCGATAGGTACTTGCCAGAGATCCCGCGACTTCGCGTCAACCGCGCTCATGGCTGTCTTGACGGAGCCAGGGGTCAGCTGGACCTCGAAGTCGGATTCCAACGAGTCAAAGTTCTCGATCATGAATTTCTCCCATTTCGATCATCGTTGCGGCGAAAGCTCGCCTGCGATGCGTCGAACTCTACACGTTTATATAAACGGATCAACCCTCGGAAATAATTCTTTGGGATTTGTTTTGAAGGGAGGTTAGTGGACGATGCGGCCACTGGAGCCGCTCGCGCCCTGACTCTTCATGAGCGCAGCGATAAGCTGATGTGCATCTTGGCTGAGTCGCTCTTCGTTTGGGTAGAAGCGCTTGATCTGCGAGATGATGCGCTCACGGCAACGCGCCTCTTCTGAGGACGTGCGCTCCCCATTTTGGGTCTCAAACCACTTCATGAACGCCTCAGCGACCATTTCATAAGAGAAGGCTGGGGTCATCCTGGGGCTCCTTGTTTCTGCCGCACCGACGCGGGGTCTTCTGCCTCAGCAGCGAGTGCATCCCAAGCAGACATGAACTTGAATGCTGCATCGGGGTGATTCTTGACGATCATGATCGTCTCATAATTCCGACGAAACGAGGTGCTTGCATAATCGACACTTCCTGCGAGGGAATTAGATTCATCTGTGACAATGAAATTCGAGTTCAGTGTTTGTCGTGTCGATGCATAGGCGGCGAAAACCCCTGCGTTTTTTAGAAACGCAATAACAAAGGACTTCTGGTCTTTATTTGCACCAGAGAAGAGGACGCGAACATCGACCCCACGACTTTTGGCCAACAAGAGTTCGTCGGCGAGATCTCTGTTGACCAAAGAGGTCGTCAGTATCCGAATGCTCTTGTTAGCTTTACGTACGAGGTCGAAGACTTCGGCTTCTGCTTCTCCCGGCGAGAACGCGACACGTATCGAGGGTGCAAACGGGCTGACTGCGGCCGGGCGAACAATGCCATCTCCGATCTCTGTTTCATTGGCGATGGCCACTTGTGTCGTGGCTAAGAAGCCTGTCGCAAGAAGTGAGAGCAGTCTTTTCATCGAGGGGCAGACCTACGTGCAGTTAAGTATGGTGACCACATCCCCTGTTTTCTTATAATTCCTGTCAGGATTGCTTTGTATCCTACCACGTCGGGCTGTAACATCCCAAGACTGGCAGTTTTCGGCAATCGCTATGAATGACATAGTCAAGGTTTATCAAGAAGATGCGGTGACGCAAGACGCTGCTGGAGGGGTGCGTGGCACGGGCGCGTGGACTGCGTTCAGAAAGGCAGTCCTGACGGCGAACCGCCGAACCCGGATCGAGTTGATTCGCAAGAGCCTCCCGGCCAGCGCAATCGGGGAGGTGTCCCGGGAGTTTCGCTGTACATACGATGACATCTGCGCAATGGCGATGATCTCGTCAGCCAGCGTGCGTAGACTAAGCGCTGAAGCAGCGATGCTCAGCCCCTCTGTGACTGAACGACTGGCCAGGCTCGTAAGAATCGACCACCTTGCGACGCAAGCATTGGGATCAAGCGATGCAGCACGAGCTTGGCTCAAGGTTTCTCAAGGGTGGCTTGGCGGACATACACCACTTTCCATGCTTGCTACAGAAGACGGCGGGGCGCTCATCGAAGAGGTGCTGGCGGCATTGCTATATGGCGATCCAGTGTGAGCACAAATCGCTGCTTTCTTCTCTCGCCGCACAAGCGCCTGTCCGCAGCCAGTTTCCAGCAAGCCAGGCGCCACCACGGTCGCTGGCACCGAACGGGGCAACAGGCTTGCTATGGATTCGAGCATCCGGCTCTGGCCATGCTTGAGCGCGAGGTGATCACCAACGGCCGTTGTCTCATGCCTCTGTACTTGCACGAGGCACGCCTTCCCGACACTCAATCCGCCCCGCTGGACTTGAGGCAGGTTCGGGCAGGGCAGGAGCAAGCAGTTGGTGGTCGATTCTTCGACAATCCACCTCAACTTCTTGCCGTGTCTTCGTCCTCGGTTTGTGCTGAGGGTACGATCTACCTTATCTCCCCCAAACACCCCGACTTTGAGCAGATCAAATGGTCTTGCTTACGCACCGTTAACCACATTTCCCCATGACATTCTTCTCCAATCTGCCTGCAGACTACTGGTGGATGCTTGCCGCTGGTGGACTTGCACTCATTGATCAGTTCATGCCTCGCAAGGGGTTGCGCTGGGTTGCTGTTGCGGCCGGGCTCACCTCTGGACTGGTTCTCGTAGGACTGGTGATCAGCATCGAAATCCAGGCTCTGATCTTTGTGCTATTTACGGTTACTTTTGGTGCTTGTCGGTACCTAAAGAAGGTATTTTCAGGACAGCTGCCCGGCTCGGGCTACGCTAGCATCCTGACGATCGGCGAGGACGGCTCGGTTACTGCGGAGTTCGAAAAAGCATCCTGGTCTGCCATCATCCTCGAAGGGGAGGTTCAGCCTGGGGATCGAGTGGGTGTTGCCGCGGTGAGTAACGGAGTACTCTGGTGCACGAAGGCGAGGCCGTGACGATTCGGACCAAACCACAGCGCGGGCAATTCGTTCAGAGTATTCCCCGTGTATGCGTCGGTTGGTCATTTCTCAACCTGGCATAGCCTGCCTTTCTGCAAGCCAATGCTCTCTGGTGTAACGGTATCCCGGGAACTCAGCATGGAGCGTGGTCTGCCCCAAAAGTAGTTTGCGGGCAAGTTGCGCAACAACCGCCAGTTCCTTTTCATCTCGCACCTCGAGCGGAACGATGAGTTCGATGCCTGTTGCCCAGCTCAAACGCTCGCGGCTCCAGGATGTCCCAACCTCGAACTCGACCCCTTCGACGGTCAGGCGCTGCTCGATCTCCCTGCACGCGCTGTAGTACTGCTTCTGGGCTTCCGACGGCTTCCTGCTCGTGTAGCTCACGAGCCTCTTTCGCGAACGTCCCACTTGCTTGTAGTTCTTCGACCCGCCTTCGAAGAGCCAACCGTCACTCGGGTCGTCTCCTGCAAGCGCCCGTGCCCGCCGTCCAATCTCTTCCGAATAGAGGTAGCGAGGGTGTTGCCACCAGACGATGACGCGGCGCTTGTTGAGGATGAAGCCGACATCGTCCCACCAGGAAAGATCAGCGCCGGTTTTCTCGCTGTAGTCGTGCGGGACGTACAGACCGCTGCTTGAAAGGCCCCATGGGCGGTTCCGGTGGTATTGCTTTTGTGCGCGCCCCAGTTTCTCGAACTTCTGGCTCTTCAAGGTTCGTCTAGCTCCGTCAACGTAAAAACCCGCCACTGAAAGATTATCAGTGACGGGTCGATTGAAGTCTGCGGTGAGCGCCGATCAGATCGGCAAGCCGCTCGGCGCTGCGCTCGTAGCTGCTGTTGCGGTCACGGGCGAGGCGAGTTCCTTCTCCCGCGCTGCTAGCGCCTCCTGGTACCGTTCGAGCTCGGCCCCCTGGAACAGCATGGGAGCCATACGCTTCGCATTCGACATCTCGGCCGCCTGCAACTTCCCAACACGGGCAATTGCTGCAGCAAAGGTTGAGGATGTACCGTTACCACCCGCCTTCGACTGTGACGATACCACAGGGAATTTCGTTGTTTCCTTGATCTCTCCCGTTTCAGGATCAACCTCGGAAGCATGTGTCGGCATCCCGAAGGGCATGTCTTCGCCTGCGTAAATGTGAAGGCCTAAACCAAAGAGGGCCAGGTTCTTCACGAGGCACCGCATCAACGTGTTGTTGATGTCGAGGATGTCCGGGACCTGCTTTGCCTTGTTCCGGTGATCCATCACTGGCAAGTAGCACTCTTGGGTCACCTTGGCGATGGTGACCCGAGTCCAGACCATGAAGCCGATATCGGTTCTCTGGTATGGCAGCCCCCCCTCGGTCCTGATGCCGTTCGCGTCGAACGTCACCACGGTGAACGCGGCGTCCGGCTCCGCCTTCTTCACCAGTCCCCAGGCGTTCGCCCAGGACAGGTACGTCAGGTTCCCTTTCTTTTCTTCAAAGGGGAATGTCTGGATCTGCGACAGGTTGTCGAAGATCGACTTTCTCACTTCATCCATCTGAATCTCCTTTTTGATCATGCGACGCAAGGTTGCTGATACTGCGAGTAGGAGATGCATGCATCCGTAGGTGAAATCGCACCGCCTTTGCTGTACATATAACCAGTATCTTAGCGGGATGCGGAGAACGATTCCAATAACTCCGGTTAGAATCGTATTCAATTCTTTCAGCGGATGCTTTCATGTTGCTTCGAAGTGCCTTCGTGTTCTCCTGCGACTGTCCTCACTCGCGAGAGGAGCTCGAGGAAGTGCTGGCCAGCCGCAAGTTCAGCGGCATCGGTCAGCTCGATGTCGATCATCTTGGCTGGGTCAATCCGAGAGAACTCGAGAACGGCCCCTTGGTGCATGCGGTCGACTCGATCTTCCTTCTCGCCCTTTCAAAGGAAACCAAGATCGTTCCGGCCTCGACGGTCAAGAAGAAGCTTGCCGCTGCAGAAGCCGACGCCACGAAGCGGGAAGGCCGTCCCCCCTCGCGCAAGGAGCGAAAGGCACTCAAGGAGCAGGTTTACGAGTCGCTGCTGCCTGGAGCGCCGACCCGCATCAAGCAGACGTTTGGCGTTCTCATCCCCCCAAAGAAGCAGCTGCTCGTCCTGACCACCTCGGCAAAGTGTCTAGAGGATTTTCATGGCGTCTTCACCGACAGCTTCATGAAGCGAGGCATGCGACCTTCATTTCGGAAGCTTCGAACGGTTCAGCCACCAAGCCTGAAAATGACTGAATGGCTCCTGAACAACGAGTGCGATGGTGGGTTCGTGCTCGGGGAGCATTGCGAGCTTACGCACGAGAAAAGCAAGGTGCGGTACACCGCGCTTGAGCTCGACCGCCCCGAGATACGCGAGCATCTTCTTGAGGGGAAAGTGCCGGTGAAACTGGGCCTTCGCCACGAATCAACGACGTCATTCATCATCTCTTGCGGCAGCGCTGACGAGGACCTGGGATTCTCAAAAATCCACTACGGGGATAACGATGGGAAGACCGAAGGAGAAGGCACAGCCGATGAGGTTTTCGATTCGGACCTTGTATTCTCAGTGACAGAATTTCTAGGAATCGCCAACGAGCTTTTCGAGGCCTTTGGGGGTATCGCGCCAGATGTTGAAGTGCTCGCATCAGGGGAGGCCTTTCAATAAAAGATGCCTCTTTTCGCATGTCCAATTGGCGACCAAGAAGCCCGTTTAAGCGCCAGTGCCTGTGAATTGATTCGTTATATCACCCACACCCCATTCGTTATATCACCCACGCTGGCAATTTTAGATCCCAATGCCAGCACGGCATCCAAAACGTTATCCACAGGCGTAACGCGCGCGCGGTTTTTTAACTATGAATGACTACAGGGCTGACCTCGTTCTTGTTTCCGAAGTTGAGGGTGTTCGCGAAGGATGGCGACTGCCGACGATGGAGGAGTTGCTGAGCATCGTCGATGAAACCCAGGCCTGCCCAACAATCGATCCAGTCGCATTTCCTGACACCCCCAAGGCGACGTTCTGGACATCCTCACCTTGCGAAGATGATCCCAGTCATGCATGGGTTGTCGACTTCGCCATCGGAGAGCCTGATACCGAGATGACCGAGTGCAGGCACTTTGTCCGGCTGTGCCGGCGCACGGGGATCATGGAGAAATGGCCACCTGGGACGATCTACGACTCGCGCACAAGCCTTCTCTGGCAGCGCTTCGTCATCGCCGAAGCGTGGGATGAAAATCAGGGGAAAGGCCTTGGGAATGCGGTTCGGATAACTTGGGAGGAGGCTGTGCGACGCTTCGGGGGCGCAAGGCAAAGCAATGTCACAAGGAGGCGATTCGGTTGAGTCGAGAGAAACCCGCTTTCGAGCCATGGCGCAACAATCTGCGCAGACGGAATCTATTTCTCGGCGCTCTGACGGCAGCGGCCGCCAACGCCGTGATCCCTGTCGTGGATCTTGGCCTTCAGGCTAACGTCATTTTATGTGCCGCACTCGCGGTGCTGGCAGCGAATCAACACCGGCGAGCCCAGGTACGTCAGCACGGGCAGCACGTCGAGGCAAAGTGCGGCCAGTTGGCGAAAACTGCGCTCGAGTCAGACGGGTACACCGTTGCCCTCGGGCAGCGGCTGCAGAGCGGAGGTGACATCGATCTGATTGCTACCAAGGACGGCTCCTCCGTTGTCGTTGAACTGAAGAGCTTTCGGTATTGGGGCGCCCGCGGCCGGGACGATTGGCGCGAGAAGAAAGCCATCGAGCAGGTTCTACGACAGCAAGACACCATCGCTGCGAAAGCGGCTGTGATCTGGCTGCCAATGGCCAGCCCCACGCTCTGGCAGCTCCTCTGGGGGTATTCGTTCGGGGGGCGGGGGGTGGCGGTTGTTCGGGGAGGCGTACGTCATTTAGCCCGTGCGGTTCGCAAGAAAGCTAGCTAGAGGGCTCACCAGATTGCCTGAGAAGCCCCGTCAAGAGGCCGGGGAGGATGTCAATTTTCGCAGTTCATTCGCAGCCTTTCCTCCTCGCTGATCTAACCAGGAGGATGCCCTCATGAAATCGATGCTGTACGCCGGCGTGGGCTCACGTGCCACCCCGGAACCTGTTCTTGACCTCATGCGGCGCTGCGCGACTCGTCTTGAGGTTTTGGGCTACACCCTGCGCAGTGGCGGCGCCAACGGCGCGGACACGGCCTTTGAAGAGGGCTGCTGCCGCAAGGAGCTCTACTTGCCCTGGCCTGGCTTCAACGGACGGCAATCGGAGTTTCAGACCGTTTGCAACAAGGCGCTCGCCCTCGCGGCAAGCCTGCATCCTCGATGGGAGCGGCTGAGCAGCCCCGCCCGGAGACTCATGGCACGAAATTGCTATCAAATTTTGGGAACGGACCTTGCCAGCCCCGTCGACTTCGTTTTGTGCTGGACGCCGGATGGCGTCGAGGATGAGCAGGGTCGCACCCAACTAACTGGAGGCACCGGTCAAGCGATTGCGCTTGCGTCACGACACGACATTCCTGTCTTCAACATCGCAACAGGTGACGCTTTGGTCCGTTTGCGTGGTTTCTTGGAAATGGAAATGTGATTGCAATAAAGCGCCTTTATCGCCCAGCGGACCCGGCTATGCCGGGTTTTTTTGGACTTATCCGTCTCTTTTCTCACCGCCCGAATCGCATTGCTGAGTGCCGTCCAACCACATCCCAAGGAGGGAAGAAGTCGATGAGTACTCAATCAGTAATGTCAGGAATGTACCTCTCTGAGGACACCGAAGCAGCCCTTAGGGCGGAACAAGGTGAGCCGTGTAGAAGCTGTAAGCGTTTTGTCGTCACGCATAGCACGATCGTTGACGATGTTCTTCGGTCGTGCAGCGCAGCTGGCGACAACGATGTGCTGGGCAGGGTCCTGTTGCGCCTGGCCGAATCGGGGCGCTGCACCGAGGCCGAGCCTTTTGCATGTTTGGCTCGACACGATCCCCGGACTTTAGGTGATCTGATGGGAACCCTGCCGTTCTTTGCCGAGGTGCCCATTGAGCCAGAGCTTGCCGAGCTGGATCTTAAGTGCCACGTCGGTTTGGAGTGCGCCAAGCTGTTGGAGCGTGCGTCCGACCTCATTGAGATCGCTGCCGATGTTCGTGAAGAGGTGACTGCGGCCACCGTGCGGCAGATGAACGTCTTCTACTTCGGCTGACCAGACCCACGGCCTCAGGACCGTGAACTGCCACCGTGGACACTTCTTGCTCCAACAAGGGCGAGTCGTGTCTGCACATTCATTAAGGAGCACGAACACGATGGCCACTATCGAAGATCTGATCGAGAAGACACCTCTGCAAAACGTCGCCTCGCGCGACCCAGTCGCATTTGAGCTGTACGGGACCGTTCAGTACGTCGCAGACAGAGTAAAGATCGGCCGGATTCTTGCAGTCGAGAACAAGCAACACATGCTCGCTGTTGCCGAACACCTAGTTGAGCAGCGGATTGCTGCCCTCTCACTTTAGGGCCCCAACAGCATGAAGACCGCAGCAAGCTGGGTCATTCTCGAAAAGAGCAGCAGGAAGGTTCTGTTCGAGACATTTGACCTCAGGAAAGTCGACGCCCTGAACACGGCTCGGTACGAGGCCGTACCAATCGATCAGTACCTCGCAAGCCTGAACCGGCGCTAACCAGGGCCGACAACTAACACCCCCACGGGCCACTATCCCGTAAGGGGTGGCGGCGCAAGGGGGATCATTATGGAGCTGAAAATGAAGCCTGTTTTGGGCACGAATGTAGATGAAATCCTCGATGCGTTCCGCCGAGTCGATCTGGACAACCGTGGCTACCGCATTACCGAGGCCGCAATCGTGGGCACCAGCCTGCGGTTTCGGTTTCAAGGGAAGGGAACGCTTGGTGTTGTTGTCGGCGCAATTGGTCTTCGCGATTCGACCGAAGCTGAGATGAGCGAGCTCGAGGAGTCGATCGAGCTGGGCCAAGTCGAAATCTACACCACGCCGCTGTACGTCTCCGGTCGAACAATGACTCGGGTAGTGCTGCACCAGGCGACCGGCCTCCCCCTGAACCCTGGGAGCGAGGCGGCACGCAGACAGCGCGAACGATGGGCACACGCCGAAGCAGTTCGGCAATGCGATCCGAGAGAGTGAGTGAAACCGTAGAACGTTACGAGAAGGAGTAGCAATGAACTTGAAGATTGGGAGTCCTTGCGGAACTCCAGATGGGCCCGGATTGGTACTCCAGCGAGGCATCTTCGGATTCGCGCCACCCGTCGCCAAAAAATTCGAGAGTGGATTGCTGTTCTGCGAGTGGTTCGAAATTCAGCCATGAGTGCATGCGTCTCGAAGGCGCTCGATGGAGCTGGCCCGCTGATGGCGCATGATCTGCGCCACCGGATGGCCGGCGACAATTAACCTGACCGGTCGACGACAACTATCTTGGCCGGTTGGATCTGCAGCCGGGAAGGTCCGGAAGCGAGGGATAGAGTGCTCTTCTGACGACAGGCGTTGGGAGGCGCTC
>Ga0116143_10002026_pt1 | contig 23008 bp, 23 predicted proteins | sample AD_UKC034_MetaG_FD_89745 | JGI IMG/M metagenome (GOLD analysis project Ga0116143, IMG submission 89745) | Active sludge microbial communities of municipal wastewater-treating anaerobic digesters from USA - AD_UKC034_MetaG | ecosystem: Engineered > Bioreactor > Anaerobic > Digestate | place: USA...
GCCAGGCCCGTGCCGAGGTTGAACAGCACGTGGACCGCCGCGGTCCGCTTGGCCGCGGCCGAGGCTCCGATGGCGGCGATGCCGGCGGTCACGGTCGTACCGACGTTCTGGCCCACCACCAGGGCCGCGGCCTGCTCGAGGTCGATGGCCCCGCCCGCGAGCGCCGCCAGGGTGGTGGCGACCGCCGCGCTCGAGCTCTGCATGACCACCGTCATGCCGGCCCCGATCAGCAGCAGCAGCGCGCGCCCGCCCAGGCCCGCCGCGGGGAAGTCCTCGGGGCGGAACACGGTCGCCAGATCCTGCATGCCCGCCTGGAGCATGTCGATGCCCACGAAGATGACCCCGAAGCCGGCCACGGCCGAGCCGACCTGCGCCAGGCGCCCGCGGCTGATCAGCCGGGCCAGCGCGCCCAGCCCGATGAGCGGCAGGAGCAGCTTGCCGACCGATAGCTTCAGGCCGAGCAGGCCGACCAGCCAGCCGGTCGAGGTGGTGCCCAGGTTGGCCCCCAGGATCACCCCCACGGCGCTCTCGAAGCCCAGCAGCCCGGCGCTGACGAAGCCGATGGTGGCCAGGGTGGTGGCGCTCGAGGACTGGACCAGCGCGGTCACCGCGGCGCCGGTGGCCACGGCCGAGAAGCGGTTGCCGGTGAAGCGCGCGAGCACCCCGCGCAGGGAGTCGCCGGCCAGCGCCTTCAGCGCGTCGGTCATCAGGATCATGCCGAGCAGGAAGAGGCCGATGCCACCCAGGACACCGGAGAGGACAGCCCACATGCCGGACCTCCGCGGGTCGCACGCTAGCAGAGCCGCCCGGGACCGGCAAGCCGGGCGGCTTTCCTTCGCCGGCGATTTGGGCTAACACCTGGCACATGCGCTGGCCCGGCCAGGCCACCCTCCACCTCCTGCCCCTCTCGGCCCTCGTCGGTCTGAGCCTGGTGTGCGCGGGCTTCTGGGCGCTCCGTCCGCTCTGCCTGCCGGACCCGGCCGACACCCGCCGCGCGGCCGAGGCGGTCGAGGCAGGGTGGCGCGAGGGGGACGCCGTGGCCGTGCGGCCCTGGTGGGCCCAGCGGCTCCGGGAGCACCTGGGCGAGCGCCCCTGGGTCCTGGTGCGGGATCTGGAGGGCGAGGATCTGTCGCGCTTCGCCCGGCTGTGGGTGCTCGAGCAGCCCGGCCACCACGGCCAGCTGCGGGGCCCGTTCGCCGACGGGCGCTACCGCCTGGAGGCCGAGCAGGAGGTGGGCGGGCTGCGCCTGGCGCGCTGGGCGCTGCCCCCCCCCGCCGAGGAGTTGTACGACTTCCGCGCCCGGCTCGATCGGGCCCGCGTCTCCATGCGGGTCCGGGGCGCGGAGCGCGCCTGCTCCCCCTGGACCGCCGACCGCTTCGCCTGCAGCCCGGCGGACTGGAACTTCGTCGGGCGCATGATCGTCGAGCTCGGCGACGACCCGCGGGAGGTGATCTGGACCCACCCCAGCGAGGAGGGCCCGATCGAGATCGCCTTCGCGGACGTGCCGCACGGAGGCACGCTGCGGGTGCGCACCGGCTTCACCCCGCCCGCGGCCCGCGCGCTCGACGGCGGACCGGTCAGCCTGGAGGTCCTGGTGGACGGGCAGCCGCTCGGCCGGGTGGTCCAGGAGAACCGGACCGGCTTCTTCCCCGCCGATCTCCCGCTCGGCGCGCGCCCCGCCCGGCCGCACCAGGTGACCTTCCGGGTGAGCGCCCCGCGGGCCGGGATGCGCCACTTCTGCTGGACCGCGGAGGTGCGCCGGTGAGGGCCTTCGCCCGCAGGCGCGCGACCGGCCTGGCGGCGCTCGCGCTCTTCGCGGCGACGCTCGTGGCCCTCGCGCTCCACGCGCCGCGCGTCGGCTACACCCGGGACGAGGGCTTCTACTTCGAGGCCGCCGAGGTCCACGCAGGCTGGTTCCGGGAGCTCGCCCGGGACCCCGGCCGGGCGCTCTCGGAGCCCGTCATCCGCCGCCACTACGAGGTGAACCACGAGCACCCGGTGCTGGTGAAGAACCTGATGGCGCTCTCCTTCCTGGCCCTCGCCGCGGACGAGAGCCGCGCGCCCACGGCCTGGCCGCCGGAGGAGCGGGGCGGCTTCGCCTTCGCCATGCGGCTGCCCTCCCAGGCCTTCTCCGCGCTGGCCGTGGCGCTCACCTTCCTGCTGGGCGCGGCGGTCTCGGGGCGGCGGCGGGTGGGGCTCCTGGCGGCGCTCGCCTTCCTGCTCGTCCCGCGCCACCTGTACCACGCCCAGCTCGCCTGCTTCGACATGCCGGCCGTGGCCGTGTGGCTGGCCACGGTGCTCTGCTACCGCCGGGGGCTCGCCTCCTGGGGCTGGGCTCTCGCCACCGGCCCGGTGTGGGGCCTGGCCATCGCCACCAAGCACAACTCGTTCTTCCTGCCGGTCGTGCTCGTGCTGCACTGGCTGCTGACCCGCGGGGGCGAGCTGCGCCTGGGGCGGCAGGGCCTCGCGCTGCCGCGCATCCCGCTCGCCTTCTTCAGCATGCTCGTCCTCGGGCCGCTGGTGTTCGTCGGCCACTGGCCCTACCTGTGGCACGACACCCTGGCGCGCGTCGGCTGGTACTTCGGCTTCCACCTGCACCACGTGAACTACCACTGGGAGTACCTGGGCACGCTGCTGACCGACGCGCCCTTCCCCTGGGCCTACCCCTTCGTGGTCACCGCGCTCACCTTCCCGCTCACCTGGCTGGCGCTCGGCGCCTGGGGCCTCCTGGCGGTCGCGGGCGAGCGCCTGGGCCACCCGCTCGCCACCCTGCGCGGGGCGCTGGCGCGCTTCGGCGGCCTGGCCCGGCCCGGCGCGCCTGGGCCCGCCTGGGTGTCCCGCGAGGACGGCTGGCTGCTTTTGCTCAACGCCCTGATCCCGCTCCTGGTGATCGCGCTGCCCAGCGTGCCCATCTTCGGCGGGGTGAAGCACTGGATGCACGCCATGCCGTTCGTGTGCGTGCTCGGGGCGCTCGCCCTGGAGCGGGCGCTCGCCGGGTTGCCCGCCCGCCTCCGCGGGCGGCGGGCGGTGTGGGCCGGGGCGGCCGGGCTCGCGCTCCTGCCGTCGCTGCTCGCCGCGCTGGCCATCGGGCCCTACGGCACCTCGGCCTACAACGAGCTGGCCGGCGGGGTGGGCGGCGCGGCCGACCTGGGCATGCAGCGCCAGTACTGGTCGAACAACGTGACCGGGGTGCTGCCCTGGCTGAACGAGCACCTGCCGCAGAGCGCGCGGGTGTACTTCCACGAGGTGACCGGGCAGAGCTTCCACGCCTACCGGCGGGACGGGCTCCTGCGGCCCGATCTCCGGCCGGCCTACGACCCCGAGCACGCGGACTTCACCGTCTACCAGTACCACCGCGAGTTCGTGGACACCGAGTACCGGGTCTGGCACCGGCTCGGTCACCGCCGGCCGGTGCACGGGCTGTACCTGGACGAGGCCCCCATCGTCCTGGTGTACGACACCCGCCAGGCCCAACCACCCCCGCCGGGCTCGCGCCCCGCCCCGCCGCCCCCCTCCCCTCCCTGAGAGCGCGCTTGACGCATCCTCCCCGCCGGGGTAGAGATTCAGAGCCTCGACAGGAGCTCCTTCACCGATGCAGCTTGGACCCTCGAAGCACCACGCGCTGCACGCCCGCGGGGCGGCCCTGTACCTGGCCGCCTGCCTGGCGCTCCTGCCGCTCGCCCAGGGGCTGCACCTGCGTTTCGCGGCCCACGACCACCGCTTCTCGGCCGAGCACCAGCGCATCGAGGACGTGCCCCGCGCCGCCGCCGGCGCGCCCGGGGAGCCCGCGGCCGAGGCGGGTGAGGGCGCGGCCGCGAGGCCGGATCGCGCGGCCCGGGTGAGCCACGGCGGGCTGCCCTGCGCGGTGTCGAACGCCCTGTCTGCCCGCGAGCAGGCCCTGCCCGCGCAGCCCGCGAGCCTCGACGGGCCGCAGCCGCGCGAGTTCGCCGAGCGGCCCGCGCGGGCCGCCCCCATCGACTTCCGAGATCCCCTGCTCCACGCGCCCAAGCAGTCCCCTCCCTCGGCCCGCGGCTAGCGTTTCCCTGCACGACACCGCGGACCACGCTCCGCCCGCCCGGGACCCGGGCGGGCGAGGGAGGAGAGATGACCATGCGATCCCTTGTGCTGCTCGCCCTGGGCGTCGCCCTCGTCCTGGTGCCCGCGCCCGCGGCGGCCGAGGACGAGCCGCCCCCGCCGCCGGAGGGGGCCGAGGAGAAGGCCCGGCGCCTCGAGCAGCGCGTCCAGCAGCTCGAGCAGCGCCTCTCGGAGATCTCCGCGCAGCTCGAGCAGGACGCGGTCGAGCGCATGCTCCAGGAGGCGCAGGCCGAGGCGCGCGCGGAGCAGGAGGAGGCCCCGGAGCAGCGTGAGTTCCTGGAGGGCGGGCTCGCCCTGCAGAAGCTGAACCCGGAGATCACCGTCCACGCCGATATGCTGGCCGGGCTCATCTTCGACGGCACCCGCTTCTACGCCGGCGAGGACGATCGCAGCGGCCTGCCGCTGCGCGCCGCGGGCTTCAACTTCCAGCACGTGCTCGATCCCTACTCGATGTTCAAGAGCGCCCTCGAGGTGTCACCCCGGGATGGCTTCGAGCTCGAGGAGATGTACATCACCTGGTCCGGGCTGGTGCCCTCCCTGAACATCAGCCTGGGCCGCTTCCGCCAGGGCTTCGGGGTGCTCAACCGCTGGCACGAGCACGACCTCGACCAGACCTCCCACCCGCTGGCGATGAGGCTGGTGCTGGGCGAGGACGGCCTGGTGAGCGAGGGCTTCGCGCTCAGGTGGCTCATGCCGGCGCTGTGGGCCGACGCGAACGAGCTGAGCCTGGAGCTGACCGACGGCAGCCACGAGACCCTCTTCGCGGGCGAGCACTTCTCGGTGCCCACCGCCTTGCTGCACCTGAAGAACTACTACGACCTCAGCGACAGCGCCTACCTGGAGCTCGGCCTGACCGGCATGTTCGGCTTCCACAACAAGCGCGGGCAGTGGGTCGAGGGGCAGGGGCTCAGGGACGAGCCCTGGCGCTGGACCGCGCTCGGAGGGGCGGACCTGACGCTCTACTGGTCCCCGCCCGAGCGCGCCCGCTACCTGTCGGTCACCTGGCGGAGCGAGGCCTACTACGCCGGCAAGCAGCAGCAGCGCGGTAGCCCGACGGACTTCCTGCACGCCTGGGGGCTGTACTCCTACCTGCAGGTCCAGCTCTCGGCCCTGTGGTTCGTGGGGGTGCGCGGCGACGTGGCCCTGGCCACCCAGCGGCCCGACGACACCCTCACCTGGGGGGTCACCCCCTACGTGACCTTCTGGCAGAGCGAGTTCGTCTTCCTGCGGCTCGAGTACCAGCACGCGCACGACCTGCCGCTGCTCGATCCCGACGGGGGGATGGGCCGGCGGACGGACGACCGGCTGGTGCTGCAGGTCGACTTCGCGGCCGGCCCCCACAAACACGAGAAGTACTGATCCGGAGGTGCGCCCATGAGAACCAAGACGCCGCTCCTCGGCCTGGCCGTGCTCGCCCTGCTCGCGACCCCGGCCCGCGCCGCGGAGGAGAAGCTCAGGGTGGTGGTGTCCAACTCGGCCTACCACTCCATCGCCGAGGCCGTCGGCGGGGACAAGATCGAGGTGGTCCACATCGTCGAGGGCAACCAGGACCCGCACATCGTGCGGCCCAAGCCGAGCCTGGCCGTGCTGCTGCGCGAGGCGGACGTGTACGTGACCACCGGCATGGACCTCGAGATGTGGTCCCCGGCCCTGGTCGACATGTCGGGCAACCCCGACATCCGCAGCGGCCAGAAGGGCTTCGTGTCGGTCAGCGCCGGGCTCAAGGTCCTGGAGACGCCGATCACCATCTCGCGGGCCGAGGGGGACGTGCACATCTACGGCAACCCCCACATCCACACCAGCCCGCTGAACGGCAAGGTCATCGCGGAGAACATCTGCGTGGGGCTGAAGCGCAACGCCCCGCAGCACGCCGCCCTGTTCGACGCCAACCTGGCGCGCTTCAAGGACGAGATCGACCGCCGCACCTTCGGCCCGGAGCTGGTCAAGCTGCTTGGCGGCAAGACCCTCACGGAGCTGGCGCAGAGCGGGCGGCTGGTCCCCTTCCTGGAGAAGAAGCAGTACAAGGGCCAGCCGCTGCTCGCGCTGCTGGGCGGCTGGATGAAGCAGGGGCTGCCGCTGCGCGGGCGGAAGATCGTCGCCTACCACAAGAACATCACCTACTTCGCCCAGCTCTTCGGCCTGGAGATCGTCGACTACATGGAGCCCAAGCCCGGCATCCCGCCCACCCCGGGCCACATCGCCGGGGTGATGGAGAAGATGCGCGCCCAGGACATCCGGGTGATGTGGGCCGAGAACTACTTCGACGTCGCCCAGGTCAAGCGGGTCGCGGCCAAGGTCGATGCGGTGCCGGTCATCGTCGCCCTGGGCCCGGGCGGCCAGCCCGACATGAAGGACTTCTTCGACCAGTTCGACATCTGGCTGCGAGAGCTCAACCGCGCCTTCGAGGAGGCCGATCGCGGTCCGGGTTGAGCCGCGGGCCCCGCCCATCCCCGCCCGCCGAGGAGGAGCGATGAACATCCTGGAGCTGATGGCCGCGCCCTTCGTGGAGTGCCTGGTGCTGGTGGCCATCCACACCTACCTGGGCATCCACGTGCTCAAGCGGCGGGTGATCTTCGTGGACCTGGCCCTGGCCCAGATCGCAGCCCTGGGAACCACGGTGGGCTTCCTCTTCGGCATCATGCCGGAGACCCCCGGGGCGCTCATCTTCTCCCTGCTGTTCGCCTTCCTGGGGGCGGCGGTCTTCTCCATCACCCGCTTCCGCCACGAGAAGGTGCCCCAGGAGGCCATCATCGGCCTGGCCTACGCCATCGCCTGCGCGGTGGCCGTGCTGGTGGTGGAGAAGACCCGCGGCGCCGAGCACCTCAAGGACATCCTGACCGGCAACCTGCTGTGGGTGACCTGGGCCGACGTGGGCGTGGCCGCGGCGGTGTACGCCGTGATCGGCGCGATCCACGTGGTCTTCCGCAAGCGCTTCATGCTCATCTCCGACGATCCCGAGGTCGCCTTCCGCGCCGGGCTGAACGTGCGCGCCTGGGACTTCCTGTTCTACGTGACCTTCGGGGCGGTGATCACCTTCTCCACCCGGGTGGCCGGGGTGCTCCTGGTGTTCGTGTTCCTGGTGGCGCCGGCCATCCTGGCCTTCATGCTGACCAGCCGCCTGTGGCTGCAGCTGGTGATCGGCTGGTGCACCGGCACCCTGGTGACCGTGCTCGGGCTGTACATGTCCTGGGTGCTGGATCTCCCCAGCGGGCCGGCGGTGATCGCCTTCTACGGCGTGGCGCTCGTCCTGGGCGGCCTCCTGGTGCTGCTCATCCGCTCGCGTCGCCGCCTGCGGACGGCGCTGGGCATCGGGCTCGGGCTCCTGGCGACCGGCGGGGCGCTCTTCGGGCTGTGCTCCCTGGGCGACCTGCTGGGCAGCTCGGACCTGTCCGTCAACCAGGAGACCCGCGAGGTGGAGGCCGAGATCCTCGAGGACCAGCACACGGCCGAGGCGCGGCTGGCCAAGGCGCTGTGCGAGCGGCGGTCCTTGCTGCAGGTGCGCGTGGGCGCCTGCGTGGGGCCCACCAAGCTCGAGCGCTACCTGGCGCTGGCCGGCCCCGAGGAGCAGCTCGCGCACGCCCACAGGATGCTCCCCCGGCATCCCCGCAAGGCGCTGGAGATCCTGGTCGCGGCGCTCGCGGACGACGAGCTGCCCCTGCTCTACCGCCAGGAGGCCGTGGACCTCGTCAAGGAGCTGACCGGCGAGGCCTTCGGCATCGACCCGGACCTGGAGGCCAAAGAGAACCTGCCCGGCATCACCCGTCTGTGCGCCCACATCAAGGCCATGAAGCTCGCCCCGGACGCCCCGTAGGGACGAGCGTCCTCCGGCCCGAGCCCCCTCCTTCGTGCTTGACTGCACGCCCGGCTATGTTACGAATCATTTTGTGTTCACACCGCTCCACCCGTCGCAGCGGATCGTCGGCGCCCTGACGCTGCTGCTGTGCGCGCCGGCGTTCGGGGAGGCGGAGCCGACCGAGGAGGAGCAACCGGCCGAGGAGGAGATCCTGGTGACCGCCGAGCGGCCGGTGAGCGCCGCCTCGGATCAGACCATCCGCGACCGGGACTTCCAGTACTTCCCCCGCCGCACGGCCTCGGATCTCATGCGCCTGGTCCCCGGGCTGCACCTGACCCAGCACACCGGCGGCGCCAAGGCGCACCAGCTCTTCCTGCGCGGCTTCGACGCCGAGCACGGCCAGGACGTGGCCGCCTACCTGGACGGCATCCCGCTCAACGAGAGCTCCCACGTTCACGGCCAGGGCTACCTCGACCTGCACTTCCTGATCCCCGAGGCCATCCGCCGCATCCGGGTGCTGAAGGGCCCCTACGAGCCCGCGCTCGGCAACTACTCCACCGCGGGCGCGGTCCGCTTCGAGACCGCCCCCATCCCGGAGGACCTCGCCCGCGTCCGGGTCGGGCTGGGCTCGTTCCACACCTGGTCGGCCCTGGGCGAGCTCGGCCTGGGCGGCGGGGGCAAGAGCGCCTACCTGGCGCTGCAGGCGGGCGAGACCGACGGCTTCACCCGGCCTGGCGCGACCAGCGCGCTGCGGGCCTTCGCCCGGACCCGCTGGGAGGACCCGGGCGGCTGGCGTCTGGACGCGCTGCTCGCCGGCTACGCGGCGCGCTCCCAGGCCGCCGACACCCTGCCGCTGCGCTGGATCGAGGAGGGCCGCATCGGCCGCTTCGAGGCCCTCGATCCCACCAACCGGGTGGACGTGGAGCGCGCCCTGGCCGGGCTCAGCCTGGCGGGGCCCCTGCGCGACGGGCGCCTGACGCTCGCCGCCCACTACGGCTTCAAGGACACCCGCATCTTCTCCAACTTCACCTACTTCTACTACCACGAGGAGCGCGGCGATCAGCTCGAGCAGTCCGATCGCCGCCACCATGGCGGGCTCACGGCCAGCTACTCCCGGGCCCACGCGCTCGAGGACGACCGGGCGCTCCTGAGCGAGGTCGGCCTGCAGTGGCGGATGGACGGGGTGCTGCAGACGCAGGCCAACACCCGGGCCCGGGTGCGCTTCAACACCATGAACCACTACGACTTCCAGGAGCACGGGCTGGGGCTGTACGTGCGCGAGCAGCTCCTCCTCGGCGAGCGCTTCTCGCTGCTGGGTGGGCTGCGCTACGACGCCCAGCTGGTCGACATCCAGGGCGTCCAGGACGTCAGGGAGCTCGACATCTACACCAACCGCGTGGTGCTGCGGGACGACCAGCCGCGCGGCGCCCTGGCCCTGGCGCACGCCCTGTCGCCCCGGCTGTCCGCGGTGCTCTCGCTGCCGCCCGCGTGGACGCTCTTCGCCAACGCGGGGCGCGGCTTCGTGTCCCGCCCGGCGCGCGATCAGGCCGATCGGCCGGAGGCCTGGGCCCACGGGGTGACCGCGGCCGAGCTCGGCGCGCGCTACTCGGCCCTGGAGGGCGCCCTGAGCGCCTCGGGCTCCGCCTGGTGGACCCACAAGGAGCGCGAGCTGGTGTTCGACTCCGAGTTCGGGGGCACGGTCCTCAGGGGTCAGAGCCACCGCGTCGGGCTCGACCTCGAGCTGCGCTGGGCGCCGCTGCCGTGGATGTGGCTGGCGACCGATCTGTCGGTGCTCCACACCCGCCTGGAGGGGGAGGACGGCTGGGGGCCCATCCCCAACGCCCCCTGGCTGCTGATGACCCACCTGCTCGCGCTGCAGCACCCCTGGGGTCTTCACGCCTCGCTGCGCGGTCGGCTGGTGGGCCCCCGGGAGCACGATCTCGGCCGCACCTCGGGGCCCAGCTACGTCCTGGACCTCGTGCTGGCCTGGGAGGCGCGCCACTTCGGGCTGGTGCTCGAGGTGGAGAACCTCCTGGACGTCGACTGGTACGACTCGGTGTTCGCCTACCCCACGCGCCCCCGGCCAGGCGCCGAGGTGGACGACGGGCTGCAGGTCACCGCGGGCACGCCGTTCGCTGCCCGGCTCACCCTCACCCTCGCGCTGTGACGCGGAAGGAGATCGCCATGCTCAGGATCCTCTACCCGGCCCTGCTGACCGCCTCCCTGTTCGCGACCTCCTGCGGCGGGGAGACCCTCCGGACCGGGACCCTGGTGTTCACCGCCAACGGCGAGGACTTCGTGCGTGATGGGTTCGTCAGCGAGGACGGCTGGCGCATCGACTTCAGCGGGGTGTGGGTCAACGTGTACGGCCCGACCGCCTACCAGGTGGTCGAGGAGCGCTCGCTCCGGCACGGCGGCCACCCGCACGAGGACATCCCCGAGGGCGCGGCCCACGTATCGCTCCTCGGGGATTTCTTCCTGGCGCTCAAGGCCCCGACCTTCGAGGTGGGCCGGGAGGCGCAGGCGCCCATCGGCAACTACAACCGCCTGGCCTTCACCGTGCGCCCGGCGGTGCCCGAGTCGGCCGGGCTGGTCGCGGATCACCTGGGGCACTCCATCGTGCTGGCGGGCACGGCCACCCGCGCCGGCGAGCAGGACGTGACCTTCCGCCTGCGCTTCGACGAGGAGCTCGCCTACAGCGCCTGCGGCCCGAACGGGCTGGCGGGCGTGCTGGCCGAGGGCGGCCAGGCCAGCGCGGAGATGACCTTCCACTTCGACCACGTCTTCGGTGACTTCGACGAGGGCCCGGCGGACCCGGAGGACCCCGAGACCGTCAACCACCTGGCCATCGGCTTCGGCCCGTTCGCCGCGCTGGCCGCCGGGGGCGTCCTGGAGATGGATCAGGCCGAGCTCGGGGAGGTCATGACCGGCGCGGTCTTCCTGCAGCTCGTCGAGGCGGTGCGCACCCTGGGGCACTCCGGCGAGGCCCACTGCCACCTGGACTGAGCCTCAGCGCGCGCGCTCCGCGAGCTCCTCCACCACGTCGACGAGCGGGTCGATCTTGAGCTCGTACAGGTACTCGACCCCGTCCAGGAACAGGGTGGGGGTGGCCTTGACCTTGTTGCGCACGCCCTCCTGCTTGGCCGCCACCAGGGCCTCGCGGGTGGCCGGTTCGGCCATCAGCGCCTCGAACTCCGCCCGCGGCAGCCCGAGCGCCGCGGCCCACTCCGCGAGCTTCTTCGGGCAGAAGGTGTCGAAGCGGGCGTAGATGTCGAGCAGCTCCGGCCAGAACTGGTTCATTCGCGCCGCGGCCACCATGGCCAGGCCGCCTTCGGTGGAGAAGGGATGGTCCTTGATGGGGAAGGGCCGGAAGAACATCCGGGCCTTGCCCTTGAGCCGGCCCGCGGTCACCTCGTGGTGGAGCTGGGGCACGATCACCGCGCAGAACGGGCAGCGGGCGCAGGCGTACACCACGAGGGTCACCCTGGCCTCGCGCTCGCCCGCAGCCCAGGCCTCATCCAGGGCGATGGCGGCCCGCTTCCCCAGCCCGAGCACGCTGCGGGCGCGCTTCCCGAGCGCGTGCTCGATGTCCTTGACCGCCTGCCCGGCCTGGACCCGCCGGCACACGTCCGCCGCGAGCCTGAGCACCACCGGGGCGGGCGGCTGCTCGGCGAGGCAGCGCGCGAAGGTCTGATCGCAGCCGTCGTAGGGGTACAGCGCCGCCAGGGCCTGCTGGGCCCGGGCCTTCACCTCGGGGGGCAGGGCATCGCAGGCGGGCACCTGCGCCCGCGCCACGCTCGCGAGGCCCGCCAGGCAGACCACCAGCGCCGGAATCCACGCCCTCATGCGCTCTCCTCCTCCCCCCTCCTGCGCCGCAGCCAGCCATCGAGCCCGAGCGGGGTGTGGTCGAACACGAACACGTAGACGGCCAGCGCGAGCCAGCCCAGGTCGCGCAGGATGGTCAGACCGGAGATGGGGTCGTCCACCGCGCCCTGGGAGGCGAAGCAGCCGCAGGACATGTCCAGACCCTTCCACAGCGCAAGCGCGATGGCCACGGTGAACATGAGCATCATCCCGGCGACCAGCAGCGCCCCGGCCCGGGCGCGGAGGCCCACCAGCAGCATGAGCCCGGCGACGAGCTCCACCCAGGGGAGCGCGATGGCCATGGGGTTCACCAGCGCGAGCGGCAGGATCTGGTACGTCGCGATGTCCATCGCGAAGGACCCGGGGTGGACGAGCTTGTGCCAGCAGGCCAGCAGGAACACCGCGGCCAGGTAGAGCCGGGCGGGCAACGCCAGCCAGGGGTGCCCGCGCCACGCGAGGAAGCGCTTCACGGCGCGCCCCCGGCCTGGCGCAGCGCGGCGGCCCCGCCGCGCACGAAGCCCACGTTGCGGATGCCCTTCCCCGAGAGCTCGCGGGCGAGCTGCTCGCCGGAGTCGGGGTCCTGGCCGTCGCCCATCACCACCACCCGGGCCGCGCCGCTCCTGACCAGGCGCTTCAGGGCCTCGGGCGAGACGGGCTCCAGGTAGTCGTAGGGCAGGTGCACGGCCCCGGGCGCGTGCCAGGCCGCGAAGTCCGCCGCGGCGCGGGCGTCGAGCAGCAGCGTGCGGGCGTCCCTGAGCGCCGGGTCGTTTGGCGCGAGCGCGTCCGCCTCCCCCTGGACCTCCGGGCAGGGCACCAGGATCTCGTACTCCGCCTCGGCCAGGAACGGCAGCCCGTCGGGCCGGAGCGCGTTCACGCCGAACCCCAGCCCTGCGGCCAGGACGGCCACCAGGCTGGCGTCCCGCAGCGCCACGAGCGGCCAGGATAGGCGGCTCACTCCACGCACGACGAGCTCCTCTGGGCGGCCTCGTCCTGGCGCAGGAGATCCTGGATGCGCTCCCCGAGCTCGGCGGACTCGAGCCCGTGGTCGAGGGCGCGGAGCGGATCCGCGTCGGCGGCCGCGGGCAGCCAGGGATCGAACGAGAAGGCCCACACCAGCTTCACCAGCCCGCGGTGGTCGCGGTAGTCATAGGGCCCGGCCGTGCTGAAGCGCTCGGCGTACTCGTAGCCCAGGCCGACCTTGAGCCCGGGCAGGAAGGCCGGGGTGAAGGCGGTGAAAGACAGCCGGAGCGAGAGATCGCGGCGGTCTTCCTCCGCCCGGCTGGCGTCGAAGTAGCCGGCCGAGCGGTGGTAGTCGTCGTAGCCGAGCAGCACCCCCACCCGCAGCGAGTACCGCTCGGGCAGCCGGAGCTCGGTCGAGGCGAGCAGGCTGAGCCCCCACAGGTCGTAGGCGTCCTTGTCCGCGGCGTGGTAGCGGGCGCTCAGCGCGCCGAGCAGCCGCACCATCGAGCCAGCCTCGAACCCCCCGCCCAGGCCTCCGTCCACCTCGGAGCGGGTCCGGCCGAGCTCGCGGAACTGCCGCCGGCCCGCGCCGGCAAAAAAGCTCAGGGCAGGCATCAGCTCCAGATCCAGCTCGGCCCGGTGGCCGAGGTAGAACCAGTTCGGCCCGGGGTCGTAGCGATCGCCGCCGGCGAGCAACAGCCCCTCGACGCGGTAGGCCAGGAGCGCCCGCGGCCAGCCCGGCCCGAGGAGCATCCCGGGCCGCGCGCCGAGCTGCAGGTACCCGAGGTCCTCCACCGCGGTCTCGGTGTAGGCCAGGCCGCGGGCCTCCACCTCCAGGGCGGGCCGCAGCCAGCGCCCGGTCGGGGCCACGAAGCGCAGCCACAGCGAGCCTTGCTCGACCGGGCTGGAGACGTCCGCGCCCGCCGCGGCCGGGTCCACGGGGGAGCCCGCGCGGGCGTTCTCCGCGTAGCCGGTCTGGAACTCCAGGCGCCAGCTGAGCGGCGGGACGCGCTCCGGCTCCAGCTCGCGGGAGAGCTGCTCGAGGGCGGCGCGGTCCTCGGGGTAGGCCGCGGGCGCCTGCCGCGCCTCGGCCAGCCGCTCGCGCGCCTCGGCCTCCCGGTCCGCGAAGCGCGCGAGCTTCGCGCCGAGCAGCAGCCGGCGGGCGGCGGACGGGCTGGCCTCCGGGCAGGTGGCGCCCTCGAGCGCCTCCTGCGCGTCCTCCATGGCTCCCTGGCGCATGAGGATCCACGCGCTCCACAGGGCCGGCTCGCAGTCCGCGGGCTCGAGCTCGGCGAGCTCCGCGAGGGTGCGCAGCGCCCAGACCTCGTTGCCGGCCGCCAGGTAGGCGCGCGCGAGCCACCAGCGGAGCGCGCTCGGGTCCGCCTCTCCCCCGGGCCCGGCGAGCGCGGCCTTCAGGGTCCGCACCGCCTCCTCGGCCCTGCCGTCCGCGAGCAGGGCCTCGGCCCGCGCCGCGGCCCCGGGCCCACCGGCCAGGGCGGGGGGGGAGAGCAGCGCGCAGGCCAGGCCCGCGATGACGAGCAGCCGACCCATGCCCTCACCGCTCCTGTCGCGCCCGGGCGCGGAACGACTCGAGCGCGGTGGAGGTGACCCCCGCGCCCTCCAGGTAGGCCTCGATGCCGCCCTGGGCGTCGAGCGCGTCCAGGACCGCCTCCAGGTGCTCTGCGTGGACCTCCACCCCGGCCTGGTTGGACAGGTCGAACTCCTCGAGCACGGTGGCGCGCTCCGCGCCCAGGGCGAGCAGCAGGAGCGCGGCCAGCACGCTGGCCCGGGCGCGGCCGATCTCGCAGTGCACGTAGGCCGGCAGCGCGTCCGCCCCGGCCAGGGCCTCGAAGGCCAGGCGGATCGAGGCCCGCTCCTCGAGCAGGGCCAGGTAGGTGGCCACGGTGTCCGGCAGCAGCTTGGGCAGCGGCGCCTGGACCACGCGCGCCGCGGCGCCCACGCAGGCGGGCGGTGGCCTCGCGACCTGGCTGGCCTGATCGCGGAGATCGATCACGGTGCGGATGCCCAGGGCCGCAAAGGCCTCGCAGCCCGCGCCGTCCAGGCCGATCAGGGTCCCGCCCCGGAGCAGCCGGCCGCAGGCCACCCAGGCACCTCCCTGGAGCGGCCAGCCGCCCAGCTCGCGGGCGTTTGTCACCTGGCCCGCGAGCACCCACCGCTCGCAGGTCGGGGCGGCGTCCCCGCCCACGTCCGCGCCGTCCGCGCCGTCCCCGCCGTCGGGCGGACGCAGCGCGTCCCCCGCGGCGCCGCAGGCCCCGAGCCCGAGCATCGCGGCCACGGTGAGCGCCAGGCGCAGGCCGGCCATCATGGGTCGCTCCTGTCCGCGCAGCAGCGGAAACCCGCGAAGAGCGCGTCCCAGAGGGCGTTGAAGGTGCACGCGAAGCGCGCGGAGGGCGAGGCGCAGTTGAACGCGCCGCCCCGCACCTCGTATCCCCGGGCGGTCGCGCTCGGCACGATCTCCCACACGTTCCCGTTCACGTCGAAGAGCCCGCTGCCGTCCGTGCAGGCAGGGAAGACGCCGGTGGGCATCACGTGGAAGCAGTTGTAGGTGTAGCCGCAGTTCTCCGCCAGGCTGCAGGGGTCGATGCCGTACGCGGCGCAGTGATCGTCGCAGAAGGTGTCCACGCTGTTGCAGATCTCGCGGTCCCAGGCGTCGCCGAAGAAGTAGACGCGCCCCTCCGGCCCCTGGCAGGCAGACAGGAACTCCTCCGGGGTGCACAGCCGCTTGCCCGCGGCCTGGCAGGCGGCCTGGAACTCGCCCAGCACGGCGAGGTTCATGGAGCTCACGTGCCAGGGGAGCACGCCCGGCTGGCTCACCGCCCGGCTGGAGTCCACGCCTTGACTCACGGCGGTGGCGTCCGGCCGGGAGGCCTCGTAGGGATCCATGCAGAACCCTGGCAGCGCGACCATCCCGACCGGGCAGGGCCCGGGCGCGCCGCCGTCCTCGCCGCCGTCCTCGCCGCCGTCCTCGCCGCCGTCCTCGCCGCCGTCCTCGCCGCCGTCCTCGCCATCGTCCTCGTCCGTCGGCAGGCACCCGCCCTCCCCGCCGTCCTGACCCGCGTCCGCCGGATCGACCGAGCCGTCGGCATCACACCCGTCCTCGCCGCCGTCCTCCGGCGAAGCCGGGGTCATGCAGCAGCGGAAACCTCGCGCCGAGGGGGTCCAGGCGCCAGGGATGTACCTGCAGCGGTGCAGGGAGGCCGAGTCCCCGCAGTTGAAGGCCCCGCCGCGGATGGTGCGATCGCTGCCTCCGGCCGTGTGCTCCCACAGGTTGCCGTTGATGTCGTAGAGCCCCCACTCGTTGGTGCAGTCGGGGAACGCCCCCGTCGGCGTCAGGTGGAAGCGGCCCGGCCCGAAGGCATCGATGCCGTTGCAGGTGGTGGGTTCGTAGGCGTCGCCGTAGGCGTACTCGGTCCCGTCCGGCCCCTGGCAGGCGACGAGCCACTCGTCCGGCGAGCACAACCGCTTTCCGGAGGCCTGGCAGGCGGCCTCGGCCGTGGCGTTGTCGCTGACCTGCCAGGGGATCACCCCCGGGAGGCTCAGGGCCCGGGAGCCATCCCGGCCCGCGCTCACCTGGGTGGCGTCCGGCCGGGAGGCCTCGTAGGTGTCCGCGCAGAAGGTGTCCGCCACCGGCACCATGTCCGCGGGGCAGGTGATCGGCCCGATGGGCTTGGGCTCGCACACGTGGCCCCGGCACCGGAAACCCTCGGGGCAATCGCCATCCAGGCTGCACTGGTAGACGCAGCGGCCCTCCGGGCTGCATACGCGGGGCGCGGGGCAGTCGAGATCCTCGAAGCAGCGCTGCTCCAGGCAACCCGCCGCCGAGGGGCCCAGCGCGAGCCACCCGAGCAGGACAACGGCCTTGGCGATCTGACTCACGGGTGCCATTCTACCCGCGTTCCTCCCTGAGGTCAGCCCTCCCGCACCTCACGGCCCGCGCCAGAGGACCACCTCGCGCTCGGCCAGCTCGGCCGCGCTCACGGGATGGCCAGCAGCCGACACAGCGCGCGCCAGCCTGTCTCGATGTCCTCGGCCGCCGGACCCGGGCCCAGCTCGACCACGGCGCGCCCCTCGTTCTGGGCCCGGCTGACCGCGCGATCGAAGCGCACCCGCGGCAGCACCCGGGTCCCGGCGGCCTCGGCCGCCCGCTCCATGCGCTCGGCCTGGGCCGGGTTGAGGTCCGCCCGGTTCACGCACAGGGCCGTGGGTCTGCCCAGCGAGCGGGCCAGCTCGAGCACGCGCGCGAGGTCGTGCTCCCCGGCCAGGCTGGGCTCGGAGACCGCCAGCACGAGGTCCGCCGTGGTCAGCGAGGCGATCACCGGGCAGCCGATGCCGGGAGAGCCGTCGATCAGCACGAGCGCGCGTCCCTCGTGCTCGGCCAGCTTGCGGGCCTCCTCGCGCACCAGGCTGACCAGCCGCCCCGAGTTCCCGGCGCCGGGCAGCAGCCGGGCGTGGACCATGGGACCGAAGCGCGTCCCGGACACGAACCAGTGCCCGCGCACCGCGGGCTCGAAGGCGATCGCCTTCTCCGCGCAGAACCAGGCGCACACCCCGCAGCCCTCGCAGGCCACCTCGTCCACCCGGAAGGTGCGCGGCACGAGGCCGTTGCCGGGCCCATCGAAGCTCACCGCGTCGAAGCGGCAGACCTCCTCGCACTTGCCGCAGGCGGTGCAGTGGCCCGTCCGGACGCGCGCCAGCGCGCTGCCGACGAAGGCCTCCCGCCGCTCGATTTCGGGCCCGAGCACCAGGTGCAGGTCCGAGGCGTCCACGTCGCAGTCCGCCAGCACGGCGCGCCGGGCCAGGGCCGCGTAGGAGGCCACCAGGCTGGTCTTGCCCGTGCCACCCTTGCCGCTGATGACCACGAGTTCCTTCATCCCTCGCCCTCGCCGCCGCAGGGCGGCTTGCCGCAGCGCGCCTCGCGGCCGCAGCAGGTCCGGCCGGTGGTCTCCAGGGCGCAGCCCCCGGCGCCGGTCGCGCCCCCGCGCACGATCACCCCTCCGCCCGCGGTCGGCACCCGGCGGAGCGCGCCGCCGCAGCGCGGGCACTCCGCGAGCGCCTCATCGTTCATGGCCTGGAAGGCCTCGAGGTGGTGGGCGCAGGCCAGACACTCGTACTCGTAGGTCGGCACGTCAACCTCCCGCCGGGGCGCGCGCCCGGATGGCGGTCCACAGGTCCTCGAACACTTGCTGGAGCTCGGGCAGCGCCTCCACCAGCACCTCGCCGCGCGAGCCGGCCTCGGCGATGCGGCGGTCGTCCGGGATGCGGGCCAGGATGTCGACGCCCTCGCGGCGGCAGTACTCCGTGAGCAGCCGCTCGTCCGGCGCGTCCCGGTTGAGCACCACGCCGAAGGGCAGCCCGATCTGCCGGAGCGTCTCGACCACCAGCCCCAGGTCATGCACGCCGAAGCGGGTCGGCTCCGCGGCCAGCACCACGAAGTCCACACCCCGCAGGCTGGCCACCAGCGGGCACGAGTTCCCCGGCGGGCAGTCCAGCACGTGGAGGACGCCGGGGCGGACGCGTGCGCGCACCTCGCGGATGATGGGCGGGCTCATGGGCTTGCCCACCAGGAGGCGCCCCTGCACGAGCTCGCAGGCGCCGCGGGCGCCCTCCTCCACCACGCCGATCTCCAGCCCGCGTTCGGACAGCGCGCCCGTGGGGCAGACCAGCATGCAGCCGCCGCACCCGTGGCACAGGTCGGGGAACAGGCTGGGCTTGTGCCCGAAGTAGGCGATGGCGTGGAACTCGCAGATCCGGCTGCACGCCCCGCACTCCTGGCAGAGCGCCTCGTCGAGGACCGGCACCGGCACGTGGACCGGCGCGGTGCGGGCGATCTCGGGCCGGAGGTACAGCGCGCAGTTCGGCTCCTCGACGTCGCAGTCGAGCAGGCGCACCGCCCGGCCGCTCCGGGCGGCGCTCATGGCCAGGTTGACGGCCAGGGTGGTCTTGCCCGTGCCGCCCTTGCCGCTGGCCACCGCCACGATCATGCCCAGTGCCCCTGCACGTCCGGCGCCGCAGCGGGTGAGAGCTTGCCCGCCAGGTAGGCGTCCACGGCCTCGCGGACCGTGCCCGTCACGCCGCTGACCACCGCCACCCCGGCCGCCTTGAGCGCGCGGAAGGAGTTCGGGCCGCAGTGGCCGGTCAGCACGACCCCGGCGCCGAGGCGCACGGCGAGCTCTGCGGCCATGATGCCCGCGCCCTGCGAGGCGCCCCGGCCGGCCTCGTTGTCCACCGCCTCGAGCGCCCGCGTGTCCGGGTCGTACACCAGGAACACCTCGGCGCGGCCGAAGCGGGGATCCAGCTGCGCGTCCATCGTCTTGCCCTTGGCCGTCACCAGGATCTTCATCGCGTCCTCCTCTCGGTCAGGTGAGCTCCTCCCAGCACGACACACCCTCCGCGCTCCGCCACACCCGCACCCGGCAGGCGCGGCCGCCCGCGAGCCCGGGGCGGGCGGCGCGCAGGGCGCGAAAGTCCTGCCCCTCGAGGAAGTCCCCGAGGAGCGCGATCGCACCCTCCACCTGGACGCCCGCGAGGCGCCCGGCGAGGTACCCGTCGACGAGCGCCCGCCGCGCCCGCCGGGCGGTGGTCTCCACGCACGCCTCCTCGAGGGCGAGCACCAGACCGCCATCCGGCAGCAGCTCGCAGGGCAGCTCCATCGTCCGTCCCAAACCGCGCGCGCAGGGGGCGCATCAACCGTGCTGGTGCCCGTGCTGTGCGCAGGCCTGTCCGGGCTGGACGAGCTGGAGCCGACCGGCCTTCCAGGCCTGCACGGTCTCCTCGGCGGTTGGGTGCTGTGCCATGAACACCTGGATGCCCGCGGCCATGAGCTTCTGCAGCGCGCCCATGCCGATGCCGCCCACCACCATGCCGTCGAGCTGCTCGCCGGAGAGCGACTGCAGCGGCGCGCACATGCCGTGGCCGTGGTGCAGGTTGCCGTTCACCACCGCCCGGCAGGCCAGGCTGTCCGTGTCCACGATCAGGAACAGCGGGGCCGAGCCGAAGTGGGGACACACCAGGCTCTTCAGGCCGAGATCCTCTTCCACGGGAATGCACAGGTTCATCGCTCCTCCTCGGGTGCTCCACGGCGCCGCCGGCAGTGGCCCGGGCCCCTGCCCGGCCCCGCAGGCGTGCGCCCGTCGGGTCCTTCTCCGTCGTGCCAGCGACAGCAGGCGCGCGGCCCCTCGCAGTCCACCGACCCTCCCTCGATGCGCAGCGCGTGCCCGTGCACCAGGGCGTCGGCCACCTTGCGGTGGGCCGCCTCGAGGATGCGGCCGAAGGTGGGCCGGGACACCTCCATCCGCTCCGCCGCCTGCTCCTGGTAGAGGCCCTCGAGGTCGGCGAGCCGGAGCGCCTCGAATTCGTCGAGCGCCAGCACCACCTGCGCCAGCGCGCGCGCGGGGACACCGCCGGGCTTCCACAGGTTCGCGGCCGGGCTCCCGGACACCCGGCGACAACATGGGGGCCTTGGCACGCCTCACCTCCGGGCCCCATTATGAGCATATGCTCGCATGTGTCAAGCCCCCGGAGCGCCGCCGTCGGCCACGCCGTAGAACGTCTGTCCGCCGCGGACGACCGTGCCCACGCGGCCGGCCGCCACCAGCTGCTCGAGGTGCTTGAGCGCCTCGTGGACGTGGACATCGAGTCCCTCGGCGACATCCAGGGCGGTGCACGGCCGGCGGGCGAGCAGCCTGAGTACATCCCCGTCCTCCAACCTCGAATGCGCGGGGACCTGCGGGGCGCGAGGGAGGATGCTCTCCACCTTGCCGGGAAAGAGCGGCAGCAGATCGGAGAGCACACCCTCCGGCACCGCCAGGGCATCCACCTCGGCCGGCGGGCGGTGGACGGTGTTGAGCTGGACCCTCGCCGGGCCGATGTGCTCGACCAGCGCGGCGATCTTCCGGGCCTCGGAGAGCACCCCGGTCATGCCCACGAGCAGGAACACCTCCAGCCAGACCTCCCCGCGGAAGCTGCGGGTGAACGCGGCCGTGCCCTCGACCACCTCGTCCAGGCGAAGGGACGGGTGCGGTCGGTTGACCGCCTCGAACATCCGCGCGTCCCCGGCGTCCAGGGAGGGCAGCACGAGATCCGCCTCCATCAGCTGGTCCCGGACCTCGGCGGAGCCGAGCAGGGAGCCGTTCGTCAGGACGGCCACCGGCGTGCTCGTCCGGCGCTTGATCTCGAGGATGAGCCTCCCGATGCCCGCGTGCAGGGTCGGCTCCCCGGAGCCCGCCAGCCCGATGTAGTCCAGGCGGGGAGCGCCCGCGAGCTTCTGCTCGAGCTGCGCGAGGATCGCGTCGACCGGGATGTACTCCCGGCGCTCGACGGTCTTGTGCGTCGTCCTCCCGAGCTGGCAGTAGATGCAGTCATAGGAGCAGGTCTTGAACGGGACCAGATCGATGCCCAGCGAGCGGCCCAGACGCCTGGAAGGCACCGGTCCGTAGACATGTCCCATGCGGGTCATCACGCGCGTACCTCGGGTTTCTCCTCGCCGCTTCCGCTCCACACGCGAAGCAGGAAGCGAGCCAGGCCGGTCGCGCACGCGGCGCGAGACCGCAAATGCCTTTCCGCCTCACGGGTTGCGGCCCGGCAAGCCGCCCCTGGGCCCGCCCGGCCACGGTCGCGGGCCGGCGACTCCAGCCGCCTTGACAGTAGTGAGCATACGTCCATAATGCACCCCGGAGCGCCCAGGGCGCTGGAGAGAAGGACCGATGACCCGACGCGATCCGCCGAAGCCGCCGCTGCACCCGCTCGAGATCGACACCAGCTCCATCCTCGAGAGCATCTCCGACGGGGTGTTCACCGTCGACGCGCAGTGGCGCGTCACCTCGTTCAACCGGGCCGCCGAGCTGATCACGGGCGTCCCCCGCGCGGACGCCATCGGCCGCCGCTGCTCCGACGTGTTCCGCGCCAGCATGTGCGAGGCCGAGTGCGCGCTCCGGCGCACGATGGAGACGGGCGCGTCCCTGATCCAGAAGACGGCCTTCATCATCAACGCGGAGGGCCAGCGCATCCCGATCAGCGTCTCGACGGCGCTGCTCCGCGACGGGCGCGGCCGGGTGGTGGGGGGCGCCGAGACCTTCCGGGACCTGCGGGTGCTCGAGGAGCTGCGCAAGGAGCTGCAGGGCCGCCGGCAGATCGGGGATCTCTTCAGCCGCAGCCCCTCCATGCGCCGGGTGCTCGAGGTGATCCCGCGCATCGCCGAGAGCGACAGCACCATCCTGCTCCAGGGCGAGACGGGCACGGGCAAGGAGCTCGTGGCGCGCGCGGTGCATGGGCTCAGCCCCCGCCGGGACGGACCCTTCGTCGCGGTCAACTGCGGCGCGCTGCCCGACACGCTGCTGGAGTCCGAGCTGTTCGGCTACAAGGCCGGCGCGTTCACCGGCGCCACCCGGGACAAGCCCGGCCGCTTCGCCCTGGCGCGCGGCGGGACCCTGCTGCTCGACGAGATCGGCGAGGTGAGCCCGGCGCTCCAGGTGCGCCTGCTGCGCGTGCTCCAGGAGAGGCAGTTCGAGCCGCTCGGGGCCACGCACACGGAGGAGGCGGACGTCCGGGTCATCACCGCGACCCACCGCGATCTGGCCGACCTCGTGGACCGCGGGGCCTTCCGCCAGGATCTCTACTACCGCATCAAGGTCATGAAGCTCGAGCTGCCGCCCCTGCGCCAGCGCCGGGAGGACATCCCGCTCCTCGTCCAGCACTTCGTGGCGCGCTTCAACGCCATGCAGGGCAAGCAGGTGTGCGGCGTGAGCCCCGACGTGCTGGGCGTGCTCACGGCGCACGACTACCCCGGCAACGTGCGCGAGCTGCAGAACATCATCGAGCACGCCTTCGTGCTCCTGCACGCGGGCCAGATCGAGCTCGAGCACCTGCCGCGGGAGCTGGTGCCCATCTCCCGCCAGCCCGGCCGGGGCCGCACGCTCTCGGCCAGCGTGCAGGCCCTCGAGGCCGAGGCCATCCGCGCCGCCCTCGGGCGCCACGCGGGCAACCGGCTGGCCGCCGCGCGGGAGCTCGGCATGCACAAGAGCACCTTCTTCCGCAAGGTGCGCCTGCTGGGGGTCGAGCTCCCCGGGCAGGACGGCAGGGCGCACCCCCGGAGGAAGGCCTGAGGCATGGCGGTCGCCCTCCCGAGACACTGCACCGACCGCGGGGTCGCGGCACGGCGACCCCACCCGGGACGCTCCTCGCCCCAGCCGCGCAGGGCGACCTGGATTCAGGGCGAATCGCACGCGGCTTGCACCGGCCGCGGCCGGTGCAAGCCGCGTGCGATTCGCCCTGAATCCA
>Ga0116143_10002029_pt1 | contig 22988 bp, 21 predicted proteins | sample AD_UKC034_MetaG_FD_89745 | JGI IMG/M metagenome (GOLD analysis project Ga0116143, IMG submission 89745) | Active sludge microbial communities of municipal wastewater-treating anaerobic digesters from USA - AD_UKC034_MetaG | ecosystem: Engineered > Bioreactor > Anaerobic > Digestate | place: USA...
CGCACCGTGAAGTTGAATTCACCGCCGGGTCCGTTCTCGTCCAACACCAAGGCTGAACTGAAGGCCGTGCCTGCGCCGTCAGACATGAAGTTGCCACCGGTGTGCACCAGGTCGAAGGGGACCTGCGTGGTGCCGTACACAGCGATTCCCTCGGCCGCTCCGACCACATCGCTCAGCACGTCGTCATCCGGGCGCGGCCGGTTGTAGATCCAATCAAGCAGTAGAAGTGAGTCCACTTCGTTCGCGTAGATCGACTCGGCGAAATAGTCGCGCGACCAGATGCTGTTGACATCCGCGACCAGATAAGTGACACCCGAAAGGTCCGTGATCGGTCCACCGTAGTCGGCGTTCCCCAGGTATGCTTCCACCTCGGCCGGGTCATCGCATGCGATGATCACACGGCACTCATCCAAGGCGTATCGAACGATCTGCTTGAGAATGCCAGGGAAACTCCGCCATGCGATGACCACGCTCTCCACCTCCTCCCATTCGGCCATGGTACGCACCGCGAAAGGCGGTGGCGCGCCCCCGCCGCGATCATGTTGAAGCAATCCTTCCCGATAGGCCGGGATCAACGCCCGCTCGTGAGGTGCCATCGCATGCGGCAATGGTTCCTGTGCGAAAGTGGGCAGGCCAAGGACAAGGAACAGCGGAAGCAGAAGGGTCGTGGGTCGCAACTGGAACATGGTCCGAAGGTAAACGCTCATCGATCGCGCAGTACGAAGCAGGGCGACCCATCCGAGGCTGGTTCAGGCCCGTGCCTCACCATCAACCGCGGGACATGACGCCCGACGCACGCGTCGGAGAGGCTCCCATGGCCCGCTTCCGAACGGGCTTCCCTGATCGGACAAGGTGCTCGTAAAGGCCGATGATATCACGGACATAATGGAACACCTGGCTCCCCTTGCAATAGCCGTTCTTCAATTCCGGCCGCATGTAGAAGGCCGGTTTGGCCAGGAGCAATACGGCACGTTCCACGTTGTCCTCCCAGCGCTTGGGATCGAGGCCGAGCCGTTCCGCCAGGCGTTGGGCATCGATGATATGGCCCACACCGGCGTTGTACGATGCCAGGACGAATCGCAGCCTTTGGCTACGGTCGGGAACGGCGCGCATCCAGACCGTATCCAGGCGAGCGATATAGCGGCCGGCGGCCCGGATATGGTCACCCACCGACATGGCGGTGTCGAGACCGTACCGGACGGCCGTGGTCGGCATGAACTGCATGATGCCAAGCGCCCCCTTGCTGGAGATGGCGGTGCTGTCGAATCGCGATTCACGCCAGGCCATGGCCGCCAGCAACTCCCATTCCCAACCCGCCGTAGCGCCATGCGCCCTGAACTCCGCATCATACGGGGAGATGCTATCCGCCGCGACAGGCATCGTACGCTGGCGTAAGGGCCCGGGCTTGGGCAAGCGACCGAGGTAACCATCCAGCATTGCACTGCGGAAGCGGGTCTCCTCCGGAGCTGCCAACCATGTATCCAGCGTCGCCTTCAGCTCCGGTGCGTTCGTGCGCATGGCGAAGCTGATCTCCCGGTCACCACCCTTGACCGGGATGAACTCCAGCGCCGACATCCGCACACCTTCGTGCATGGCCACCGCATCGGTCACCACGCAGGCCGCTGAACGACCCAGCAATACATCGACCAGTGCCTCGTCCGGGGTGCACCGGGCCGTGACCGTCCCCTTGACCGGCCCTCTCCCGTGCGGTCCGTTACGGAACGGTGACCAGTCGCTCACCACCACACTATCGGCCTCCGCCGGGGTCCGCCCTTCCTTTCCCCCTGATCGGATCCTTGCGATCATGGGGTTGACCGTGTACAAAGGCAGGGATGTCGCGAACCACTTCCTCTCCGGTCGAAGGGGTACGTAGCTCGCCGCGATCAGATCACCACGGCCGTCCTGAAGCCATTGGTACATGCTGTCGCGATCCGTCATCTCCAGCACTTTGAGCGGGACACCCAGTTGCCGTACGAAGCGCTCCACCACCTCGAACTCGAAGCCCGTGACAGCGGAGGGCCGCTCCTCCCAAATAAGCGGATCCCTGATCGTGAGCATCCGCAGGGTGTCCGACCGGATCTCCGTCAGGTCGCGTTCCACTTTCGGAGCGGCCCAGGGCACATGGTCCATGGCGCTCATTCGCCGTGACCGGATGAACCAACCAACCACGAAAGCACCGACCACCGCTGCAAGCAGGATCCAGAGCCCGGTGCGCTGCTTGACGGTCATCGGTATCCGGCGGTGTGCTCCACGACCTGGGGCAGGAAATGGCGGAACTCGTGGAGGTATGCGTCGCGATGCTCGGCCAGAACGCGCTCGGCGCCACGCATGGGTCGACCATGGGGAACGCGCCGCGAAAGGCCCTCCAAAGCGAGGCCAATACCCTCCAAAGTGGCATAGCTCGTGAGCCAGTCACCAGCCACCATGTAGGGCAGCATCCTGCGTGTCCGGTCAGGCATGCGGTGCTCATTCGCCTCAAGCAAGGCGTACATCCTGTTCGTGAACACCTGCAATGGCTCCGGATGGAACGCATCCCATCCCACGGCAAGGAGATGATCGTAGAACAGGTCCATCACGACGGCTGCGTATCGACCCGCATGCGCATGCACCCGTCCCCGTCCCTGCAAGACCATCGGGTGCGTATCGGTGAACGAGTCGATGGAGCGATGCAACCGAAGGCCCCGTTCGATGTCCGGCGTGAAGCGGGAAAGGTCCCTTCCCTTCACCGCATCGCCCATGAAGTTGCCCACGATCACCTCCGTATCGGATCCGGATAAGAACAGGTGCGCGAGGAAATTCATGCGGACCGCGAAGGTACCGCCGCCACCCCGATGGCACCTCGTCCAAGCCGCTCGTGTGATCAGGACCACCTGACGCGGAGGCACCGGTAATTTCGCACCACACCGATCATGCCACCCATCATCCGCAGGATATCCCCCTGGCGTGCCCGCACCATTTACTGGGGCACGCAGTTGCTGGCGTGGGCCCTGCTGGTCACCGTGATCAGCTTGTACATCTATCAGGACCGTGCGCTGACCGTTGATCAGCTGAAGGTCCTGGTGCTCTTCTACTTCACCGGTCTTGGTGTCAGCCATTGGTTCAGACATGTGATCATCACGAACGGCTGGCTGGAGCAGGCCATCGGCTTCGTCCTCCCACGGCTCACCCTTGTGGCGTTGCTGCTGAGCATGGCCGCCTTCCTGATGATGGCGGTGGTGCACGACATCTTCTTTCCCGGCTACGCTCCCATGCTCGTGCCGGACCCGCTTGCGATCCTCCTGAACACGATCAACTGGACGGTCCTGCTCTTCATCTGGTCGCTGGGCTACTTCGCCTATGTCTACTTCGTCCGCAGCCGGCGCGAGGAGATCCGGAACCTCCGGCTGGAGACCGCCAACCGTGATAATCAGCTGAACACGCTGCGCGCGCAGATGAACCCGCACTTCATGTTCAATGCGCTGAACGGCATCCGGGCCCTGGTGGACGAGGACCCGGAGAAGGCGAAACGTGCGATCACGCAGTTGAGCGCCATCCTTCGCAATGCGATGGCCACGGTGAAACGTGATGTGGTCCCGCTCGGAGAGGAGATCGATATCGTGAAGGCCTACCTTGAACTGGAGCACATGCGCTTCGAAGAACGCCTTCGCTACACCTTCGATGTGCCCGTTGACCTGGTGCGGGAACAGGTCCCCCCCATGCTGTTGCAAACGCTCGTGGAGAACGCGGTACGCCACGGTATCGCGCCTTTGGTGGAAGGTGGCGATCTGCATGTGAAGGCACAACGCTCCGCGGATGGTCTCGAACTCGTGGTCCGGAACACCGGTCACTTCACCCCGGGCAAGGTGCGCGGCAGTGGGATCGGCCTTCTGAACACGCGCAGGCGACTGAACATGATCTATGGGGGGCTGGCGCGCTTCGAGATCGTGAACGTGGACGGCACGGTGGAAAGCCGGGTCCACGTTCCATTGCGTACGGAGACCGGCACCAACACCCTACCTTGACACACCTTGATCGCACGCAGGTAACATGAAAGCACTGATCGTAGATGACGAACGGCTGGCGCGCAAGGAACTCGCCAGCCTGCTGGAGAAACACGATGCCATCGAGGTGATCGGCGAGGCGGCGAACGCCGATGAAGCGGAGGCGCTCGTGGCCGAGAAACGGCCTGACCTCATCTTCCTGGACGTGAACATGCCCGGTCGGGATGGGTTCGAACTCCTCGCCGCCCTGGACCCCGCGCCGCAGGTGATCTTCGTGACGGCCTATGACGAGCATGCCCTGCGCGCCTTCCAGGTGAACGCCTTGGACTACGTCGTGAAGCCCATCGATCCTGAGCGCCTCGCAGCGGCACTGGGCAAGCTGCAGACGAAGCGGGACCCGGACCTTCCCCAGCGCGAGGTGCTGCATGAAACGGATCAGATCTTCCTGAAGGACGGGGAGAAATGCTGGTTCGTGACCTTGAAGGACGTGCGTTATTTCGAGAGCGAGGGGAACTACGTGCGCGTACGTTTCGAGGACCAGAAGCCGCTCGTGCTCCGTTCGTTGAACAAGCTGGAGGAGAAGCTGGACCCGCTCGTGTACTTCCGTGCTAGCCGCAAGCATATCATCAACCTGCGCTGGGTGGACAAGATCGAACCGTGGTTCAATGGTGGCCTTATGGTCAAGCTGAAGAGCCTTGACAAGAACGGCGATCCGGAGAGCATGGAGGTATCGCGCCGACAGGCGGCACGTTTCAAGGACCTGCTCAGTCTGTAAGCCCGCTCGGAGAAATCCCCCGATCGCGTTATACCATCCCGCGACCGGGTGATGTCCCTTTGCGGCCATGAGCATCATCACCGAGCCGACGACGACACCGGCCACCGATCTGCGCGCCCGTTGGGCCGAACTCCTCCAGGAACAACCCACTCTCCGTATCCGGAACGCCGCGCAGGCACTGGGCGTCACGGAATTGGAACTGCTCGTGTTGGGCGTTGGGAAAAGCGTGGTCCGCTTGCGCCCCGAATTCGCCGCGATCCTCGGTCAGTTGGAAAGCCTGGGACCATTGATGGCCCTGACCCGCAACGATGACGTCGTGCACGAGCGTCACGGTATCTACCTCAATGCATCGCTGGATAAAGGTCCTGTCGGCCTCTTCGTTGGCAGGGACATCGACCTGCGGATCTTCTGGGGTTCATGGGCGCATGCCTTCGCCGTGACGGAGGATGGTCCCAAGGGACCTCGGCGCAGCCTTCAGTTCTTCGCCCATGATGGATCGGCCATCCACAAGGTGTATCTCACCGAGAAGAGCCATGCCGACGCATACGACGGCCTGGTCGCTTCGTTCACCCACGAGGTGCAAAGCGAGAAGGTGGTGGTTACGGCGCGCAAGCCGCGCACCCCGGAGATGCCCGATACGGCCGTCGATGTGAGCGGGCTACGCGAGGCCTGGCTGGGGCTCAAGGACACGCATGACTTCCACATGCTGCTCGGCCGCTTCCGTGTATCACGCACCCAGGCGCTGCGCCTTGCACCGGAGGGCGGTCACGCCGTGAGGGTCGGTGGCAAAGCATTGCGGCAGGTGCTCTCCAGTGCGGCAGAACGCGCTCTTCCGATCATGGTCTTCGTGGGCAACCCGGGCATGATACAGATCCATACCGGTGCGGTGAAGAACGTCGTGGATGCCCGCGGCTGGTTCAATGTGCTCGACCCTGAGTTCAACCTGCATGTGCGCGAGGAGGCGATCACGGAAAGTTGGATCGTGCGCAAACCGACCGTTGATGGCATGGTGACCGCACTGGAATGCTACGATACCAACGGTGACCAGATCGTGCAGGTCTTCGGTGCGCGCAAGCCGGGGATACCGGAGCTGACCGAATGGCGGAACCTCGCCGCTGAGGTGGAGAACGCATGGCGCCCATGAGCTCCCGGCTCCCGATCATGAAGGGGGACAAAGGGAAGAAAATGAACTGGCTGAAGCGGTTCGGAGTGGCCGGCTTCCTGTTCTTCCTCGTGAAAGGGCTCGTTTGGCTGGCGATCCTCGCTGGTGCGGGCACCCTCTGGGCGTGTTGACCGGTCCGGTGGGACCAAGGCCGGATCAGAACGTTCCGGGCGAGCCCGTTACCTTTGAACGCCCCTTCCACCGAAGGGGCGTTCGCTATAACCGCGTATGTCGAAGAACACCTCCTACCTGCTGATCCTCTGGAACCTGGTCCTGTCCGTTCTCCTGGGTTGGTCCCTGACACGCTCCACCGCTCCCGCGCCGCGGCAAGACCTCGCGGAGACCGAGGTACCCGCGGAGCGTCCTGCGGCCATCACGCGGGACACCATGGCACTGCAGGATGCCCGGATCGCCTTCTTCTATATGGACAGCGTCCAGAAGAAATACGAACTGATCGCCGAGAAGGACAAGCGCTTCCGCTCGGAAGGTCAGCGCCTGGAGGGGAACCTGAAGAGCGAGATGGCGAAGGCACAGGCGCGTTACGAGGAATTGATGCGCAAGGACCACACATACAGCACGCAGGCGGAGGTGGCCAAGGATGAACAGGAGCTCCAGGAACTGATGGCCCGGATCCAGGGACAGCAGGCGCGCAGCGAGGAACAACTGGCCCGTATGGAAGCCGAGATGCTCACGGAGATCACCAAGGAGCTGCGTGACCATTTGGGCACCTTCAACAAGAGCGCTGGCTTCGACTACATCTTCAGCGTTCAGAACGGCGGCCAGATCTGGGTGGGTAATCCGGGCCTGGACGTCACCGACGAACTGATCAGCGGATTGAACGAGCGCTATCGGGCCGCGAAAACCAGGGACCATTGACCATGGGGTTGCTGGACGACAAGAAGCAGAACAACATCGCGAGCTACGTGATCAGCATGTGGCACATCGAGGACCTCATGCGCGCCAACGATCTGGACATCGCGAAAGTGGAGGAACTGCTCATCGCCCCGATGGATGCTGATGAGGAGGCCAAGTTGGAAGTACGGGAATGGTACCAGGACATCATCCTTCAGATGAAGGAAGAGGGGCTGGAGCAGCATGGTCACCTGAGCGAGGTGGAGGAGGTGGTCAATGAACTGGAAGTGCTTCACCATACCCTTGTGGAGGTAGTGGACGACAGTGATTACGAGGCTCTCTATGAGGCTGCCAAACCCGGCATCATCTCCCTGCAAAGCCAGGCCGACGATCAGGCCGATGGTCCCATCACCACCTGCTTCACCGCGATCTATGGCGTGATGTTGTTGCGTGCCCAAGGGAAGGAGGTGAGCGAGAGCACGGCGGAAGCGGAAGGGCACATGCGTCTGCTGCTGGAGGCCCTCGGCCTGCATTACAAGCACATGCGCAAGCTGCCGGGCGTTTCCATGAACTGAGGCGCCACGGATGGTACGCCCTTTGTCCTCCCCGGTCGATATGGCGCGTTCCCTTTTCTTCTCGACCCTGCTTCTTGCCGCCCCTGGCATGGCCCTCGGGCAATCGACCGACGGGAACGAGCACGGACGGATCGAACTGCTGAACGCCGACCGCGGTGAGTATGATGACCGGATCGCACCCGGAGCCCAACGACTCAAGGGCAATGTCCGCTTCAAGCACCAGAACGCGATCATGCGCTGCGACAGCGCGTACCTGTACCAGGACCAGCAGGTCCGGGCATTCGGACATGTCTCCATCGATCAGGGTGATACGCTGCATGTGCAGGCTGACCGTGCCTTGTACAATGGCAATGTCCGCACGGCAAGGCTGGAGGGTAATGTGTTGATGCGGAACAGCGACATGGAGCTCACCACACCCTCCCTGGACCACGACCTGCGCAACCACCGCGCGGTATACACCAGTGGTGGGCGGATCGTGAGCCGCACAGGCAATGATGTGCTCACCAGCGACCAGGGCACCTACCTCACGAACACCCGGCGTTTCATCTTCAGCCGGAACGTGATCCTCTCCCATCCCGAGCGCACCATCACCGGCGACACGATGCACTACGTCACCTCCAGCGGCATCGCCGAATTCTTCGGACCCACGGTGATCAGCCAGGAGAAGCTCACCATCCACACACAACGTGGCCAGTACGATACCCGGCAGGAACGTGCCCGCTTCACCCGTCGTTCGCTGATCGAGGATGAGGGCCGCACCCTGGAAGGGGACAGCCTGCACTACGACCGCAAGAGCGGCCAGGGCCTGGCCTGGGGTCATGTGGTGGTGACCGATACCGCCAGCGACATGGTGGTGCGCGGGGATCATGGCCGCTACAACGAGATCACCGAACGTGCGGTGATCACCGGACATGCGGAGCTGGAGCTGTGGATGGGCGAGGACACCTTGTTCCTTCACGGCGACACCCTCTTCACAACACCGGATAGCGCCGGAAAGCGGGTGCAGGCCCACCGGCGGGTGCGCTTCTTCCGCTCGGACATGCAGGGCACCTGCGACACCTTGATCTTCAGCGAGCGCGACAGCCTCATCCGTCTCTTCCACGACCCGGTGCTCTGGAGCGGCTCCGACCAGATCACCGGCGATCACATCCGGATCGCGTTGCGGAATGGCAAGGCGGACAAGCTCTATGTGGAGAAGAACGCCTTCCTGGTTTCAGAGGTGGACAGCATCCACTATGACCAGGTAACGGGAACGGATATGACCGGCTTCTTCAGTGATGATGGGCTGCGATCCCTGCTCGTGGAAGGCAATGCGCGCACCGTGTACTTCGCGGAGGAAGTGAAGGATGGCAAGGAGGAGATCATGGGCGTGAACCGTGCGGATTGCAGCCGCATCCGTGTGGCGTTGAAGGAGGGCAAGGTGGACACCGTCACCTTCCTGGACCGACCGGACGCGATCCTCTATCCATTGGAGAAGGTGCCGCCGGAAGAACTGCGCATGAAGGGATCCGAGTGGCGTTCGGATGAACGACCGACCGATCGCGCCTCGATCTTCTGATCGACCCGGTCAATTCCTACGGGAACGTCCTGAAGCCCGCGCCTCCTCCTCAACCAGTGGCACACCGAAACGCGAGACCGTCGCCGCATCCAGTGCGCTGCGTTCAACGATGCCCGCCTCGGATCCACGCTCCGTACCGTTGTCGAGCGCACGGTTCGGGTAAAGGACGAAACGATCGCCTTGTGATCCGGCCTCTGCTGAGAAGGCCACTTCATTGCCATCGATCGTATTGCCTTCCACATGGACCTCTGCGCGTCCCTCGCTCCGCAGCGCGATCGCGTTCTGGGAGAGCCTTGCGTTACGTACCAGCATCTGGGCAGCTCCTTCTGCATGGATGGCCTCACCCCGCAACGCGGTGAAGGTGCCTCCCATGACGGCGACCGTTCCGCTCCTCACCTGCAGACCGATGGTGGCATTCCCGCGCGTTCCGATCATGACCGGGTCGCGAACCACCGCACGCACCTGGTCAAGGCGCAGGAAGCGCTTCGCCGCATCCTCCCAACGCACCTCGCTCATCTGCAGCTCTCCGCCGTCCACCACCAAGGCAGCCTCGGCGCTGTTCTCCTGGAACACGCTCGACGCGATCTCCGTCCGCGCCGCACCTTGGATGGTCACCATCCCTTCGCACTGGACCCCGGCCAGTTTGGCACCCGACCCACCGGAGATGTACAGGCCCTGGATGGCACATTGCTGCGCACTTCCGCCAAGTACCGCGACCGCACCGAACGGACGTCCATCCTCTGCGGCCCGAATGAAGACCGGGTTCCGCAGGGTGCCGCGAACGTAAAGGTCGCCCTTGACCAGGATGCTGCGTCCAGGTGCCATGAAGAGCCTTGCTCCCTGTTGAAGCAGCACCGATCGGCCGGCCGGGAACTCGATGTCCTCATCGATCACGTACTTGCCGCGTGGGAAGATGATCGAGTCACCTTGCAGGACGAGCTTATGCCGCTTCACGAGCTGCGCCAACCAGATGGTATCAGCCTGGCTGGTGACGACCGCCGGGGGCAGCGGCATGCCATGGATGAAGGTGGCGAAGCCCGGACCCGCGCGCATGGCCAATTTGAAGTGGTCGAGGGCCCGGGGATCCGTAGCGCGCTCCAGCGACGGTGATGGATCTACCGGGCTGCCGATCAAGGTGGCCCACAGGTTGTTGGTCGCCGCCTCGCGTTGCTGCCATGCCGACCAGTTCGTTCCGATCATCGCCTGCAACTCGGTGAAACGCTTGCGCACAACAGGCAACTCAAGCAAAGGTGTGATCATGTTGTACAAGACTTCGTCACCTTCCACTTCCCCACCCTCTTCGTAGGGGACCTGATGGATCGGTCGGAAACGTCCACTGGACCACTCGTACACGAATTCGGCCGGGCCGCTCCGGAGGTCGCGTTCCTCGATCCACGCCATCAAAGCCCACGCTGCGACCGCCTCCGTGTCCATGATGCCGGCCAGCATGGCGGTCCTGCCCTCAGCCACTTCGGACAAGGCCCGGATGATCAGACCGCGCAGCTTCACCTGCTCGGCACTATCAGCTTGGATCACCGGGAACTGCTGATCGGGTCGCGAGGGATCGAGCCCCATCCGGACCAGGGTCACGCCTCGCATGCGCTGTCGGTCGAGGAAGTCGTTATCGATCCGCTCGTGTTGGATGTGATAGCCCAGGTCCGCATCACAGGAACGTACCCGCACCAGCCGCAGATCCGGTGTCAGCAGCCCCAGCTCCTTGGCGATGCTGTTCGCTCGCCGTGCGCCGATGGCCGCGGGCGTGGCGGGGGTCAACTGGAAGCGGCGCGGACCTTCCGCTTTCGTTCCCTTCCTGAAGCGCACCACGAAGCCGGCTTGATCGCGCAGGTGCCGCACATCCACGGAATCGGACACGCCCGGACCCTCGAACCAGCGCCTAAGCCAGGAACCACCGCGCTGGGACTCCACGCATTCCGGGGTTTCGATCGACGATCCGAAGTCCAGCTCGGGCAACGCCGAGACCGTTGTCGCCACGGGATGCCGATCGAAGAGGCCCGTATAGAAGGACCATTCCTTCCCCTTCACTTCCACTACCGGTAGATGGCGCAACCAGCCCGCGCGGCCCAGCGAGAACAGGCCGAGCAGGCCACCTCCCACGACGAGGAAGCCGATCGCCCAGGAGATCAGCCCCACCTTGCGCGGCTTAGCGGACCTCTTCATCGGTGATGGCATTGGTGATGACCACGTTGCTGGGCACCCCGCCCGGGAAAGCGATGGATAGGTCGAGCGTCTGCACGAGGTAGTGCTGCCAGTTGGCGAAGGGACGGTCCCAGCTGCCTTCCGGTAGCGCAAGCTCGCGGTGGATGGTCACGGACCACCAGCCATCCCTGCGCACGGCGGTGAGCGTATCCGTACCGGCCACCACCTCCGGCGCCAGCGCATCGAAGCTGCGCCATCGCAATTCCAACGGTACCTCATTCGTGGTGCGCAGGTGCAGCCGCTCACCCTTCTCAACGGCGACTTCATGGCCGGCGAGCCGTACGAGCGTCCGGTCCCAGTACGCGTTCACCGTGGCCCGCATCCCGGCGAAGGAGCTGATGACATGTGCCACGGAATACCGGTGCACATCGGAAGGCACGAGCGATACATGGCCGAACTTGTTCCGATCGGCCATGACCGACGGCTTGATCCGTTCTATGGCCTGGTCGTAGTGCCGCATGAAGGTGCCGTTCGTATGCAGGTCCTTCAACGCTTGGTAGGCGTAACGATCCCGGAGCAGCCGCCATTCGGGTATGCGCAGGAACCAGTGCGCCAGTGCATCGTTGATGAAGTACAGTGGCTCCCCCTCCGGCGGGAACATCAACAGCGCGTCCCAGAAGATCGGGTAGAAAAGACCGGTGCGCTCCGACATGACCAACCATTGGTTGTGGAACTGGTCCATGTGCTTGGTGTTCACCACGAGCATGGCCGCGAGGTAGCGTGCATAGGCGTCCACGTCGATCAGCTTTGCGAGCGTATTGCGACGGACCGGAATGGTCAGTGTGCTGTCGTCGATCACGTCCACCAACGCTTCCAAGCGGGCATGTGCGACCGTACTGTCGGCATCGCTCTCGTACTCCCAGTTCGACGCCTTGCGCCACAGCGTCCGTTTCTCCGGGATGGCGCGATCCGTCACAGGTGGATACTCGCCCTTGTACACCGGCACCTCGTTCTTCGTGAGCTTCCTGTCCCGCTCGAACTCACCGTCGGGCTGCTCGTACATCTCCATCACCCCATAGTCCGCACCATTGAGCCGTACGAAGACCATCTCGTTCCACGGCACTGGAACCCCCATCCGCCCAGCGATCCACATGGCCATGTGGTTGTTGAGCATGTTGAAGGACTTCGGGTTGATGAAGTTGAGCCTGCGGTAGGGCTTGAACGGGTTGTTCTTCTTCAGCGTCAGCCGGAAGGACTTCTTGTCGCCGAGGTAGTGCGATGCGCTGTAGATACCGCGGTAACGGAACTTCACGGGATAGTGTACACCGTTCTCCACGAGTTCAGCCGGCTTGTTCACGCCACCGCTCCAGGGCAGGTCGCTGTTCAACGCATCGAGGTGCTCCTGATCGATCCACACCTCAACGACACGCAGCCGATGTGGTGGAAGGTCCTCGGCGAAGCCATCGACGGTGTTGGTGAGGAAGGACGCCGCTGCGATGCGTACCGCTCGCCCAGGACCGAGGAGAACAGCGAACACAACGAGCGAGACGAGGACGACCGCCACCAGTACGAGCAACCCGGTTCCACCACCGCCGCGCTTCATCGGTCGCGTCCCGCGCTGATGAGCAGGACCAGCATGATCAGCAGCGTGAGCAGCACGAAGCTGAGGTTGTACCCGAGGCCGAGCAGAGCGGCGAGCAGCATCACCGGGATCCACAAGCCGCGGTGTGTGCCGGCCTTGGCGATCACCCCCGCCACCAGCACCCCCACGGTGATGATCAACGCAGGCAACAGGCCATCATGGAAGTGACGTAATACGAGTGCAAGCCCTGCACCTGCGAGGAACAGCGGCCAGGGGAGCAGCCCTTGCCGGTCCGAGGGCCGCAACCCACGGTTCCAGCACCAGGCGATGAGCACCAGCGCGACCAGCAGCATGCCGAAGAGGGTGAGCACCTCCACCCAGCCATGCAGGAGAGCACCGGTCCAACGAGCGGATTCGGATCGCATGGAAGATCTATTCCGCGCAAGGTGGTTACCGTGGAAGCCCTCACGCCCGTGGACCCCACGGAGTTATCAAGAACGCGATGGGAATGAAGAGCGCCGTGTGCGGTTCAGCTCCGCACCCAATTGGCGATGATCGCTGCGCCGTGCGCAGTGAGGATGCTCTCCGGATGGAACTGCACACCGCAGATGTCATGCTCATTCGACCGCAGACCCATGATCAAGCCGGCCGCATTGCGCGCGGTGACCCGAAGCGTCGCGGGCAGTGAGTTCTCTTCAGCCGCCCAACTGTGGTACAGACCCACATCGAAGCATGCAGGAAGCCCATCGAACAAGGGGTCGCACGGATCTTCCACGATGCATGCTTCGGCCACCCCATGCTTCACCGCACCCAGGTTGAAGAGCCGGCCACCACAAGCTTCCACGATCGCCTGCATGCCGAGACAGACCCCGAGAATGGGATGGGTTCCGCGCAACCGGCGGATCAACTCCATCGTGATGCCCGCTTCGTTCGGAAGCCCCGGCCCGGGCGAGATCGCGATGCGGTCATAAGCCGCTGCATGGTCGACCGTGATATGATCGTTCAGCACGACATCCACCTCCGCATGAGGTTCCAGCAGGTGGTGCAGGTTCCAGGTGAAGGAATCGTAGTTGTCGAGGAGAAGGATGCGCACGGCGGGCGAAGATCGCTCGCGGCCGCCACACGGTCCGTCACCTTGATGGTCCAAGTATCGGGTGCGTTCCTAGCTTGTGGTTCAACCCTTGACAACAATTCCGACGAACATGGACAACACGACCAACGCCCTCAACTGGTTCGAGATCGCCACCAGGGATCTGGATCGCGCACAGAAGTTCTACGAGACCGTCTTCGGCATCCGCATGGAGGCGATGGACATGCCCAACCTGCAGATGCGCACCTTCCCCGGTGATGGCATGAACGGCAAGGTGGGCGGTGCGCTGGTGAAGAGCGGCATGCACAAGCCCAGCAAGGAGGGCGCGTTGATCTACCTGAATGCCAACCCCGACCTGAGCGTGCCGTTGAGCCGCGTGGAGGCCGCCGGTGGCAAGGTGCTCATGCCCAAGACGCACATCAGCGACGCTATCGGTTACATGGCCTTCTTCGAGGATACCGAAGGGAACGCCGTGGCGATGCACTCGCAGGGGTGAATGCAGGGGCAGGGGTAGGGGCAGGAGGCCGGGTATTGACTGCCTACTGCCCCTGCCCCTTGACTTTCATCTTCCCGATCCAGCCCAGGTGTGTATGCTGGAAGCTGTCGCCGAACTTGAGGCCATAGCCGAAGATCCGATCGAGGGAAGCGTGGCCATAGAGGATGATGCCCGCCAGCATGGTCCAGCGTTCGAACGATTCCGGGCTCTCCGTGATGAGCATCAAGTACGTGCTGATCCCTCCGCCAGCCGCCACCAGCAGGGCGACGCCCTTATGGTGTAAGATGTTGTACGTGATCGCCCCTACCTTGGTATTGATCAGGTAGCCGAGCATGCCGATGTCCGGTCCGATCAGTAGCATGAGATAAACCCACCAGGACACATCACTAGCGATCAGCACGCTCAAGCAAAGTAGAAATTGCGCCAGTTCTTCGAGGCGAAGCAGGTTCTTCATGTTTCGGTTCAGTTGTTCAGATCATGTGCACATGTCCGCATGATCACATGAGCACCTGTTCGTCTCACCACTCGATCCCCACCGGGCAATGGTCGCTGCCCATCACCTCGTTGAGGATGAAGGCGTCCTTCACCTTCTTCTCGAAGCCCTTGGTCACAAGCACGTAGTCGATGCGCCAGCCCACGTTCTTGGCGCGCGCGCCGAAGCGCTGGCTCCACCAACTGTACTTCACCTGTTCGGGATGGAAGTGGCGGAAAGTGTCCACCCAGCCCGAGCCGAGCAGCGCGGCCATACCGTCGATCTCCTGCTGGGTGTAACCGCTGGTCTTGTTGTAGTTCTCCTTGGGTCGTGCGATGTCGATGGGCTGGTGGGCCACGTTGAGGTCGCCGGTGATGATGACGGGCAGCTTGCCCTTGGCCAGCTTATTCACGTAGTTGCGGAAAGCTGCATCCCATTCAGCGCGGTAGCCGAGGCGTTTCATCCCCTCCCCGCTGTTCGGCGTGTACACGCACACCACCACCACCTGCTTGAAGGTGCAGGTGACCACGCGGCCTTCATCATCGTGCCCCTTCATGCCGATGCCGAAATCGACCTTGGCGGGCTTCTCCTTGCTGGCGATGGCCGTACCGCTGTAACCAAGCTTCACCGCTCCATAGGCATTCACATGGTAACCATCGACCCCGACCAACGCCGCGGCCACCTGCTCCGGGGTCGCCTTCGTTTCCTGGAAACAGACGATATCGGCGTTCAGTTGCTGGAGGGTGTCGTGCAGGCCCTTGCCGACGCTGGCGCGGATGCCGTTCACATTGAATGAGATCAGTTTCATGGAGGGTCGCGAGTGATGCCTGCGAACCTACTGCTTCGGACTTCGTAAAACGGTCGAACCTCGACCAGAAGATCAAGGCCGGTCCCTACCCGATGAACCACCGACTGTTCATATCCCCTGATAGCCATGGATCTACGGCTTCCTTGTTCATCGAGTGGAAAGGCACGTTCAACATCAGCCATGAGCGATCCGGCAAATTTCATGGGACAGCAGCTGGAAGCTGGACCTTCTTTGCAGCCGTTCGTCCGGGATCACCACATTCCACCTAGCACCCCATGCCAGTAACTCCCTACTCCGGCAGCTTCGGCAGAGAAGAGCTCAAGCACCTGCTGCGCCGGACCATGTTCGGTGCCACCAACGCGGACATCGCCTACTTCAGTGGGCAGTCGCTGACCCAGGTCGTGAACGCTCTGCTGACCACGAGCTTGCCGAGCTCCACGCCGCTCAAGAACTATTGGGCATTGAACGGCGGTGTGCGCGACCCGAACGCCATGGACCCTGCCGTCGCCTTCGGACAGACCTGGGTGAACACGCCGAACGTGGTGGCCGCGGTGGATGCCAATGTGGGCCGGATGTACAGTTACATCTCCTGGACCATCGGCCGCATGGTCCATCAGGACCGCACCATCCATGAGAAGATGCGGCTCTTCTGGTACAACCACCTCGCCGTGCAGGTGAACGTGGTGTTCAACGGATTGCTCTGGTGGCACTACGACCAGTTGCTGCGCTCTTACAGCCTCGGCAACTTCCGGCAGATGATGTACGATATCAGCGTGTCGCCGTGCATGCTCGAATACCTGAACGGCGACCAGAACATGGCCACCGCGCCGGACGAGAACTACGCCCGCGAGCTGATGGAATTGTACACGCTCGGGGAGACCAGCGGCTACACGGAGCAGGATGTGCAGGCGGCGGCACGCGTGCTCACCGGCTGGAGCTTCCGGGAAACGAACGGAGGCACCCCGATCATGCCCGAGACGGTGTTCACCGCCGCGAACCACACCACCGCCAACAAGCAGTTCAGCGCCTTCTTCAACAATGCCACCATCCAGGGGCAGTCGGGCGCGAACGCCGGCCAGACCGAACTGAACGCGTTGCTGGACATGATCTTCGCCAAGGAGGAGTGTTCGCTCTTCATCTGCCGACAGCTCTACCGCTTCTTCGTGCATGGTGAGATCAGTGCACAGGCCGAAGCCGAGCTCATCGTGCCCCTGGCCGAGCTCTTCCGCGCCAACCTGGGTGCTCCCGATCAGATGCGTATCGTGATGCAGGCGCTGCTCACAAGCGCTCACTTCTTCAACGCCGATAATCGGGCCTGCATGATGATGAGCCCGGCCGACCTGATCATCGGCATGGTGCGCAAATTGAAGTTCACCTTCCCGAGCGAGAGCACCCAACTCGAGGCGCGGTACCGGATGTTCCTCGACATCTACTACATCTGCGTGAACTGCGACCAGAACCTGTTCGACCCGCCCAACGTGGCCGGCTGGCCAGCCTATCACCAGGCCCCCGCCTTCGATGCGATCTGGGTGGACAGCGCCTCCTACGCCGCCCGGAACTTCGCGGTGCAGGGCTTGATCGGGCAGGGCTTCAATACCGGTACCGACTTCTACCAGGCCGCGAGCCGCAACGTCTCCATCGACCCGAACTACGTGGCGATCACGCAGGAGTTCACGAACCCGAGCGATCCGGACAACGTGGTGGACGGATGCGCCGACCTGCTCTATGCCATCCCCATCTCCCAGGGGATCAAGGACACCCTGAAGACCCAGCGCCTCCTGCTGGGACAGCAGAGCGATATCTACTGGACCGAGCCTTACGACCTCTACGTATCCAACCCAGGCACCACGGATCCCACCGCGCAGATGATCCCGAACCTGATCAACTTCCTGTTGCTCGACATGGCCAAGGCCGCCGAAACCCAGCAATTCTGACCCCATGAACAGAAGGAACTTCATCCGTTCGGCCGGCACCGTCACCATCGGTGGCATGGCCGTGCGTGGCATGGGCAGTCCGTTGTTGAGCGCCTTGAACAACACCATCGCGGAGGACCGCGTGCTGGTCATCATCCAGCTCTTCGGGGGGAATGATGGTCTGAACACCGTGATCCCGACCAGTGCGTACAGCCAGTTGAGCTCGTTGCGTTCGCAGGTCCTGATCCCGCAGAACCAGGTATTGCCGCTCTCCGGCCTTTCGGGTACCGGACTGCACCCGGCCATGACCGGCATGCAGGCGCTTTGGAACGAAGGCAAGCTCGCTGTGGTGCAGGGCGTGAGCTATCCCGACCCGAACTTCAGTCATTTCCGTGCGACGGACATCTATGAGACCGGTGCGAACAGCGACCAGATCCTGTATTCCGGCTGGGTCGGCCGGTACCTGAACAACGAGTATCCGAACTACCCCGTGGGCTATCCGAACACGGATATGCCCGACCCGCTGGCGATCCGTGTGGGCGGGGGCGTTGGTGGCGGCTTGATGAACATGGGGGTGAACATGGGGGTCAGCATCAACAACACGAACGACCCCCTCAACCTCACCGGTAACATCTACATGGACCCGGCGACCCCGGATTGCAAGGGTGACAAGCTGAGCGCCATCCGCACCATCCAGCGGCAGACCGACCTCTATGGCAACGTGATCGAAGCCGCGGCGAGTTCGACCTGCGCCCATAGCCCCCTCTACCCCACCAACAGCACCGAGGCCATCCGACTGGCGCAGTCCTTGAAGATCGTTTCGCAGCTGATCTGCGGTGGTCTGAAGACCAAGATCTATTGGGTGAGCATGAGCGGCTTCGATACCCATGCGTCGCAGGTGAACCCGGGTGACCATAGCATCGGAACGCACGCGAACCTGCTGAAGGCCTTGAGCGACAACATCAGGGCCTTCCAACACGACCTGCAGTTGATGGGGCTGGAGGACCGGGTGATGGGCATGACCTTCAGTGAATTCGGACGCCGGATCACCAGCAACGCATCCTACGGCACCGACCACGGCAGTGCGCAACCCATGTTCCTCTTCGGATCACAGGTGCTGCCCGGCATGCTGGGCACGAACCCCGTGATCCCCTCGAACACCACCTCGGCCACGAACCTGGCCATGCAGTACGACTTCCGAAGTGTTTACGCCAGCGTGCTGCGCGATTGGTTCTGCCTGCCTCAAAGCGCGATCGACAGCGTGTTGCTGGAGACCTACCAGCCATTGAACGTGATCAACAGTGCGGGCTGCCTGAGCACGGACATCCGCGAAGCCAACCAGCAGGCTGGGGTGGAGCTGCTGAGCGCCTACCCGAACCCGTTCGTGGAACGCACCACGTTGGAATACACCACGCTCGGCGGACCAACGATGCTGCAGGTGTTCAACGAACAGGGTCAGCTCGTGCGGATGGTGATGAACAAGGTGATGGCGGCCGGTACCTACAAGGTGGATGTGGACCTGGGCGACATGCATACCGGGGTGTACTACGCCCGCCTGCAGAACGGGACGAACCAGCAGGTACGCAACCTGTTGAAGGTGCGCTGAGCCTGATACGACGGGCATCCGCCGGGAAAGGCAACGCACCTGACCGGATCGCAGGGCAAGGATCTGAACCTTCCGGACGTTCCGCTGTCCCACAGGTGATGTGTTGATGATACCGCTGCTGAACGGTGACCCGTGACCGGTCGGCGGGTCTACCTTGCGATACTCCACCACGCCATGCCTATCACACCCTACACCGGACCGTTCGGTAGACCCGAGCTCCAGCATCTGCTCCGGCGAAGCCTGTTCGGCTGCACCGCTGCGGATCGCGCCCACTTCGAGGGCATGTCGCTCAACCAGGTGGTCGACGAGCTGCTCACATTCACCAACGACACCACCCCACCGCTCCGCGCCTACACCGATGACAACGGCGATCCGAACGGGATCGACGTGGCGGTGCCTTTCGGCTCCACATGGGTGGATACCCCGGTCACCCCGCTGAACGACACCGATGTGATCGAGGTGCGGATACGCAGCTTCGCCGCCTGGTGGATGGGCCAGATGACCGGGCAGGAACGCAACCTGCGCGAGAAGCTCACCCTCTTCTGGCACAACCACCTGCCCACACAGGTCTCCATCGTGTACCAATCGGAGATGCAGTACCGGCAGAACCAACTCCTGCGCACCCGGTGCAAGGGGAACTTCAAGCAGTTGATCCACGATGTGAGCGTGGAACCGGCGATGTTGTACTACCTGAACGGTTACCTGAACATCGCCGCCGCACCGGACGAGAACTATGCCCGTGAGCTGTTCGAGCTTTTCACCCTCGGCCAGGGCAGTGGCTATACCGAGGCCGATGTGCAGGCTGCTGCACGCGTGCTCACCGGTTGGACCTTCATGGTGGAGAACGGCGGAACTCCGGTACTCCCACAGACCCTGTTCTTCCCGCCCAACCACACCGCTTCGGACAAGCAGTTCTCTGCCTTCTTCAACAACACGGTGATCCAGGGGCAGACCGGACCGGACGCCGGGGAGGTCGAGCTGAACGCCCTGCTGGACATGATCCTCGCGGTTCCGGAATGTTCCCGGTTCATCTGCCGCGAACTGTACCGCTTCTTCGTGCATGGGGAGATCAGCGAGCAGGCGGAAGCGGACGTGATCGCACCCTTGGCCGAGCTGTTCAGGGAGAACGTGGATGCACCGGACCAGATGGCCATCGTCGTGCGTGCGTTGCTCACCAGTGACCATTTCTTCAGCAGTGCCATCCGCGGCTGCATGGTGAAGAACCCCGTGGACCTCGTGGTAGGCGACCTGCGCCTGTTCGGCTTTCCGATCCCGGACCCGGACCTGGTGGAAGCACGGTACCAGGTGGACCTGGAGCACTATTGGCTGACCGCCTATGCTGGCATGAACCTGATGGCGCCGCCGAACGTAGCGGGCTGGCCCGCCTATTATCTCTACCCGAGCTATGACGAGCTATGGTTGGACACGGCCACCTACCCTCAGCGGAACAATTCATTGCTGGCGGTCATCTATGCCAACATCGCGACCCCATCGGATACCGTCCAACCCGGCAGTGCGAACCTGGAATTCCAGGTGGACATCATCGCCTTCGTGCAGCAGCTCAGCGACCCGGCCGACCCCAACACCCTGATCGATGACCTGGTCGACCTGCTGTACGTGAACCCCATCTCCGATGCGGTGAAGCTGCAGCTGAAGCACTTCTACCTGCTCTTCGGCCAGGTGAGCGACATCTACTGGACCGAAGCCTACGAAGCCTACATCGCCGACCCGAACACCACGAACATGACCGCGCAGCTCGTACCGGACATCCTGCGCTGGCTGATCGGCGACATGCAGAAGGCCGCTGAACGTCACCTCTTCTGAAGCCACCACCATGCGTCGCCGCTCCTTCCTCCGCACCGCTTCGGCCGCCACCATCGGTGGATTCTCCGTCCGTGGCCTCGGGAACCCCATGCTCTCCCCGCTGTTCGACCGCTCCGGCGAGGACCGCGTTCTGGTCATCGTGCAGCTGTACGGTGGCAACGACGGGCTCAACACCGTGATCCCGCTCGATCAGTACGGTGTGTTGTCCAGCGTTCGCTCCAACGTCCTGATCCCCGAAAACGCCGTGCTCGACCTGCCTGGTGTGGTGGGCACAGGTCTTCACCCTTCCATGGGCGGCATGCGCGAACTCTGGCAGAACGGCAAGCTCAGCATCGTGCAGGGCGTCGGGTACCCGAACCCCGACTTCTCCCACTTCCGCAGCACCGACATCTGGGAGACCGGTGCCAACAGTGACCAACAACTCGCCAGCGGCTGGGTGGGACGCTACCTCCATCAGGAGTATCCGAACTTCCCGAACGGTTACCCGAACGCCACCATGCCGGACCCGCTCTCGATCCGCATCGGAGCGCCCATCAGCATCGGGCTTCAGCATCAGGGTGTGTCCATGGGGGCTTCCATCTATAACACCGAGGATTCGCTCAACCTCACGGGGAACCTCTTCACCGACCCCGTTACGGCGGATTGCATGGGCTCGAAGCTCGACTTCGTGCGCACCGTGCAGCGGCAGTCCGACCTGTACGGGGATGTGATCGAGGCCGCAGCGGTCCCGGGGTGCAACCTGAGCACCCTCTACCCCACGGGGGATCAACCCGGTGCTGAACTGGCCCGCGCCCTCAAGATCGTGGCGCAGCTGATCTGCGGCGGCCTGAAGACCCGGATCTACTGGGTGGGGATCGACGGCTTTGACACGCATGCCCAGCAGGTGGTGAGCGGCAACCCCACGATCGGCAACCATGCCGACCTGCTGCGCGGGGTGAGTGACAGCATACACGCCTTCCAGAACGATCTGGAACTGCTCGGGATCGATGACCGCGTGATCGGCATGACCTTCTCGGAGTTCGGGCGGCGGATCAAGAGCAATGCATCCATCGGCACGGACCACGGCACCTCGGCCCCGCTCTTCCTGTTCGGCACCAATGTGCTGCCAGGCATGCTCGGTGCGAACCCCGACATCCCCGCTAACACGACCTACGAGACGAACCTGCCCATGCAGTACGACTTCCGCAGCGTTTACGCGAGCGTCCTGAAGGATTGGTTCTGCCTGGAACCCGACGATGTGGACGCCGTGATGCTGGACACCTACCAGACGCTTGCCCTGGTGGACCCCAGCGGCTGCCTGGGAGTCGGCGTGCATGAGGCGAACCAACGCGCGGGCGTTTCGTTGCTCGACGTGTACCCGAACCCTTTCATCGATGTGGTGAACCTCCGGTTCGAGACCGGCGGTGATCGGGCCGTGGTGCAGGTGTACGGGGACAACGGCCAGGTGGTGCGTACGATCCATAATGGACCACTGCCCGCCGGAGAACACCGCATGCAGGTGGATCTCGGTGACCTGGCCGCAGGCGCGTACTACTGTCGCGTGCAGACCGGTATGGAACAGCAGGTGAAGGCGGTGATGAAGATGCGGTGAACCGCGCTGGCATCGGACGGATCCTGATCGCTGCTGGTAGCCTGCCTGACCGGTAAGAGGCGCTGCGGGTCCCGGTTCTCATGCACATGTTCCTGTTCGGGGGCGGCATGGGTCATGGATCCGTGGATCCACTTTCGTGATCGGCCAACATACCGTGTGACCGATCGCCGCGTTGTGCATTCAACGTGATGATCGGACGACCGTTAGCGAACGTGCCACCCTAACCCATGATCGTATGCGCCACCTGCTGCTTCCCGTCCTGTTCCTGTTGCATCCAGCCGCCCGGGCGGCGACCACGAACGAAGAACTGCTGGTCCATTTCGCCAAGGACCGCAGTGAACTCACCCCGGAGGCGGTGACCATGCTCAACACCTTCATGGACCGCTGCACCCTGAACGGCGAATACCGCTTCACGGTCCATGGACACACGGATAGCGACGGCAGCGTGGCCTACAACGATGCCCTTTCCTCCGCCCGGGCCGATGTGGTGGTGCACTACCTGGTGGCGCATGGCGTGCCGACCGACCTGGTCCACGTGCAACGCAGC
>Ga0116143_10002030_pt1 | contig 22983 bp, 12 predicted proteins | sample AD_UKC034_MetaG_FD_89745 | JGI IMG/M metagenome (GOLD analysis project Ga0116143, IMG submission 89745) | Active sludge microbial communities of municipal wastewater-treating anaerobic digesters from USA - AD_UKC034_MetaG | ecosystem: Engineered > Bioreactor > Anaerobic > Digestate | place: USA...
AGCGATCAGATCGCTTGGGCAAGTAGTACCGGCCTGAACGAAATAAGTAGTGCTTTGTGCCAGAACAGGAGTTTGGAAGCTGTTGCCCCTTGCAATCAAACCGGAACCGGGAGCAGAATACCAATTAATTGTATCTGTTGCAGAGGCTGTAAGTATCAATGATCCCGGACCACACCGTTCGTCATCACTCACCAAAGGATTGTCAGATACATCATCAATAAATATTTCTATTGCAACACGATTACTTGGACAATCATCTCCGGCCTCGACATAATAAATGCTATGTTGATTAATAGAAGGAGTAGTAAATGAAGCACCTGAGTAAATTAAATTTCCTAAAGGTCCATCATACCAGTGTAATGGATCATTTGATGAAGCCGTTAGAGTAACACTACCCGGGCCACAACGATGTTGATCTGTAACAATCGGATCAGGAGAAATTGAACTGATTACTGCCTGCATTGGTATTCTACTGCTAGGACAAATATCGCCTGCCTGAACAAAGTACGTAGATGTCTGATTAATAAAAGGAGTAGTATATGAATTTCCAGTATGTAGTAAATTACCGGAGCTTGATGCATCATACCAATAAAGCACTGATGTGTCTGCAACTGTCAGGTGGACTGAATCCGGACCACAATTAATTACATTCGAAATTATCGGGTTGGCATGTTGAGCCAGTATATTAGCATGGACTGCAACCCGTGAAGAAGGGCATTGATCTCCCGCCTCCACGTAAAATACCTCAGACTGTTGCAATGAAATTATGGTCAAGCTGTTTCCATTTGACAACAAAGTACCGGCAGCAGGGCTATCATACCATCGAATAGAACCGGTACCGCTGGCGAGCAAGGTGATATCACCAGCCCCGCATCTGTCTACATCCTGAGTCTGAGGAATGGAATTTACAGGATTGATGATTGCATCCACTGCCTGACGAGGACCGGCACATGAACCTGTAGCACCTACATAATAAGTTTTGCTTTGCGGAAGCACCGGTGTGTTGAAGGTTGAGCCGGTATGGAGGGCAGAACCACCTGTCTGGACATCGTACCATTTAAGCGATGAAGTACCTGTAGCAGTCAACTGAACTGAACCGGAGTCACATCGTTGAGCTGGCGTGCTTGAAGTCACCTGCTCAATTGGGGACACTGTCACTTGCAAGGTATCAGAGATTGAAGAACATCCGTTGTTCGATACTAAAACCTGATATGCACCATTTGAATTGATCGTCAAAGATGCAGACAATGCATTCTGAATATCTACAAAATCTTTTTTCCACTGAAAGCTCGCTCCTGAAGATGCAGATGCCTGCAAGGTCACACTATCTCCCTGACAAATTGAAAGGGCTCCTGATGTAGAAATTGCCAAAGATGGTGGTGAATATGGCCCTCCGGGAGAACCACCAAGACAACCTTTGAACCAGTTAGTGCCAATATTAGGATCGTTCAATATATTTTTTCGTTCCAGAGTATACCCTTGCCCGTCTGCCTCAACCGGCCAGGGTGCCTGATCCTGATAGTAGACCAAGCAAATCATAGAATCCTTGTGATTGAACAATCGAAGGTTTTCACCACCATTTGAAAAATCAAAACCATAGTCACCAATGACATTGGTTACACTTGGAAATCGTTCCGAAAATTTTTCAAGATCCGATGCAAGAACAATATATGCACCTGCTCCAAGTACCGTGCCTGTAGGGAAACTAAACGAATGTTGATCGTCTTCATCCTTGAACTTCCACCCTGACATATCAAGTTCATAAGCAGCATTGTTTTTGAACTCGATCCAGTCACCGGCTTCAGCAGTGTTGCTGCTATTATAATTTATTTCAGTAATGATAACATTGGCTGCCTGGGATGAACCTGAGAAATATGCAGTGATCACATCATTACTTGTAAAATTGATGGTAGCACTCTTGTTATAGTTATTCTGATTGATCACAACATTCGACCGCCAGTGATCAAAAGAATATCCCGGATTTGGAATCGCTGTAATAGTTACAGGATTTCCATTGAAATACACCCCTGACCATGGAAGTGTACCCGGAGTTATGGAGCTGATTTGTATTCTTCCAGCCCCTGCCGGCTGTGCCTGAAGCGTTAGAGTCACTTGTCCGTTTAATCCGAATTCATTTTGTACTATGTTTCTTGCATTTGCAGGTCTCTGATTCACAAAGGTGATCATGCTGTTCATCTTGGATACCCAGGTCGCTGAATCGCTACCCCATGCCTCCCATTGATAATGCATGTCATGCTTAATTGAATCACGAAACAGATTGATCATAGCTTCAATATTTGAAGGCAAGAAAGTCGTATTCATGAGATCGGCATAGCGATTTATGAAATATCGTTTATAAGTAGTGTTATTCGTTAGCACCTTGAACAGATCCGAATTATAATTGTGCGGAGAAGCATTTCTGGCAACCGATAGCATGTTCTTGCTAACGGTACCACTGTATCCTAATCCAAAATCCAGATCATAGATCAGATATCTAAACTTTCCACCTTCTTTTCTCGGTCTCCATAACTTTAAGTTATTGTTACTGCCACCCATCCAGTCATCATTCGGATAATAGGTTTCAGCAATAAAATAATCAACCATATTCTCCAGATCCATCATGGAAGCCATTGTATTATAAAAATCAGGATTTGATGGCGAAGTATTCATAGCATAATTATGCATTGCCATAAAGGCCGAATCACTACCCTTTTTTACTTCTATGCCATTGTAGAAATAACTTTCCTTCAATAAATCTACTTCATCTTTATCATATCCATAGTTGCTTTCTATCCAATGATGATCATCGTTCTCCCGTACATAATAAACTCCCCAATTCTGACCATTAATAAAAACCAGGCAGGGTTCATAGGCAAGGAAATCACAATTTGTTCCTTTCAACAGTCTATTCATTAAAGGATCTCGCATCTTACACTGGTTACGATCATTGCCTGTTGTGTGTAAGATGAAATCGTCCCATTTCGTCAACCAGGGTTTTACGGATTCTTCTAAAGGATAATTTAATTTCGACTGACCATACTTGTCACCCAGCATGATCTCTAAACTTTTCTGAGGTGCACTACGTGACCAACCTCCTGTTATCTTCATTCCTGAATTAAATCGGAAAGCACGGTACTTTGATCGGTCGAAATATTCTACAGTAATTGGCTTCTCCCAGTCCTGCCAGAAATTTGCTCCCCAATATGGATTGCTTGTTCCTGCATTTGGCCCTTTTTCAAAAATACCGGTATTGTAGTCCCACAAATTTTTAGGGTCAGTCGTTAGTGAAAATACAGGAAGCTTAGTATTCTCTCCAATAAAATAGGTATTAGTAACAGCAGGAGATGGAATAGCATCTGATGCAAACACCGCAGCTCTCACAGTGAGAGTCGTATCCATTCTTATAGGAGTACTATACACAGAGGAGTTGCTTTTCACATCGCTTCCATCGATCGTATATCGTATCTGCCCACCGGGATATGAAGTAGAAAGCGACAACGTTTGTCCTGTTGAATAAAAACCACCGCCAATCGAAAAGACAGGGTTACTTGTATATCCCGAGGCACATGTTGAAGAATTATTACTTGATCCGGGTGAGGCTGAAGCAAAGAAACACCAATTTGAACTCCCGTCAGGTCTGCGACCTATTGAATTATCAGATTCAAGGGCGCCGGAATTTTTTTGATCGATGACTAAACCGGCAGGATTAACCAAATAAATAGTCTCACCTGTACGGCTGATCTTGAAGGGAGCATGTAAATACTGTGGTCCCTGACTAACAAAGAAAGAAGGTAGGGGCCCAAAATAATTCACATCATCAGACATCAGAAAACTAAGCCATGGTCTGCATGTAATATCAATATTTGATGAAGTTAAATTGTGTACTTCTATTGCAAGAACATTTGTACCCGGCTTGATAGCATTTCTCAATATGTTTTTACTTACATAAAATGAATCAGGGCTCCCACCCTGATACATTAGCGCTTCATGTCCTGATGATGCTACCGCATTCCAGGCAGGCCGCGTACCGGCCGTACCGATATTTGCACGACCAATTTCAACACCATTGAGATAAGCAACAAATGCATCATCATAGTCTATATGAAGTATAGCAGCCATTAACTTTGATGTATCTGAAACAGAGAATGTTTTTCTGGAATAAATTGATATGCAAGTTGAAACCACTGTTCCATCATCACCATCACTAAAACCTATTCCACCTGTCCCTGAAGACCAGTTGCCATTAAAAGAAAGATTTCTCCAATTTGTATCCGGCGGCGCACTTGTATTTGCTCTGTAATCCCACACATCAGATGCATTGATAGCAGTAGCCCAGTGCGAGCTCACATTTGTAACTGTAGAGTCAGAAGCAAAAACCAGAAGATGAGATTGTGCCGGAATACTGATGTCAGGAAACTTGAAAAGAAATGGTTTACCCGCATCATCGCTTAATCCGAAATCCTTTAAGCTGACAGCAGTCGAACCTGCATTATACAATTCTACCCAATCATCAAATTCCCCAAACTGATCAGAAATTGTTGTGATGTTTGATGCTTGAATTTCATTGATAAGTACTTGTGATCTTACTATATTCACTTGAGAGATCAAGCAAGCGAAAAGGATAAAAACTGTCCGGAAAAATTGATTTTCAATTTCAAATTGTGTGCGGGCCATACCTGATTATAGAATGTTTAGAGAGAGTATAAAATGCTCCTCAAACATGCCGTTTTCAATCTATCTTGACGAAAGGCATTGATTTCTCCGTAAAACATCCTAATTAACGGGTAAACGTCTAAAATTAAAACCAAAATAATTACCTGTTTTTTGTACAAAAACGAGCTTTTGACGGCTGATCAAATTCCAACTCCTACAAAATTATAATTCAATATCGAATGTTTCGAAGGTCAAAATTTCCCGGTTTGAGGAGTTGTCAGGCGGGGACTTTTAATAATTACCTTCCTTTGCGCTAATCAATTAACTAACTTACATCTCAGAATTTCCTTTCAATGAATACAAGTGAATCGCAAAAGAACAATTCATTCACGCGCGAACATGTGGATGAAGTACTAAATTCTCTATCTTCTCACATTGCCATAATTAATGAATGTGGCGTAATTGTCTCCGTTAACAATACATGGAAAAACTACACTAAAATAAACGGAATCAATGAACCAAATTTTGGTATCGGAATTTTATACACTGAATATTCTTCAAAAGCTAAGGGAATCTCAATTGAATATAAAGATCGACTTTCCAATGCAATCAAAGAAGTATTAGAGGGAAAAATGAATCACTTTAGAATGGTTTATCCGATTCACGCTTACGCTGAAGAGCAATGGTATAAAGTGGTAGTTACTCCGCTTAAAAGTGCAACAATTAATGGGGCAGTCATTAGTCACAGAGACATCAGCGATATTGTCCGGATGAGTGAAAAATTACAAAGAAGTGAAGAAAGCTATCAGTACCTCTTTGAACAGGCCTCTGATGGTATTTTCATTTCAGATCAGAATTTAAAATTTCTGGAAGTAAACAATACAGCCAGTGTCCAGCTTGGTTATTCAAAAGAAGAGTTACTTAGCATGTCCATTCCTCAACTCTTCCAATCTGACTATCTATATAATGACCCCCTAAAAATTTCTGAATTGCAAATGGGTCAACATATTATAAAAGAAAGGACATTTAAAAGAAAGGATGGAACATTCCTTGATGTTGAGATTAATTCTAAGCAACTTCCAAACGGAAATTTCCTAAGTATCTCAAGAGACCTTTCAGAAAGGAGACAGAGTGAAATGCTTCTTGCAAATAAGGAAAATTACATAAGAACCGTTCTTGACAGCGATCCTGAATGTATAAAACTTCTCACCTATCAAGGAATATGTTTGGAGATGAATCTGGCCGGGCTAAAAATAGTTGAAGCTGTTACTGCTGATCAGGTAATTGGGAAACAGATCATGAATCTGATAGATGAGCCGTTCAAAGAAAACGCTTTCAATGTTCTCAAAAAAGTATTTGCCGGAATTTCCGGGCAAATTGAATACAGACTAACAACATTTAACGGCGTCAAAAAATGGATGGAAGCGAATGCAGTTCCTTTCAAAAATGCGACCGGAGAAATTGAATCATGCTTATGGATCAGCAGAGACATTACGGACCGGGTAAAAGATAGAGAAGCATTACAAAAATCTCATACTCGTTTGAAGAAAAATTTTACTAAAATTCAGAATATTATTGAAAAAGAAAGAAAAGAAATTTCCCGGGAATTACATGATGAACTCGGTCAAAAGTTGACAGCTTTAAATTTTGACCTTGCCTGGTTACAAAAACGACTTAGCCCAAAAGAAAAAGAAGAGAAGGCATTAATGGTTGAAATGACATCCCTGGTTGATTCATTAATGTTCACAGTTCAAAATATTTCAAAAAGTCTAAGACCGCCCTTGCTGGAATATTTTAATTTAGCAGACGCCGTTGATTGGCTGGTTTCTGATTTTCAGAAACGAACAAAAATAAAATGCGAAGTTTCCATAGATGTTGGCAAATCAGATTTTACAGAAGACTTAAAGGTTACCATATTCAGAATATTACAGGAATCACTCACAAATATAATCAGGCATGCAAATGCAGAACTGGTGAAGATTAAGTTGGCTCTGATTGACGGGCAAATAAAATTATTGATCAGTGATGATGGCAAAGGAATTACTGATGACAATATAAATGATCTTAACTCTTTTGGCATTCATGGAATGCAAGAAAGAGTCGAATCGCTAAATGGATCCTTCAAAATTACCGGTGTGCCGGGAAGGGGAACAAAGATTCTGACAGAGATTCCTGTACTAAATGAAAAATAATTAAGTAAAAATGAAAATTTTACTTGTTGATGATTTTCCTGTAGTGGTACATGGACTAAAACGACTACTTCTTGAGGAATTTCCGGATGCTGAGATCAAAGAAATCCCCGATAGTAATTCGGTTATAAAGTTCGCAAAAGAAACCGAATGGGATTTGATGATTCTCGATATTCAAATGGAAAGAAAAGATGGCCTTGAAATATTGAGAGAGATAATTACATGGAACAAACACAAGAAAATACTTATGCTTAGTATGTTCTCAGAAGATATTTATGCAATACGCTCAATGAAGTTGGGAGCAAGTGGATATATCACCAAAAGCTCTGCTCCTGAAAAATTAATTAATGCTGTAAAACAAATTCTATCAGGAAAGAAATATATTTCAGAAAGCCTTGCAGAAAAGTTGGCGACAAGAATTAAAGGAAAAGCAGACTTATCATTGCATGAACAATTGTCCGATGGTGAAATGCGGGTACTTTCACATCTGGTAAAAGGTAAAGAAGTCGGCGAGATTGCGAAAGCCTTGTCGTTGAGCGTTTCTACAATTTCAACGTATCGTCATCGCATTCTCAAAAAAATGCACATGAAATCGAATTCCGAACTTATCGGATATTCTATTAAGCATGGACTTTTTTAACTGTTAAAATATTTGTTGTATTTGGTATTTATTCTCATAAAATGTAAGCAAAGTATTCCTGAGCTTACAGATTAGTAACATTCTTGTTTAGAATTGGTCATTTTTAACAACCGCAGTTTAGGATGTATATGGACAATCGTTTTATGAACTTAAGAATGAACAAATCTCTAATTATACTTTTTATTTGCTCTCTATGCTTTGTGGATCTGCATTCACAATCATGCAATGAAGATTCTGTTGTAACCACCGACTATTCAGGAGGTGAAGATGGAATAGTTGAATTCAATTATATTCGGATTGATACATTTGATATTGTTAACGGGGTTCGGAATGCTTGTAAAAAATCCGGTTCTTTTGGTCCTATGGGACCCTTTTCTTGTCTAGAGTAACTTTTTACTCGCAGATATCTCCAACTAAAGCATCCGGCGACACTTCAATTTACTCAACACACCCAGGAACAGGATCCGGATATGTGAATGAAAGACGGATTGAAAAAGTATTTGACAGTATATCTGGAAAGGTTTTATTGCGCAAAGAATTCAAAGGTAATGGACAATCATGGATACTCAGCAAAAAAAAGTGCACAACATACCGTTTATGTACACTGTGCACTGCAAAAAAAAGTTGACCTACTAGGGCTCGAACCTAGACTCTTCTGAACCAAAATCAGACGTGTTGCCAGTTACACCATAGGTCAATTTTGGGACGGCAAAGGTAAATATTTCAATTTGGTTTACAATACAACGAAGCTAATTAGCGCCAAAAAAGCCTTTATTTTATTTACCAGGTTTGCTGAGGCGAGAATGACTAATATTCTCATTACTAATTGCTTTGCTTGCTTGCGATCAGATATATGTCCCAACATTGATCGAGATCATCATTCTGAAGGAAAAAATCTTTGGTGCTAATTCCGGAAGTCTGACTAACACTTTCCTTCAAACGATTCCGCATAAGATTGGTAATCAGGTTGTAAGGTTTTGTAAGTAATCCTGCCGGAAGCCGTTGGTGCAGTTTGAATATATCCCACTTCAAGATCATCCGTACAAATTTTCCATTCTCTGCATAATAACTGTTCACTGATTCATTACCATTCAATCCCTTTAATTCAAAATTGGCTCCAAGAGATTTCAGCTCCTGGTCCATTTCTGAAAATGTATATTCATGTACATGAAAAGGATTTCTTGCAAGCGACTTCTTTGCATTAGGTGTTGTTACCAATAAGCTCCCTCCCGGCTTTAAAACCCTCAGGCACTCCTTCAAGAATTCCTTCCTTTTCTCTATATGTTCAATGAACTGAAATGCAGTGATCACATCAAAAGAAGAATCATCAAATGGAATTGGAGGGATAGCAGCCTGCCGAAAAGACAAGTTCTTTATATCCTTGTAAGTAGCCTTATTACTCTCAACAGTATCATTATCGTAATCAAGGCCGACGATCTCCTGTGCATATCCGGCCATTAAAGCAGTACCATAAGCATTACCACAACCAACATCCAGGACCTTCTTACCTTGAATGAATGCTTGTGCAAATTCATAGGCATATTGACAGCGCTGATAGGTAACATTATTTGCTTCATCGTGATGGGCACGTTCGTGTGTACTCATAAATTCTCAGTTATTTCTTGATTTTGATGGATCAAAGGTACATGAAATTGAGGATAGCCTTAGCATCAGAATTGCCAAAAAAAAACCGCCTGAATTGGCGGTTTCTTCACATTAATTAAAAGCCATTGGCTTATACTTTTCACATCTATCTTAATGAGTAATGACCATCCGCGCAGTGCGTACTTCCCGGTCATCAGCTAATAATTTATAAAAATAAACACCCGCAGGCAGTGTTGCAGTTTCCATGCGAAGTGTTGAAATACCGGCTTCTCCGGATACTTGCTTAACCATCTGGCCCGTCAGGTCAAATAACTTAAGTTCGCTATGAGAAATTCCTGCACCTGTAAATTGTGCAGTAAAGTATGTATTTGCCGGATTTGGAAAGATGATATATTCCTCCGTTGAACGGGCAGAAGTAAATGTACTTGTAGTGGCAAGCGGTATCCATGGGCTCATATCAACTGAATATAATTTCGACCCTGTGCCATTGTCTTCATCACTAAGGTAAATCTCGTTATTCCCCCAGAAACTGATGGCCTCCTTTTGTGTCCAGCTTCCGCTAATCGTGATCTTTGTATACTGACCACCGAAAAAATTATCGCCGGCAAAATGTCTGAACAAGTGCAGGCGATTATTCGACATGAGGATTATGCTGGTTCCATCCGGACTAATATCTGCAGAGGTGGTCCGGTCATTGGTATAAAAACTATCTACCAATGTTGCAGTATATGTTCCCGGCTCATCCGGTAATGAATACATCTTTGTATAACCTATTGCACCGCCATCTGCTTTGGTAAATAAATAAAGCTTGCCTGCAAAATGAAAAAAGGCCTCTACATCAAAATTCATCCAGGGAGATGGAAAAAGCGTTTGGTCAGGGTAAGTAAAAAAGATCGCCTCAGCAGTCACTGTAGATCCTGAAACACTCGAAGGATGCGTTATACGATATATTTTTAAATCAGTCCTGTCACAAGCATTATTGCCGAAATCTCCTATATACATATAGTTACGATTAGCATCCTGAGCCAAATCTTCCCAATCGTGATTGACTGCTCCCAAAACTTCAACAGTCCGGCTCAATGACCCTGTATTGCTTATCTTATAAAGATTCTCATCACCGTATCCGTCATTATGCGTCCAAAAACTTGAACCTCCTGTATATGCCAGACCGGATGACTCTCTAAGGACACTTGGAAGCGTGCCTCTTACTGATGGCGTAACGGCCAGAACTACTATGGAGCTTGAGCATAATACTACAAATAAGCTGAAGATGGCTTTGGCGAAAGCCCTACGTAATGTGTTTCCCATGGTTTGTATGTTGCTTTAATTTTCCTCCCCTCGAAGGATTAACTGATAGCAAAATATCGCGCGGCAAATATAAAAGATTCCTAATCACATGATTCTCTTACACTTGTTATGTTCACATTAAGTTCAGATTTGAAAAAATCGAGCTTTTTCATCTATAAGACAAGATTCTTCCGATTTTTCTACGAAATTACAATGGCTCAAAACTCCCCTAACAAATAATAGTTATCAACAATTTGTATTGAATCGACCCAAGATCCGGCTTTGGCACTATTTTCAGAATTTGCTCCGTCCAATGGGAAATTCCTGAAACTTTGTCCCAATTACTTCTAAATACTTTTGGGCAACTGATCAAACATTCTACAAATCAAGCAGTTCAGGTAGCATTTTTTTCTGGTTGGGTAAATCATAAATTCAATCGTGTTACAAGCCCATCCTTTACAAATATTATTGGATTTCATGAGCATTAGAAACCTTAAGCAGATCTTGAAAATCAGATGATTATTTCACTTTTTCCAAAAATGAAAAAACGTGATTATGAGGTCAATTTCAATTATTTCATACCTTCGCAGGCATTCCAATTTTTAGATAAAAATGAATTATCAAAGGATCAACAACCTCATAGGCTGGTTTACATTTCTCATTGCGTCTTATGTCTTTATCAGTACGATAGAACCTACGGGCAGCTTTTGGGATTGTGGTGAGTTTATTGCCACTGCACATAAACTTGAAGTAGGTCACCCTCCGGGTGCTCCACTCTTCTTAATGCTGGCAAGAATTTTCATCCTCTTTGCAGGAGACAATATCACGCAAGTTCCAATAATGGTGAATATCATGTCTGCCCTGATGAGCGCATTTACAGTGCTGTTCCTTTTCTGGACAATTACAGCTCTCGCCAAAAAAATGATCATTGGTAAAGGAGATGTTACTTCTGAAAAGATCCTCGCCATCATGGGTGCAGGTTTTGTAGGTGCTATTGCCTTCACATTTACCGATTCATTTTGGTTCTCTGCCGTTGAAGGAGAAGTTTATGCCAGCTCATCTTTATTCACTGCCATCGTGTTTTGGGCAATATTTAAATGGGAGAATGTAGCCGATCAGCCACATAATTTACGTTGGCTAATCCTTATTGCTTACCTGATGGGCTTGAGTATAGGTGTTCACTTATTGAACCTCCTTACTATTCCGGCTCTTGCATTTGTTTACTATTTCCGTAAATATCCTATCAGCAAAAAAGGAATATTCTACACTGCAGCCTTAAGTGTTGCCATCTTAGGATTTATTCAGTACGGAATCATTGTCGGTGTAATTTCACTGGCTGGTTCATTCGACTTACTCTTCGTAAACACCTTCGGACTGCCATTCGGTTCAGGGATCATCTTCTATGCTTTGTTGATCATCGTCGGAATCATATGGGGACTCAAATACACTAAGAAACATAACCATCCTATCTGGAATACTGCTCTCTTATGCTGCACATTTATTCTTATAGGATATAGCTCATTCGCACAGATCGTTATACGTTCATCAGCAAATCCACCACTTGATGAAAATGATCCTGAAAGTGTGTTTAGTTTCATCTCTTATCTTAAGCGTGAACAGTACGGTGAGCGTCCGCTATTCTATGGCCAGTACTACAATGCCAGAGTCATCGAACAAAAAGAAGGCTCAATGAATTATGCCAAGATTGACGGAGTGGACAAATACGTTGAGGCAGGCAGAAAAGTGACTGCCGTTTATGAACCAAACAAAACGACTGTATTCCCGCGTATGTGGAGCAGCCAGCAGAACCATATCAATGAATATAAGAAATGGGCCGATATCAAAGGTGACAGAACACCGACCTTTGGAGAAAATGTCGGATTTTTCATCCAGTATCAGGTCATTGAAATGTATTGGAGATATTTCATGTGGAACTTTGTAGGACGACAGAATGATATGCAGGGTCCCGGAGGAATTACTAAAGGAAACTGGTTAAGCGGAATTAAATTTATAGACGAAATGCGCCTTGGCCCTCAGGATAATTTGCCTCAAAGCTTGTTAACCAATAAGGGAAGAAATTTATTTTTCATGCTTCCTTTTTTACTTGGTCTTGTAGGGATGTTTTATCATTATAAAAAGGATAAAAAAGATGCATGGGTGGTAATGCTTTTATTCTTCTTTACCGGAATAGCCATCGTAATATACCTAAACGGAACACCTCTACAGCCTCGTGAACGTGATTATGCGTATGCAGGATCTTATTATGCCTTTGCAATCTGGATTGGCATCGGCGTCTTAGGAATATTTGAACTCCTGAGAAAAAAACTACCGGGAGTTATCTCCGCCTTACTGGCTATAATTTTATGTACTGCCGGCGTACCTGCTGTGCTTGCAAAAGATGGATGGAATGATCACGATAGATCAAACACATATACATCCAGAGATTTTGCATTCGACTACCTCAATTCATGTGAACGTAATGCAATCCTGTTCACCAATGGTGACAATGATACATTCCCACTTTGGTATGCACAGGAAGTGGAAAATATACGTACGGATGTAAGAGTGGTAAATCTTAGTCTCCTGAACACAGACTGGTATATCAATCAGCTCAACCGTAAATATTATGATTCTGAACCAATCAATATTTCCTGGACTCCGGATAAATATCAACTTGGCCGTCGTGATTATATCCCTTACTATGATCGTGGACTGAAAGATGCAGTAGAACTGAAAGAACTTGTTGATTTCATGGGTAGTGATGATCCACAATCCAAGGCGCGCACCAATTCAGGAGAGGAAATAAATTATTTCCCTTCAAAGAAGATCCGTATGACTGTTGATTCTGCAGCAGTAATGGCAAACGGGGTTGTGAAACCTGAGAATGCAGACAAGATCGTTAAAACGATGGAATGGACTATTGACGCCAGCTATCTGATGAAGAATGATCTCATGATTCTCAACATTCTTGCAAACAACAATTGGAAACGTCCGATCTATTTCGCTACAACAGTAGGCTCTGATAATTACCTAAACCTTGAACCTTATTTCCAGCTTGAAGGCTTGACATATCGTATAGTTCCTATTCGTAGCAATACGCAAAATGAAATTGTACCCGGTCGTGTTGAAACTTCTGTGATGTATGATAATGTGATGAACAAATTTGTGTTCGGTAATATGAACCTGGAAAGTGTTTATCTCAATGAAAACAACCTCAGAATGACGACCAACTTCAGAATTAATTTCGCCAGATTGGCCGAGGAACTTCTTCGCGAAGGAAGTAAAGATTCTGCAGTCGCTGTGCTTGATAAATGCCTGGAAGTTATGCCGGACAAAACTGTTCCTTTCAATTACTTCATGACCAAGATAGCTGAACTGTACTATCGGGCCGGAAGAGATTTTAACCAACTGGATACTTTAGCGTTCTCAGACATTGAAAAATCGAACAACAAAGAATTAGTTGCTAAGGCAAATGCCATTTCAGAAAGGATAGCGGATATCTATCACGACAATTTGAAATACTATGTCTCCTTGAAAGGAACTAAATACTTTAAGTATGTTGAACAAGATATGAGTCAGGCACTATACATATTACAAGCCATGTCTAACACACTTAAACAAACAAGACAAAAGGATTTGGCAGATAAAATTGAGAAGCAGTTTATGGAAATGGCTCAGAAATCAGGTATCTAAATGATTAAATAAAGACTAAAAAATCATGCCTTAGCGGGCATGATTTTTTTTGCCCGGACCTTAACTTCCCGTGTGTATATTCCGGCAGTAGAAATGTTTCGTTCCGGGATCCATTCTTATATTTACATAGAATTTCTTAAGACTTGCAGGCACCAACTATCATTCAAAAACTTTTCCCTTCCATCACCTGGCGATTCAGTGGTGCAGAGAAGAAAATTTACCTGACTTTTGATGATGGCCCCATTCCTGAAATCACACCTTGGGTACTTGAACTCCTAAGATCATACAATGCCAAGGCAACTTTTTTTTGTATTGGAAATAATGTTTTAAAAAACAATGTCATTTATCAGGAGATACTCAATGAAGGTCATCAGGTTGGAAATCATACACACAACCATTTAAACGGATGGAACGTAAAAAATAAAAACTATTTTGAGGATATCGAAGAGTGTCGCAAGCATGTCAAATCAAACTTATTCAGGCCTCCTTATGGAAAAATCAAACCATCTCAGATCAAACACCTCAAAGAGAACTACAGAATAATTATGTGGGATGTTCTCAGTCAGGACTATGATCAGGATCGTACTGCGGAGCAATGCCTTAATTCTGTGATCAAAGTGAGTTCGGCCGGCTCGGTAATTGTTTTTCATGATAGTCTGAAAGCTGAAAAAAGATTACGCGGCGCCCTTCCACTAGTACTTGAACACTTCAAACGAAGAGGATTTGAATTCGCACGCATCGAAGCATAAGCTTCAAACCTTGCTGAAATAAATGTTAAAAAAAGTATTACTGTTTTCTTTGTTGTTCATCTGTTTGCAGAATATATTTGCTCAGGAACAAAGAGGAATGATCGGTTTTGGATTGAGTGGAGGTGCGTCCAATTATGCAGGTGACCTGGACGACAATTTCACTTTGCCCTTCACACGTCTTGGCTTTGGAGCTCATGCCATTTTCCTGTTCAGGCCAAGATTATTTTTGAGAGTAGCATTATTTCACGGACAAATTACTGCAAGCGATGGACATGGTGTGAATTTCAGTGGCAATCAATATCGCAACTTAAGTTTTTATTCAGAAATAAACGAAGGAGGTATTCATGTGATGTATTCACTCCAAAGCAGAAAAAGAGGATTCACAAGAAGAAATATTATTGCACCATATATATTTGCAGGTATTGCTTACTTTCAATTCAATCCTAAGAGATCAGTTAATGGTCAGGTTTATGAATTACAAAAGGTAGGAACCGAAGGGCAATATCTTCCCGGAAATTATCCGAAACCCTACTCTCTCCATGGTTTTTCAATTCCTTTCGGTCTGGGTTTTTCACTTAAGCTGAGCAAGAATTTTGATTTTGGCATTGAGTCAGGCATGCGAAAAACTTATACTGATTACCTTGATGATGTAAGCACTGTGTATCCGGACAAGTTACAAATGACAGAAACTTCCGGTCCCATAGCAGCTTATCTTGCCGATCCATCTAATGACCCTGATAAGCCTTTAGGGAAGCCTGCTTTTAGCAAACGCGGGAATCCCGGAAATAAAGATTGGTACGTATATACAAATGTTCATATTACATACTACATCACAACATCACTGTTCAAGCCGCCAAAAATTAAAAGCAGATTTAAAAATAATACCTGCAAGGGTTTGAATGGAAGATAAATTGAAAAAAGTGAGTAGTCCTAAAAATGGCAAGTGTGAGCTCCCCCAAAATAAATTTAATTTAGTTTTGCCTGCACCCAATTTTTGTAGTTAAGGATCTCTGCATCCCCGGATTCTTTGGCCTCATTACTCAAAATGATTTTTTTAATTCTATTTACGAACCCTATGTCCTTTTTTAGAGGTTCCGGTTTCATCAATCTCCGAATGATCTGAATTACGAAAGCCTCACGCATATTCACTTTTTCATTGATTAGTTCTGAAAAATCCTTACTGACTTGCTTGATTCTTGCTTCTAACACATCAAAATCCTGCAATTCATACCTGATCATTAACTCAGCAACAGAAATTTTAAACTGAAGAGAATGGTCTGCTTTCTTATATCCATCAGACACGAGCAACTGGTTCAGATTTCGAATGGATAAGTGATATTCCTTTTTATCAAAATAAGAAACGGCAAGATTCAGGTACACGAACATCTCATGAAAATGATCTGATCTGATTTTTTTATTGGCTTTCATTTCCAAAAGGATCTCAATTGCTTTTTCCCTGTCAAGTCTTGAATAATTAATCACAAGAGAATTATAATAAAAGAACAAATATTTATCATGAAGTAAATCCTGAAATTCTCCCATCGAGTCTTTCAAACGTTCTGTATAGGCCAATGACGCTTTCAGTTTATTGTTTTTAAAAAGCGAATTGATCAGGTAAACTAACATTTGAAGCTTCGTGTCATGATTGGAACGTTGAAAAAGTTTTTCTTCCACAAACTCCTCATAAGTAGTAAGCAGGTAAGTTTCCAGTGCTTCATAATCTCTTTTCTGCAAGAGTATTTGCGTTACTGCATGATAGATCTGAAAGCGTAACTTCGGACTGCGCATCATGGTTTTATCATGAGAATATGAACTAACAATTTCCTGAAGTAATGGAAGAATGGGATTCTCTTTAGATGAAAAATTCTGTGTGATTTTCATTCTGTAGGTCAGGATCGCCAGGATATCATCAATCTCTCTCAGCTGGCTGATATGCTGTCTGTTCTCTCTTCTTTTTTGAACGTAGATCTCCGGATCGACAGAAAGAATATCATGAGAGATCCTTATGAAATCACTATAAATAATATCCAACATTTCAAAGTTTTCTGTTTTAATAGCCACTGCTTCTGCTTTACGCAAATAATACAATGCAATAGGAGGATTCTTGCGCAGAAAATACTTTGCCAGACTTAAGAGATGAAGCGTGTAATGAATATCATCATCATCGAAATGCTGGATCATTAAACTTTTGTTCAACTCAGTCAGTAATCGATTTCTTAAGCGATAAAAGGAATTTTTAGATCCTCCATCATACAACTTCTGAAAGATCTTTTCTTCATCATACTTCTCTCCGGACTTTCGCATGTAATCGAACAGTTGCTTATCAAGTCGATCATCATTGTCATATCCGCGTTCCATCCAAAGCTTAAAAAATCGGACTTCTTCCTTGCCTAAGCCATTCACTATAGAATTGAGTACACTCATTTGATTTTGAATAAGTAAGAAAATTATAAAATTAATTCGGTTTCTGCAAGGCATTGTGTATATTTGATATACCTAAATACCCTGTTCATGAAATCAATCCGCATCATTTTAATATTTTTCCTATTCTGTTGCTCTACCGACCTTTTCTCGCAAGCACATTTGAGCATTACAAATCTGGTCGGATTGCCGAACTCAGGACAAGACACAGTATATTCAGTCAGTCCATATGACAGCATAGAGGTTACCATTAAAAACACAGGTAATCTTGGATTCCAGGGAGAAGCCGATATACTTATAAGAGGAAATCTGGCAGTTAATGACACGCTTTTTACGGACAGCCTCAGCGGCACAATTCTGGCTCCCGGCGACTCTGTAATCCGTTATCCGAATTCTTACCTGTTTAACTCTGTCAATTATGTAGATGGCGACAACATCGTTGTAGTATGGCCTCAGGCAAGAACAGGTAACATTCCTTATGACAGTCTGGTCTTTCATGTTTATTATGTTTCCTTCCAATCTATAAGCGAATTTGAAAACAAGCCACTGACAATTAGCCCTAATCCCGGAATTGATTACATAAAGCTCGGTTTAGCAGAAATTAAACAGTTTGAATACGTAAGAATTTTTGATATTCAGGGACGAATCCATTATGAATCAACAGTACCCGGTCCAACAATTAATATTCAAAACTGGAACAAAGGCTTATATTATATTGAAGTGATAGGAAAGAACAGCCGCTACTCCGGTAGCCTGATTATTCAGTAATTTCATTGAACCATTTTAAGCCTTTCCTTCTGAACAGGCGCACCAAGAATTGTGTTTGGGTGAAGACCGGCATTGCATAACACCTATCTATGCACCCTTCATTGCGTTCTCTTGATTTAATTTTCTCAAATTAAAACTCCTGTTTTCAATTCAAAAGTCTCAAGACCAATCGCTCAGCATTAAACTGAGAATTTATTTATGGAATAAAGAGCTGATCTGCATCCAAGTTCAAAATTCCATAAATTATGAAAAAAGAACTCTTAGCCCTGTTACTTATTACAGGCCTCCTGCTGTCACATTCAGCATTTAGCGAAAACACCAAAACAGTAAAAGCAACGGTCAACAAAGCCACAGTTTATTTAAGAGGCGCGCAACTACATTGCAGCTCAGACTTTCTAGCATCACCCGGGATCAATCACTTTATTTTTGAAGGAGTTTCACCAAATCTTGATGTAAATTCCCTACAAGCATCCGCCAAAGGAAATATCACGATCATGGATGTTAAATTTCAAGTTCGTTATAATGATGCTCCTCCAAAAGAAAATCCAAATCAAATTGATAAGACTTTAAAGCTCGTAAATGATTCGCTGGTCATGCTAAATTTTGAAATAGAAGAATATAACGAGCAACTTCAATCATTGACGACTGAGAAAAACATTTTACTCAACAACCGTTTGCTGAAAGGTGAGTCACTTCGAGATACATTGGATATGTTCAAAGAAGGTATCGCATTTTTACGGGCAAGATTGGCCAACATAAGTGCTGAGACAACCGAACTAAAAAAGAAACTCTATTACAAGAATGCCCATAAGACTGCCTTACAGGCAAGAATAAACGAACTCAACAAAATAAATCAAACGGGCAATACAGCGGTAAAAGAATCTGTTCCAACAATCGTTGTTATGGCTTATTCAGAAATACAAACCAATGCAAAAGTCAGTGTTAGCTTTTATGTTGATCAGGCAGCATGGTTACCCAGCTATGATCTAAGAGCAAATTCCTCCGGTACAATTGCATTGAACTACAAGGCTGAACTCCGTCAGCAAACCGGAATGGACTGGAACAATGTGTCACTCACCTTAAGTACCGGAAATCCTGCTCTCAATACACAGAAACCTGTCCTCACTCCTTTTTATATCAACTTCGCACAGAACTTCAGGAAGAAATTAAAAGAAGAAAATCGTGAATTGATGAGTAAGGTACCTTCTCTTCAGGCAACAGCTGCGGGAAACGAAGACAGTCAAGATGAAATGATGCTGGATGCAGCGACATTGGCAAGTTATACAGAAGAAAGAGAAGGAATGCTTCAGACAGAATATGAAATCAAATTAAAATACAGTATTCCTCATGATGATGATCTACACATGGTAGCTATTCAAAGCAAGGAAATAAACTCTCAATTCCATTATTCTGCAGTACCAAAAATGGATGTCAATGCTTTTCTGATGGCTGATATTCTGGACCTGAGTGACATGAATTTGATTCCCGGAAGTTCAAGAATTTACTTAGATGGAAGCTTCGTAGGCAAATCAGTTTTAAATCCCGATGCATTTACAGACACAATTCAACTTAGTCTCGGAAAAGACAGAAGCATCGTACTCAGCCGGAAGAAACTTAAGGACAAGACAAAGGAAAAACTACTAGTAGACGAGAAAACTATTCTTACCAGCTATGAGATCAAAATAAAAAATAATAAATCCACTTCCATCAGCCTGGATCTTACAGATCAAATACCACTTAGTGTAATGGCAGACATCAAAATATCACTGGTAGACAGTGACGGAGGAACCTTAAATCCCGAAACCGGTTTACTCACATGGAAGCTCGATCTAAAAGCCTTGGAAACTAAAACCATTCAATTTAGTTATGAATTAAAAGTGCCTAAGTCGAAGGGTTTGGCGGGAAGGTAACATACAATCAATTTTTTCTGTAATGCAGTCGGTAGAAATACTGACTGCATTATTCAATTTAAACCATCTGTTCTTTCAAGCAGGCTGCATAGGCTGAAAATGTCATTTCATTCACAACCAAATTCAAAACGCTAACCTATACATATTGTATCTCTGCCAATTAATCAGATTTTTTTTACACTGCACAAATTCAGTCTGAAAATAATCACTAATTTCAATGTCAGATTGAAACCAATTCAATCATTAGACGATGAGATATATTTAATTTTATTCTGCTTATGAAATACATTTTATTTATTTTATCTATCCTACTAATTCCCAATTCTGTTGACGCTCAATCAACATACATCAAACGGCTGAGTTTTAATTCAAATCCGGGCTATGTTAATCCGCAAGACTCAATATTACACTTGCGACATTTCGCAGCATGTACGGATGGTAATTCAATTATTGAGATTGATATGTCAAGAGGGTCTGCGAAAATTTTCAAATTGGACTTAGCAGGCAATAAAATATGGGAAACATCCGGTAGCTACCATGGAGGCAATAACACATATACAAATGTTGCTTTAAAGGCTACCCCTGATGGGGGTTGTATTTATATTATGAATCATTATTCGGGTAGCGCAGGAGTAAATCAAAGGTCGTATTTGAATAAGATTGGACCTATGGGACATATTGAATTTTCAAGAGAGATTCCTCCACAATATTTTTATGGGAATTTTTATCAAGTTGGCTATGACGTCGCCGTCCAACCTACAGGATATGCTTGCCTTGCAACAGATTCAATTTACTTATTTAATATGACAGGTGACATCATAGGAACTATTGACAAAAACGGACAAGGAAAATTACATTCCTTTTCAGATGGCAATTTGTTTCTTGACATTTCCGGATTTCGAGGTAAAATTGATACTCTAGGGAATATTCTTTATCCTTTGAATTATCCGGTGGTTTATTATGACACTTCCTTTTATACAATTGTAGGTAATACTTTGCATAGAATTGACCATTCAAATGGGGGTTATTTAACTTCAGTTAATTTTCCATCCTCGCCCGGACACAAAATACAAATGCTTGCAGATGGAGATTGGATAAGGTACAATTCAAATCAAATATTTAAATATGACAATCAAGGAAACCTTACATGGACCAAGAATATACCTCTCATTTACTTTGGAATAAATGTTGTAGGTGAACAAAGTGATGGAACATTTTTGACTGGAGGAACTTATTTAACTTCAAAGTATAACTATGCTGAATATGATTATTCTACATTTGTAGGCACAATTGATAGTTCCGGCAATACTATTATTGATAGTACCTCTCAATATTGGACATTAGATGCCAATGATGATAGTATTGTCGAATTTGGCGATGTTATATATGTAGCCTTAGCCTTTGGATCAACTGGACCACGTAGAGTAGATCTTGCGGTTCAAAACGATATGATATTTCCGGGGGGCGATATTGCAATTGATTTCCCGGGATCTTTTGCCAACGGGATCAATCATAAACACTCAGATTATGTCGGAGATGGAAACATTGACTCAACGGATCTTGCAATGACTGCTTTATTGAGTTCACAAGGAACATACCACCATACATTATGGCGCATACATAAAACTTCAGTTTGCACTATTCTTCCTTCCTTCAGCTGTATTCCAAATCAAGATTCAATAACAGCGGGAGATACCGTTCGCATTTACTTTGTGATAGGTGAAAATGGTATTCCGGTTGATTCAATTTTTGGTTTAGCCTTTAAGTTGAATTTCGACCCCCAAAATATTGGTAATATTGGGAGAGTGATTAATATGGAATTTATAGACAGTGATATTGGCAATCTGGTTGATCAAAGAACAATTAGTATAAATAATTATTCAGCTGTTTCAATGATGACCGGGAGAAAAGATCTACAAAATGCTTACATGGTCACAGATACCCTTGGATTTGCAGATATTCAGATTCCCGTCAATGCAGTCGGTAATGAAAATTTATTATTCTCCGTTCAGTCCTTTAAAGCCATTACTGCAGGTGGATTCACTGTGGACTTTCAATTTAACAGCAGACCTGTTTACATCCGTCCATTAATTAACGAGGTATCAGAACTTTTTGAGGACAAAATTATCCTATATCCAACACCGGTAAATGAAATTCAGACATTAAAAGGCCTTCCCGAAACAGAATTAGAACTTTCAATTTATAATTATGAAGGAAAGGAATGCTATTCGGGAAATACGAACAAGCATTCACGCATTAGTTTACAAACAGAGCTTTTGTCACCAGGTATCTATTTGTTGTCAATTACAAACCCAAAGGGCAGGAAGACAACAAAGAAGTTTATCAAGGACTGAAATGACTTACCGATGCTTAGGGATGCAAACTTAGTTGTTTTTAGCCGTAAATTTGTAAAGGAATAAAATGTATAAATTTATCAAGCTTATATTGAAATTCTTTGGGTTAGCTATTCTCGTTTTGTCGATCTGTTCAGAACTAAATGCGCAACCTACCTATGTTCAGCGAATCAGTTTTAACGTTAATCAAGGCTACCTGCATCCTGAGGATTCAATATTAAAATTATTAAATTTTTCAGCTTCCCCGGCCGGCTTTACTTTTATTCACATGAATAATGAAAGAGGTTCCGGTCATATTTATAAATTGGATCTGAACGGGAATATCATATGGGAAGCTCCCGGAACTCATCATAGTACATTTTCTACTTTTACCATGCCAGATTTAAAAGCAACTAATGATGGTGGTTGTGCATACTTAATAAATCAATATGCATCTGGAGGTGGCAATAATTGGTGGTCTTTTTTATACAAGCTAGACAGTCTTGGAAATGTAGAATGGTGGGTTGAAGTTCCCCCTCAGCTATTTTCCGGCAGTCAAGTTCAAGAGACCTTTGATATTGGAATATTGCCTGATGGATATGCATGCCTCGCAAGGGATTCTATATTTATTTTTGATCTCAACGGTACAAAAAAAGGCACCCTCAATTTTAGTGGACCGGGAAAACTCCAAGGCTTTAACAATGGTGACCTTTTTTATAACAGCCAGTCCTTAAA
>Ga0116143_10002035_pt1 | contig 22933 bp, 14 predicted proteins | sample AD_UKC034_MetaG_FD_89745 | JGI IMG/M metagenome (GOLD analysis project Ga0116143, IMG submission 89745) | Active sludge microbial communities of municipal wastewater-treating anaerobic digesters from USA - AD_UKC034_MetaG | ecosystem: Engineered > Bioreactor > Anaerobic > Digestate | place: USA...
GACCGTGGCTGTGAACACCGCCCCGAACGCCGGGACCAACGCCACGGTGACGCGGTGCTCCAACGCGGCACAGTTCAACCTCTTTGGCTTGCTGGGTGGCTCGCCTTCGCCTGGCGGCACTTGGACAGGCCCCGGTGGCTCTGCGAGCGATGGAACCTTCATCCCGGGAACGAGCGCAGCAGGAGCATATACCTACACGGTGAACGGCCTCGCACGATGCGCCAATGCAACGGCGGTGGTCACGGTGAACATCGTGCAGGCACCCAACGCAGGCACCAACGGAAGCACCACGGTGTGCGCCTCTGCTGCCCCATTCCAACTCTTCGGCCTGCTTGGTGGTAGTCCGAACCCAGGAGGGACCTGGACCGCGCCGGGTGGTGGATCCCATAATGGCACCTTCACGCCCGGGACTTCCGTGGCCGGTACCTACACGTACACTGCTCCGGGAACCGCACCGTGCGCGAACGCCACCGCCACGGTCTCCGTGAGCGTGGTGCAACCACCGGACCCGGGCGGGAACGGCAACCTCACGGTCTGTTCCAACGGCCCTGCCGTGAACCTCTTCAACAGCCTCACTGGTTCACCGGACCCCGGAGGCACCTGGACCAGGCCGAACGGGCAGCCCCACCCGGGCACCTTGGATCCGGCTTCGGACCCCGCTGGGACCTACACCTACACCGTGAGCGGAACATCACCGTGCACGGCGCTGTCGGGCACGGTGCAAGTGGTGAAGGTGCAGGCCCCCGAAGCGGGCAGCAACGGTTCCATCACGGTCTGCAGCACCATGGCACCGTTCCAACTCTTCACCGTGCTGGGCGGCACACCGAGCGGAAGTGGGTCATGGCTCACCCCGGCGAACGCACCGTTCTCCGGGACCTTCACACCTGGGACCACACCCGCTGGCGTGTACAAGTACGTGGTGAACGGCACGCCGCCTTGTGCGAACGACACGGCGTTCGTGACGGTTGTTGTGAACCAGGCGCCGAACGCTGGGACCAATGGGACCACCGAGGTCTGCAGCGACCAGGCCTCCTTCCAGTTGATCACACGCCTGGGCGGATCACCGATGACGGGTGGGGTCTGGACCAACCCGAGCGGGCAGCCCGTTCCCACGGGTGCTTATGTGCCAGGGACCTCCACCCCGGGCGCCTATACCTATACCGTTGCGGGGTTGAGCCCCTGCCCATCGGCCACCGCCGTCGTTTCCGTGACAGAGCGCCGGAAGCCGGTCGCAGGAAGCAATGCAACGCTTACCCTGTGCAGCACGGACGCACCTGTGAACCTCTTCACCACGTTGGGTGGAACACCTGATGCGGGTGGAACGTGGACCGTTCCCGGCGGCGGACCCGGCACGGCGATCTTCACCCCGGGCACAAGTGCGCCTGGCGTGTACACCTATACGGTGACCGGAACACCGCCCTGCACGAATGCCTCGGCAACGGTGGCCATCACCGTGAACCAGGCACCGGATGCGGGTACCGATGCCACCATCACCGTGTGTTCCGATGCCGGGGATGTGGACCTCTTCGCCGAACTCGGTGGTACGCCCACCTCCGGTGGTACCTGGACCGATGATGACGCGACCGGCCAGTTGACCGCGGGTGTCTTCACCCCCACCGGCATGGCACCGGGTGATTACGACTTCACCTATACCGTCCCGGGCACCGGCCAATGCGGCGCTGACCAAGCCACCGTGCGTGTGACCATCGTGGCCGCCCTGGACGCAGGTGCGAACGGTTCGCTTACGGTGTGCGGGTCCAATACCCTGGTGGATCTCTTCTCTGGGCTCGGAGGTACGCCACAACCCGGTGGTACATGGGTCGAACTTTCGGGTACGAACGCTGTCACCGGCCAGTTCTTCAACGCCACCTTGCAGGCCGCCGGTACCTACAGCTTCCGTTACGAACTGAGTGGCTCCGCCTCCTGTGCCGCGGACAATGCCCTGGTGAGCGTGACCGTCATCGCAGCGCGTAACCCCGGGTTGAGCGCAAGCACCACGGTGTGCAGCAACAGCGGGTCGTTCAACCTCTTCACCCTGCTGACCGGCAACCCACAGACCGGCGGTACGTGGAGCCCTGGTAGCGGTACGTACGACCCACCAACGAACAACCCGGGTGTGTTCACCTACACGCTCAACGGCACCGCACCCTGCCCGAACGCCAGCTCCACGGTGACCGTTGCAGAAGTGGCCGCCCCGGTCGCTGGAACGAGCGCATCGACGACGGTGTGCAGCAGCGACGGTCCTTTCAACATGACCCTCCGACTCGGTGGAAGTCCGCAACCGGGTAGCTGGACCTTCAATGGTGACCCCCATGCGAACATCTTCGTTCCGGGCGTGGATGCACCGGGGGTATACATCTACACGGTGGCCGGAACCGCCCCCTGCAGTCCGGGTACCGCCTCGCTCACGGTGAACGTGAACCAGGCGGTGGACGCAGGTGGGAATGGCGATACCACCGTGTGCAGCAACAGCTCCTCCTTCCTGTTGTTCGATCGGTTGACGGGCAGCCCGACCCCAGGCGGGTCCTGGACGAGTCCGGGCCCACCCCCTGGCAACCACAATGGCCTGTACCAACCGCTGATGGACGACCCCGGTGATTACACCTACACCGTAACGGGTCTCTCTCCGTGCCCATCGGACATCGCCATCGTGACCGTAACGGAGAACGCGGCACCACAGGCAGGGAGCAACGGGAGCACGACGCTCTGTGCAGGTGGACCAAGCGTCAACCTGATCACGGTATTGGGAGGGAGCCCCGATCCGGGTGGTACCTGGTCAGGACCGGCGCCGGCGACGACGAGCTTCAATGGGCTTTTCATCCCCGGTCAAACAGCCCCGGGTACCTATACCTACACGGTCGCCGGTCTTCCGCCTTGTGCGAATGCGACCGCACAAGCCACAGTGATCGTGCGGCAGCCACCCAACGCAGGCACGAGCCGTACCATCACCGTCTGTGACAATGCCACCGGGTTCGCCATGGTGGACAGCCTGGGCGGCTCCCCTTCTTTGATGAACGGTACCTGGCGAGGACCGGCTCCGTCCACCTCCATCGTGTCGGGCTTCTTCAACCCTTCCATGGTGGTGCCCGGCACCTATATCTACACCTACACGGTGACCGGCCAGTCGCCATGCCCGAACGCGTCCAGTACCTTGACCATCATCGTGAATCCGCGTGCGAACGCCGGAGTGTCCACCTCATATAGCGTCTGTGCGAATCAGGGTTCAGTCCCGATGCTTCCTTTGTTGGGACCGAACGCGCAGGTCGGTGGTACTTGGACTTACCAGCCGACCGGGGCATCCCATAGCGGGGTGTTCCAGCCTGGGGTTGATGCAGCCGGTGTGTATGTGTACCGTGTCGAAGGTCCGCAGGGATGTTCGGCAGTTACTGCCACCGTCGCGATGACCGTGAACCAACCGCCCAACGCCGGTTTCAACGGCCAGGTCATCGTCTGTGACAATGACCCCGCCTTTCCCCTGTTGAACGTGTTGAACGGATCGCCGCAGACATTCGGTACTTGGGTGGACCCTGAGCTGGAGTCGCACCAAGGCATCTACATTCCCGGACAAAGTGAGCCCGGTGTGTATACCTACACGGTGCCGGGTACGGCTCCATGCGCAGGCGCTCAGGCGCAGGTGAACGTGATCCAGAACCATCAACCCGATGCAGGGAACAACGGGGTGAGGACGATCTGCAGCAACGCCCAACCGTTCTCGCTCTTCACGGTCCTTACCGGTACGCCGGAGCAAACGGGAACATGGTACGACCCCTTAGGAGTGCAGGTGGGTGAGCTGTTCACGCCCGGAACGGCAGCGCCCGGGGTATACAAGTACCGCATCCTCGGCCTGACCCCCTGCGAGTCGGACTCCGCGACGGCTACCATCATCGTGAACAACGCGCCCAACGCGGGCATCAGTTCGGCCGTGCAGATCTGCTCCGGTGGGCCTCAGGTGGCCTTGTACGACCTGCTCGATGGAACACCGGATACGGGCGGAAGCTGGACATTCGGCGGCCTGGATCATTCGCAGTTCTTCGATCCGACCATGGATGTGAGCGGGGCCTACCTGTACACCGTGGCCGGCTTGACACCTTGCGTCAACGCCACGGCCCAGGTGCAGGTGACCTTGGTCCCAAGGCCCAATGCGGGAACGAACGGCAACCTCGCGGCTTGTGTTGGGGATGATGCGATACAATTGGCTGCTGGACTTGGTGGCACACCGAACGCTGGCGGTACCTGGAGTGACGATGATGGAACTGGACAATTGACGGGTGGGGTGCTGGATGCCACGAGCCTTGCGCCGGGCACCTATCACTTCACCTACACGGTCGCTGGAACAGGCCCCTGTCCCGCAGCCACTGCCGTTGTCACATTGAACCTTGCCGATGCGCTGGACGCTGGCGAGGATGCCTCTGTGACCATCTGCCAGAACCAGCTGCTCGATCTATTCTCTTCCCTGGGTGGTACCCCGCAACCCGGAGGAGCATGGACCGACGTGAATGGATGTGGTGGATTGATCGGTGGAGCGTTCAATGGTAGTTCGACCCCGGCCAACACCACCTGTGAACTCCGATATGTGATCCCAGGAACCTCCAGCTGTGCGAGCGACACGGCCTTTGTTAGCGTAACGGTGCAGGAAGGTCCCTTCGCCGGTTGCGATGGAACGCAGACCTTCTGCCTGACCGATGAGCAGAGCCAACTCATCGGCAGCTTGAGTTGCGACCCCGATGGGAACGGGACCTGGCTGAACCCTTCCGGTCTAGCGCACGATGGCACTTTCCAACCGGGAACGGATGAGCCCGGCATTTACAAGTACATCGTGCCGGGCGTGGGCTCCTGTGCAGCGGATACCGCCTTGGTGACGGTCGTGGTGCGAACACCTCCTAACGCCGGCGATGATAGCCCGTTGAGCATCTGTTCCAATGATGCCCCGATCGATCTCTTCAGCCTGCTCGGGCCGAATGCTCAGACCGGTGGAACATGGACCATCCTCCCCAGTCCCGTTGTCGTCTCCGGGATCTATAACCCGGCAGTGGATTCGCCGGGCTCCTACATGTACCGTGTTCCGGGTCAGGCTCCATGCGCGGCGGATCAGGCGATCATCACTGTGACGGAACCCCTGGCGCCGTATGCGGGCGACGATCGCACGATCGACATCTGTTCAAGCTTCGCATCGTTCAACATGATCGGGGAACTGGGCGGCCTTCCACAACAAGGAGGTGCCTGGTACGTAGAGGGTGGTGAGGGACACGTTCCGACCTTCGATCCGGCGAGCGAGGAAGGCGGGGTATTCAGTTATGTGATCCTGGGTACGGCGCCTTGTGTGAACGATACGGCGCGCTTGACGATCAACAGGAATCTGGCACCCTTCGCAGGAACGAGTGCCACCATTGCCGCTTGCGCCACCCAGACCGAGGTGGATCTGTGCGCGGCGCTGGGCAGTGGAGCAGGAGAGGGCGGGACCTGGTCGGACATCAATGGTACCGGTGCCTTGAACGGTTGCACCTTTGATCCATCAGCCGTGGGGAACGGCACCTATGCGTTCGAATATCGGATCAACGGAGATCCGCCATGCCCCGATGCGGTGGCCACGATCACGGTGAATGTGGGGTCCGGTGCGGATGCGGGTGATGACAACACCCTGACCATCTGTGGTGCGGAGCCACGCTTCTCCCTCTTCAATGCGTTGGATGGCACCCCGGACCAGGGTGGGAACTGGACCGACCTGAACGGTACCGGTGCGATCGTGGAGGACAGCTTGTTGAACGCTACCGTGCTGCCACCAGGCGGCCAGAACGCCTTCGTATACACCATCGAGGATCCCGGTTGCGGATCGGTGCAGGCGACCTTGCTCATCTCCACGGTGGATTACCCGGATCCTGGATCGGCTCCGGATCCCATGGTGATCTGTGCGGGCGATCCGGTGTTGGACCTGGCAAGCCTGCTCGTTGGAGAGCCGGATGATGGTGGGACCTGGAGCGGTCCTGGTGGACCGTTCGATGGCATGCTCGACCCGGCTACACGACCAAGCGGCAGCTATGCGTACACCGTGGTCGGCAACGCCTATTGTCCGGATTCCAGCGCGGTCTTCCAGATCACCATCAACCCACGTCCGGATCCGGGCTTGCAGGGTGAGGTGGTCGTGTGTGATACGTTGCTGGCCTTCCCGCTGTTCCCGGCACTGAACGGAACACCGGATGCCGGTGGGACCTGGCTCGATCAGAGCGGGACCGGCGCCCTCAGTGGTGATGTCCTCAATACCACGCAGCTTGCCCCAGCCGACTATGACTTCATCTACACCGTTCAGGTTCCCGGCTGTGCCCCTGCTTCCAGCGTAGTGAAGGTGGAGGTGGTGAGCAACCCGGAGGCGGTGGAAGTGACGACCATCTGCAATGAGGTTGACCGGACGTACGTCGTCAGCTTCAGCATTCTGGGAGGTGATCCGATGTCCTACACGGTCGCTGGTGATCCGGGCATCCTCTCCGCGACTTCGCCTTATGTCTTCACCAGCGATCCGGTCATTGTGAGCAGTCCCTTCTCCGCGACCATATCGGATGCTTACGGATGTTCGGAATTCCAGGTAGCGGCGACGAGCCCCTGCTCCTTCGATACCGAGGTGTTCATCCCGCAGTCCTTCTCGCCGAACGACGATGGTGTGAATGATCGGTTCCTGATCCCCGGGATCGAGGGCTTCCCGAACAACACGGTGAGGATCTTCAACCGCTGGGGGGCGAAGGTCTTCGATGGTGCGGGGTACGACAACCAGAGCGTCGTATGGGATGGTTCCTCGCCCGATGCGTTGATCTCCGGTCCAGCACCGGCTGGCACCTACTACTACGTTGTTGAACTGGTTCCCGATGAGGAGCCGTTCACCGGCTATATCCAATTGATCCGATGAGAAGGACCCGACAGCTCCTGGTCCTCCTCGCCTGCACGTGGGGGTTCGTACCGGTGGCCTCCGCACAGCAGGATCCATTGTTCAGCCAGTACATGTTCAACACGCTGGCCTTCAATCCGGGCTATGCCGGCAGCGCTGATGTGTTCACCGTGATGGCCCTATCCCGTCATCAATGGGTGGGTTTCGATGGTGCGCCCACCACGCAGACCTTCCTGGCGCACACGCCTTTGAAGAACGAGAGCATCGCACTCGGCCTTTCCGCCATCAACGATCGGATCGGACCGGCCAGGCAGACCTCCGCCTATGCGGACTTCGCCTATCGTATCCGCACCGGGACCGATACCCGTCTGGCCTTTGGTCTGAAGGGTGGGGTGAACATGTACCAAGCCGACCTGGCATCGCTCAGCCGGGTAGTGGAGAACGATCCCGCCAACGTGAACATCCAGAGCCGAATGCTGCCGAATTTCGGTTTCGGTCTTTTCTGGCATGCACCGCGTTACTACGTCGGCCTATCCGCTCCCAAACTGTTGGAGAACGACCTGAACGACGTGAGCGGCGGTGCGGTGACCCCGGCCAAGGAGGCCCGGCATTACTTCCTCATGGCGGGCTATGTCATGGATATCTCGAAGGACATCAAGTTCAAGCCTTCCTTCCTGTTCCGCACCGTCGAAGGTGCCCCGTTCTCCCTCGACGTGAATGCGAACTTCCTGCTGCGCGAACGCATCTGGTTCGGTGCCATGTACCGCCTCGGCAACTCCTTCGGCGTGATGGGTCAGTACCAGATCAACGACCAGTTGCGCGCCGGTTATGCCTTCGACCTCACCACCACGGCGATCGGTGCCTACAATGCCGGAACCCATGAGGTGATGCTCAGCTACGACTTCCGCTTCCTACGCGGCCGCACCATTTCACCCCGTTACTTCTGATGGTACGCGCGCTGGTCCTTCTATCCCTTACGCTCCTGTTGCTGCATCCGGCAGCGGCCCAGGGCAATGCGGACCCGTACATCAAGGAGGCGGACCGTTATTTCGAACAGATGGCCTATGCCCGCGCCATCGAGGCTTACAAGACGGCCACGGAGCTCGGCGCGGTGAACGAGCACGTGACCAAACGCCTTGCCGAGTGCTACATGCGGACGGGGCAGAGCGACCAGGCGGAGAAGTGGTATGCCATGGTGGTGAAGTTCCTGAACCGGGAGCCGCAGGAGATGTACCACTACGCAGAGGCGTTGAAGAGCAATGGTAAGTACGTGGAGGCGGAGGAGTGGATGGACCGCTACCTGGCGGCCACGGCGACCGAAGGCAGCCCGCTGCGCAGCAACATCAACGGCTTTGCGCGCAACTTCATGGCCACACCGGACCGTTTCATCGTGAGGCCCACCGGGATCAACACGGCTTTCTCCGACTTCGGCACCGCATGGCTCGGCAACGATCGCGTGATCTTCTCATCTGCACGGAACATCACCACCGGCATCGAACGTCGCGCCGCCTGGAACGACCAGCCTTTCCTCGATCTGTTCGTCGCCGATGTCACCCCGAACGGTGATCTGGCCAATGCAAGAGCGCTGGAGGGTTCAGTGAACACCAAGCTGCACGAGGGACCAGCGACCGCCAGTGCGAGCGGGGACGTGATCTGGTTCACGCGCAACAACTACTATGGTGGCCGTTCGCAGAAGAGCTCGGGTGGTATCTCACGACTGGCCATCTACAAGGCTTACGCCCAGGATGGCTCCTGGGGTAGAGTGGAGCAGTTCCTCTACAACAATTCGGAGATCAGCGTGGGACACCCGGCCTTGTCCAATGACGGCAAACGACTCTTCTTCGTGAGCGATATGCCGGGTGGCTATGGCGGTACGGACATCTACATGTGCATAGATCAGGGCGGTCAATGGGGCGAGCCGGTCAACCTGGGCTCCATCATCAACACGCCCCAGAACGAGGCCTTTCCGTTCATCGGTTCGGATGGGACCCTGTACTTCTCCAGCAACGGACATCCCGGGCTCGGGGGTATGGACATCCTTGCGGCCAGCTACCTCGGATTGGACGAGTTCGCTCCACCGATGAACGTTGGTGCTCCTGTCAACGGTACGCACGACGACTTCGCATTCATCATCGACAAAGCGGGTCGTCGTGGTTTCTTCTCCAGCAACCGGGAGGGCGGCGCTGGTGACGACGACATCTATGCGTTCGAGATGCTCGCGCCCCTCGAGCAGAGCTTCCTCGTGACGGGTACGGTCATTGACGACGACACCGGATCGCCCTTGTTCGATCTGGAGGTGAAGCTCCTTGATAAGAACGGTGCGCTCCTGGCCACCACCATGACCGATTCGCGCGGCGAGTACACCTTCCCCGTGGAGAAGAACAGGGAGTACCAGGTGAGGGCGGAGATGAAGGGGCGCTATCCCGGCGTTCAGCATGTGAGCACGGACAGGATCGAGATGCAACAGATCCTATCACGGGACATCCACCTGGTGGCCAGTGCGGGCATCTGGCTGCGTGGGACCATCCGGCAGAGGGACGTGCCAGGGTTCGTGGAAGGGGTCACCGTGACGGTCGTTAACCTCAGCAGCTTCTTCTCCGAATCCTTCCAGACCGGGGAGGGTGGGGATTTCAGCATCCGCATGCAGAGCAATGAGGAGTTCGAGGTGCTTCTCGAGAAGCCCGGCTACTACAGCATGAGCATCCCCGTGAGCACCATCGGCATGCGGGAAGGCATCATCGACCTGAACGAGGTGCGCGATCTATCCTTCGAGCCGATGCTCATCGGAAGCCCTGTCCCGCTGAAGTACGTGCGTTGGGCGAGGAACGACGCCAAGCTGGATCCCGTCGCGCGTACGGAGCTCGATGGCCTGGCCGAGCGGATGAACGTGAATCCGGGCATCAAGGTGGAGATCGGTGTGCACAGCGATTCGCGTGATGGTGCGGAGTCGGCGAAGTTGGATCAGAGGCGCGCGGATGCGATCGTGGAGTACCTCGCAGGCAAGGGCGTGGCCAGGGACCGCCTGGTGGCCAAAGGATACGGGATCTCCAAGTTGAAGAACCACTGTGCGCCCGGCGTCACCTGTTCAGAGGAGGAGCACGCCGCCAATCGCCGGGTCGAATACACCGTGCTTTCGATCACCCCACCGTAGCGAAGGGCAGGGCCTCGAAGCGATAACCGGCCCGACCGTAGTGTTCCAGGACCTTGGGAAGCGCTCCGCGCAAGGTGGCCTCCGCCTTCAGGCTGTCATGGAACACGACGATCGATCCCGGACGGGCGTGGTCGATCACCCTGCGGATACATTCGGCGGCATCCACGCGCGGATCATAGTCGCCGCTGAGGACATCCCATAGTACGATCCGGAAAGACCTACGCAGCGCCCTGACCTGGGCCATGGTCAGGCTGCCGTAAGGTGGACGGAACAGCGAACGGCTTGTGATCCCCGAGGAACGAGCCACGCTCCCGAGATAGGTGCTGGTGTCCGTCCGTCTCCCCCGCACATGGTCCCAGGTGTGGTCCCCCACGCCATGCCCTTCCGCACGGATGCGCGCCAGGATACCGGGATTAGCGGCTCCGTTCCTGCCGATGCAGAAGAAGGTGGCCTTCGCCCCGGCATGCGCCAGTTCGTCCAATACCCAGGGCGTCACCTCCGGGATCGGACCATCGTCGAAGGTCAGATAGAGCACCCGCTCCTTGGTCGGTATGCGCCAGGTGAAGCCGGGCAGAAGCCACTGCACGATGCGTGGGACCCGCGCCGGTGCCATGGGTCAGAAGCGCATGCGCTGACCCGCACGGCGGCCCGAGCTCAACTCCATCAGCTTGCCCTGGTACTGCTCCTCCATCGCATCGAACCGTTCCTTCAGGCCTTCGCCGAAGGTGCTGTCCGAACGCATGGCCTCGGTGGCCAGGCGTCCCATCACCGCGTGGGTGAGTGCCATGTCATCCCCCAGCCGCTCGGCGAACCGCCGATCAAGGCTCAGGAAGTGTGCCATGTTCTCCTCCATGATGGTGAAGAGACGATCGGAAATGGCGTTGGCCTTGGCCGTATCACCGATGTCATAGTAGGCTTCCACTGTGGGGAGCATGATGCGGGTGAAGGGCACATTGCGCTCAGGCATCATCTCCAATGAGAGGTCCAGGATCTTGCGCGCCTGCTCATCACGCCCTTCCTGGATCAGGGCTTCCGCCAGGCTGCTCAACTGGAGCCGCAGATTGGTGGTCATGCGCAGGATGTTCTCGTCCAGGTAGATGTCCCCCTCGGTATCCATGTTGCCCCACTTGAACTTGTTCATCACGTTGTCGTACATGATGTCCGTGGCCACACGTCCGTTCATGTTCGGGTTGCGATTGGGGGTCTTCACCGGAACCAGGCGGTAGGTGAGGCCTTCCAGCTGGAAGTGGTCCTGGAGGTTGATGTAGCTATCCGGTCCGGTGGTCACCGCGAAGTAGATGGGCCGCTTCCAGTTGTTGTTGGCCAGCATGTCAAGGAGCAGGAGGTTGTTCTTCAACAACACCTGGCGGTCGATCTTCCATTCGACGCGGGGTACCCAGCCGGAGTCCCCGACCTGCAGGGTGCCGGAGCCGAAAACATCCGCGCTGTCCGCCTTCAGGCTGAACATGTCCGTCGGGAACCAGGCGTCCTTCACGCCGCGCTGGAAAAGCACCTGCATGTTGCGGTCGTTGGTCACGAAGTCCATCATCTCCTTCAGGTCGCGGTACGTCTTGCTCTGTGGGATCAGGGCCACCACATCACGCGTTCCCTGCCGGTACTTGCCGGGATCCATCATGATGGGCACGGGCTCGCTCTCATAGGCCTTGCGGCGCATCTGGTCGGCGTACCAATCGGTGTTCAGCAGGCTCAGGTTCACCACGCGCACATCGGTGCGGATGCCCTCCACCTCCTGCGCATACCACAACGGGAAGGTGTCGTTGTCCCCATTGGTGAAGAGGATGGCGTTCGGTGCACAGCTCTCCAGGTAGTCCGAAGCGAGGTCGCGCGCGGGCATGCGTGTACTGCGATCGTGATCGTCCCAGCCATCGGCCACCATCACCACGGGGATGACAAGGCCCAGGACCGTGGCCAAAGCCGCATGCAAGACGCTGTTCTTCATCACACGCCCAAGCAGGTGGAAGGCGAAAAGGGCGGCACCCCCCACCAGGGCCATGTACAGGATGGTGTACGACATGGAGTGGTCACCATCCCATTCCACCAGGTACTTCAACGCGCCAAGGCCGGCAGCCGCACCCACCGCCATGCCAAGCTCCTTCTGGGTGATGCTCCGGGCGGCATCATAGAGGGCAAGTACGCCGAGTCCGATCCACACTGCGAAGGCATAGAACGAACCCACGTAGGCATAGTCCCGCTCCCTGGGTTGGAAGGGGTACTGGTTCAGGTAGATGACGATGGCGATGCCGGTGAAGAAGAACAGCATCAGGGTGATCGCCCAATCCTTCGGGTGCCGCACGAGCTGGTACACGAAGCCGATCATCCCCAGAAGGAGCGGGAGCAGATAGAAGCGGTTGTAGCCCTTGTTCTCCGTCATGCTCGACGGAAGGAACTCCTGCGAACCGAGCCGTTGCTCGTCGATCATATCCACACCGCTCAGCCAGTTCCCTTCCAGGATGTTGCCGTGGCCCTGGATATCATTCTGACGGCCGGCGAAGTTCCAGAGGAAGTAGCGCCAGTACATCCAATCCAGCTGGTAGCTGAAGAAGAAGCGCATGTTCTCCGCGAAGGTCGGCTTGTGGATCACGGTCGGCTTGCCTTCCCGGTCGGTGGAGCGCATGGGGCGGCCCTTGAAATCGCTCCATTCCTTGTACGCATCCACGTGGCTGCGTTGCGAACTGTACATCCGCGGGAAGAGCATCGTGAACTCGGGTTCGTACACCACCTCGGTGCCCTTGCGCGGATCGGTGATCACATAGGCGTGGTCGATGGTGTGTCCCGGATTCTCCGCCACGAAATGTTCGGCGCTCCATCCGTCGTACTCGTTCTTCACGAGCCGGCCGTTCTTCTCGATGCGGTACACCGCGCTGTAGACAGGAGTACCATCCTTGCGTTCGGCGGCATAGGGGCTGTCCCAGAACTGGCCGATCAAAAGCGGGCGGTCCCCGTATTGCTCCCGGTTCAGGTAGCTCACCAGGTTGAAGACGTTCTCCGGGTTGTTCTCGTCGATCGGTGGGTTCGCCAGGCTGCGGATCACGGTCATGGCGTACGTGCTGTACCCGATAAGGATCACCGTGATGCCCAGGATCACCGTGTTCGCGATCACGCGACCCGTGCGTTGGGTCCAGCGCAGGCCCAGTACGATCAAGGTGGCGACCAGGAGGAAGTAGAACAGGTTGCCGCTATTGAAGGGCAGGCCCAGGTCGTTCACGAAGAGCAGCTCGAACTTGCCGGCCACTTTCGCCACACCCGGGATGATCACGCTCTGGATGGTGCCCAGGATGATCGCACTGATCACGAAGGCCGTGAGGATGCCCTTCGGCGTGGTCTCGTAGCGCTTGAAGTAGTACACCATGGCGATGGGCGGGATGCACAACAATGCCAGCAGCTGCACACCGATGCCCAGCCCGAGGAGGTAGCAGATGAGGATGAGCCAGCGGGTGCTATGCGCTTCATGGGCCACGTTCTCCCATTTCAGGATCGCCCAGAAGGTGATCGCCGTGAACAGGGAGGACATGGAATACACCTCCGCCTCCACCGCGCTGAACCAGAAGGTGTCGCTCCAGGTGTAGGCCAGCGCTCCGACGATGCCGCTGCCCAGTACGGCCAGGATGCCACCGGTCCCCGGTTCGTCCCCGTTCCGGGTGATCACCTTGTGGGCCATGTGCGTGATGGTCCAGAAGAGGAAAAGGATGGTGAAGGCACTGCACAGGGCGCTGAGCATGTTGATGGCCACGGGCACGTCCTCCGGACCGACGAAGGCGCTCGCCACTCGACCGATCATCATGAACAAGGGAGCTCCGGGCGGGTGGCCCACCTCCAGTTTGTTCGCCGTGGCCAGGAATTCCCCACAGTCCCAGAAACTGGCCGTGGGTTCGATCGTGGTGACGTAGGTCCAGGCGGCCACCAGGAAGACGAGCCAGCCCGTGATGACGTTCAGCTTCTTATAGTCCATGCGCAGGGTTCGGGAATTCGGTAACGACCACACCCTCAGCGGAAAGGACGGGACGTACGGCGGCGAAAATACCGAAAGTCCCGGCGGGGCCGAGGTCCAATATTGCGGGCATTGCCCGATCGCTTACTTTTGCGGCGCTTTGGTGCCAGCCGAAGCGGTATTGACCGATGGTGTAACTGGCAACACGTCTGATTTTGGTTCAGAAGAGTCCAGGTTCGAGCCCTGGTCGGTCAACAAGAACCCCGCGAAAGCGGGGTTTTTTTATCGACCGACGACCAGGCGCGGTAGCACCTGGGGGGCGCTGGAAGCGCGGGGCTCGAAGTCGATCCCGCAGGGGCGTGTGGAACCGCGGGAAGCCGTGGTCGGTCAACAAAAGCCCCGTGGAAGCGGGTTCTTAGCTGGACTGATCGCGGTGCCCGAAGTGGCTGAACGGTGGGCGTTCTCCGGTCAATACCGGATCTTATCCTCCTTCGCCTTCCATGCTTCGAAGACCGCCTGCGCCTCCTCCCGAAGGACATGATCGGTGTGGATCCTGCGCTCCGCATAGGGTAGAGGCAGCTCGTCATAGATGAGCTGATCGTCGAAACCTGCGTCGGCTGCGTCGCCGCGTGTGCCGGCGAATACAACGCGATCGGGCCGTGCCCAATAGATCGCTCCCAGGCACATGGGGCAGGGCTCGCAGCTCGTAAAGAGCACACAGCCATCCAGCTGGAAGGACCCGAGCTGCTTGCACGCCTCGCGTATCGCCACCACCTCCGCGTGAGCCGTTGGGTCGTTCGAGCTGGTGACCCGGTTATTGCCTCGGCCGACGATCACGCCGTTCTTCACGATCACACAACCGAAGGGCCCCCCATCACCGCGTTCCATCCCTTCCCGGGCGAGCGCGATGGCGGCGCGGATGTAGTCGATGTCCGAGGTCTGTGGCATGATCACGTGTGTTAGGTGTGCACTGTTGCGATCGCGGAACGCTCAACTCACGGTGGCGATCCCCAGTTCCTTGAATTGATCGGCATCCAACCGGCTGGGCGCATCGATCATCGTATCCCTGCCCGCATTGTTCTTCGGGAAGGCGATGAACTCCCGGATGTCGCTGCGGCCCCCGAATAACGCCACCCAGCGGTCGAAACCGAAGGCGGCACCACCATGCGGCGGCGCGCCGTATTCGAAGGCATCGAGCAGGAAGCCGAACTTGTAACGCGCGTCCTCGTCCGTGAAGCCCAACACCCGGAACATCGCCTCCTGCATCGACCGGTCGTGGATGCGGATGCTGCCGCCTCCGATCTCCGTTCCGTTGATCACGAGGTCATATGCGTTCGCCTTCACCATGCCGGGATCCTGTTCCAGCAAATGCGCATGCTCGGGGATCGGCGAGGTGAACGGATGGTGCATCGCGTGCCAGCGACCCGAAGCTTCGTCCTTCTCCAGCAGTGGGAAGTCCAGTACCCAGAGCGGCTCGAACCGCCACGGATCACGCAGACCCAGTTGATCGCCAAGGTGCAGGCGCAACTCGTTCAACTGCTTGCGGGTCTTGACCGCAGGACCGGCCATGATGCAGGCAAGGTCCCCGGGCTTCATGCCGAAGCGCTCGGTCCAGTTGGCGAGGACCTCCGGGCCATAGAACTTGTCCACCGTGCTCTTCAGGCCTTCCTCCGTCCATTTCAGGAAGACGATGCCGGAGGCACCTATCTGCGGACGCTTGACGAAGTCGATGAGCGCATCGGTCTGTTTCCGGCTCCATCCGGCGCAGCCTTCGGCATTGATGCCTACGACGAGTTGCGCTTCATCGAAGACCTTGAATCCACTGCCCTGCGCGAGGTCGTTCAGTTCCTTGAACTTCATGCCGAAGCGCAGGTCGGGCTTGTCGCAGCCGTAGTCGCGCATCGCCTCGTCATAGCTCATGCGGGGGAAGGGGGCATCGAACTCTCTGCCAAGGATCGCCTTGAACAGGTGCTTGGCGAGCCCTTCGAAGGTCCTGAGGATATCCTCGCGCTCCACGAAGGCCATCTCGCAGTCGATCTGTGTGAACTCCGGCTGGCGGTCGGCGCGGAGGTCCTCATCGCGGAAGCACTTCACGATCTGGAAATAGCGGTCGAAGCCGGCCACCATCAGCAACTGCTTGAAGGTCTGCGGGCTCTGGGGCAGGGCGTAGAATTCGCCCTGGTTCATGCGGCTGGGGACCACGAAATCCCGCGCACCTTCGGGGGTGCTCTTGATCAATACCGGGGTCTCCACCTCCAGGAAGCCCTGCTCGCTCAGGTAGTTGCGGACGGCGATGGCCATGCGATGCCGTAGTTCGAAGTGGCTGCGCACGAAAGGCCGGCGCAGGTCGAGGTAGCGGTACTTCATCCGCAGTTCGTCGCCACCGTCCGTGTCCTCCTCGATGGTGAACGGAGGGAGTTTCGCCTCGTTCAGGATATTCAGCTCCTGCACGACGATCTCAACCTCACCAGTGGGGATGTTCTTGTTCTTGCTCTCACGCTCGGTCACAAGGCCGCTCACCTGCACGACGAATTCGCGACCAAGCACGCGCGCCTGCGCCACCAGGGCCTGTTCCACCTCATCCCCTGGATGGAAGGCCAACTGCGTGATGCCGTAGCGATCACGCAGGTCAACGAAGGTCATGCCGCCGAGGTCGCGGGTACGCTGTACCCAGCCAGCCAGGGTCACGGTCTTTCCGGCGTCGGTGAGGCGGAGTTCGCCACAAGTGTGTGTGCGGTACATGGGTGGAGGTCCCGGCCTGTCAGTGCACCGGGTCTTAACAATGGCGCGAAAATACCGGGATCGGTCGTACCGGCTATTGGACCGTGAACGTCAGTGCCCTGCGGATGATGTCCCCATCCGATTCCTGCACGCTGAAGGTCCATCGCTCCGTACCGGCCACCGGCCGGATGCGGATCACCTTGTCGAAGGCAAAGGTCTCCGTCCCGATCGGCAGGCTATCCTGCACCTCTTCGGATCCATTGTCATACTTCGAGAGCACCTTGAAGGTGTTCAGCGCGTCATCGCCCTTGTTGATCCGCACGCCAACGAGCAGGGTGTCATTCACCGCCACCGTATCGCTCTGATAGGTGTAGCCATCTTCGATGACGAACTGGATCGTCGGATTCACGGAAGGCCGGTCGTTATCCCGGTTGCAACTGGCGGATACCAAGGTGACGCCAAGTGCCAGGAGGGCCGATGATCGAAGGAATGGCGCGGCATGCATGAGAAGGCAAAGGTAGGGTGCCTGTTTCAAGCGACAGGTGACACCATGGTCAACCGTTCGACAAGGGCGGGCAGCATCACGCCACGTTCAACCGTCTGACGGGAAAGCCCATCACCATGCGTACGCTCCTCTTCGTGTTGATGACCCTTGTGTTCGTGCCTGCCCGTCCGTGTTCATGCTTTGGACCGGATACCTTCTGTGGCGTGTTGAACCCGCCTTTCGCCCAGCCCGAATGGTGGCTTCCGGATGCGGTGGTGATGGTGGTACCGGTGCTGCATGAGCACTACGGCATGGACGTGGCTGTCCTGCAGGTGCTTCAAGGTGCGGTCAATGCCGATACCGTCCGTGTATGGGGCGATAACGGTGCCTTATGCCGCCTTTACACGGGTTGGGCCATCGGTGACACCATCATTCTTGGGCTGCACCATTGTGATCTGGCCGGGAACAGCATCCAGAACCCGGAGTATCCACCGGACCTTGAGCGCCCGGAGGACTACATGATCAGCGCTTGCGGAGTGTACATGCTCGACTATGCGGGGGGCATGGTAGTAGGGCGGATCGATTCATCAATGGAGCAGGAGATGACCTTGACGGCCTTTGCGGAGACCATCGGCCAATGTGCGCTGGTGAACACCGTTCCCGAGGAGCCAGGTATCGATGCATTGGTCGTTCGGACCTGCCGCAACGGGATCAAGCTGGAATGGACTGGTCCCGGGTCGCCAGCTCGTCTGACGCTGTTCGACCTTCAAGGGCGTGCTGTATGGGACAGAGGGTGGGTGGGCGGACCCGTGATGATACAGGACATCCCTCAAGGGGTGTATCTGGTCCAGGTGTATCTGGGAACTGGACGCCTTGTGCGCCGGGTGGCGACCGGATGATCGGATGAGCGGACCATACAGCTCCCGCTGGTGCGGAGGGGCTGGAGCCTTGTTGGTACAGGATGGCGTGGGCGGGTGAACGACCGGCATGCTTTCGCCACCTTCACGCCACGATATCGCACCATGGTCCCCAAGGTCAACTCCCCGTTCACACGTTTCGCCAAGCGCGTCTCGCTGGTCACTGGTAAGCCGCTCACGTTCATCCTCGCACTGTTGGTCATCCTCGCCTGGGCCATCACGGGTCCATTGTTCCAATACAGTGACACCTGGCAGCTCGTGATCAACACCGGTACGACGATCATCACCTTCCTCATGGTCTTCCTCATCCAGAACACACAGAACCGCGATACGGAGGCCTTGCAGATCAAACTGGATGAACTGATCCGTGTCCAGAGCGAGGCGAGCAATGCCTTGCTCGATCTGGAGGAGATGGATGATAAGGAGCTGTCACGTGTACGACAGCTCTACCTCGAACTCGCGCGCCTTGAACGGGAGAAGTCACAGTCGGTCTAGGACCGATCTCGCGGGAGCACTTCCTATCTTGCTCACATGGTCGACGCGTGGAACGCGGTTGAGTTGATCGAGGACAAGCTGGGGGGGGTGGATGAAGGCGCTCGTCCAGATGCTGCCCAATCTGGTGCTTGCTGCGCTCATCGTGGTCCTGGGTTCCTTGGTGGCCCGGCTGGCACGCACCCTGATCCGGAAGTTGCTGGGCAGGGCGGTGCCGAGCCGGACTCTGCTCCGCCTCATTGGCAACAGCACCTATTTGCTCGTCATCATGGTGGCGTTGTTCGGTGCGCTGTCCGTGTTGCACCTGGATAAGACGGTGACCTCCATCCTCGCAGGGGCCGGCATCATCGGACTCGCCCTCGGGTTCGCCTTCCAGGATATCGCGGCCAACTTCATCTCGGGGATCCTCATGGCCGTCCAGCGCCCGGTCCGTGTGGGCGAACTGATCGAGACCGGCGACCATTTCGGCACGGTGGAGCGCGTCGATCTCCGGACCATGGAACTGCGGAACCAGCAAGGTATCCAGGTCATCATTCCCAACAAGGATGTGTTCCAGAGTGCCCTCCTGAACTATACACGGAACGGCACACGGCGCATCGACCTGCAAGTGGGGGTCAGCTACGCGGAGGACCTTGAGCAGGTCGAGCGCGTCACCACCACGGCGGTCAGGAACGCGGAAGGAGTGCTTGCCGACAGGCCCGTCGAGCACTACTACATCGAGTTCGGCGATAGCAGCATCAATTACGAGGTGCGGTTCTGGATCGAAGCCCGGGGTCAGGGCTATTACAACAACATCCGTAGCCTCGCCATCAAGGCGATCAAGGCGGCGTATGACAAGGAGGGGATCACCATTCCGTTCCCGATCCGCACATTGGACTTCGGCATCAAGGGCGGCGAGAAGCTCAATGCGATGCTGAGGCCGGACGGGCAGGCATCGACGGGACGGCATTGAACTACTTCGCCCGCATCCTGTTCCCCTTCGCCTCGTGGGTGAGCTCGCATAGGCCCAGTGCTTCCATCAACGGTGGCACATACACGCCGAAGCGACCGCGCAATCCCTTTTTCAGGCCGTACCAACCTTTCACGGGGTTCTGTTCGCTGCGGCCCCACGCCTCCACGGTGCCTTCTTTCGCGGGCTTCTGCTCGTCGGCACCGCCGAGGTCCATCCAGTCGCCGTGCTTCTTCAGCATGGCGTGCAGGTCATTGATGCATCGTATGTCATAGAGCAGAACCGTCTTCCCGACGGTGCAGATGAGCACCTGCTTGCCGTCCTTCTCATCGACATGCATGGTGTATTCCGAGCTGCCGGGAGGCGTTCTCAATTTCCATGGTTTGTCCTTGCCGCGCTTTTCCATGACCGCCAAGGTACCGGCTTGACTTTGATCCGTATCGCGCATCTTGCAGTGTGAAGCGGCTTCTCGCGGATATACGATCCTGCACCACTTGTGCTGACCGGTTGCCTCTTGGCCCTCGTCCTGTCCTACAGGCTTCTACCGAGAGTCGTATTATCATCATCGGTCAGGCACCCGGGAAGGTCGTGCATGGCTCCGGCATCCCTTGGGACGATAAAAGCGGGAACAACCTACGAGCGTGGCTCGGTGTCACCAATGACCAGTTCTACGACCCCGGCCTCTTCGCCTTGGTGCCGATGGGCTTCTGTTATCCAGGAAGGGGAAGCAGCGGTGACCTTCCTCCGCGACATGAATGCGCACCGTTGTGGCATACGAAGTTGTTCGGTGCGATGAAGAAAGCGAAGCTCAACGTGCTCATTGGCCAGTATGCCCATGCTTACTACTTGGGTGATCGGTCGAGATCGTCGCTCACGGAGACGGTGAGACACTTCGATGACTACCTGCCCAGGTACTTCCCGTTGGTCCATCCATCGCCGCGCAACAACATCTGGCAGGCGAAGAATCCATGGTTCGAGGAGCGTGTGCTGCCCGAATTGCGGAGGCGCATCAACGCGATCCTGACAGCTTGAGCCTGCGGCCCACGAGGTCCACTGGTTCTCCTGTTCCCGCTCGATGGCCTCGAAGAGCGCCGTGAGATCCGTTGTTCAGATACCGTATCGACCCGCTCAGCTCCGCTCGAAGGCCTGGTAGGCATGCACGTCGATGGTGCTGAAGAAGCTGCCCATCTCCGGCGCCTGGCCGAGCACGCCCAACGCCTGCATGAACACGTTGCGGTCCTTCCAGCCGATCAGCACAGCGCGCACAGGCCCTTCCGCAGCGAGCAACTCCTGCTCGAACACGAAGCCGGGCTGCTGACGCACAATGCTGAAGAAACGCTCACGCTCGCGCAGGAAAGCTTCGTCCCGTCCAGCTTTCGGAGTGCGGATGGCCACTTCAAGAACACCGGCGCCGCGCACATGCTCCATCAGTGCATCCATGTCATTGTCGTTCAGTTCCATAGTGGCCTGGGCTTTCTGGGAGACGCCCTCAGGCAGCGCCTGGTCGAGCGCTGCCGGGGCTGAGCCGACCCATCCGGTAAGGCTCACCATCACAGGCTGGGTGTCCGGTGCGGGCATGGTGAAGAACGACGCGCCTTGCACCAGGAGCTTCATGTCGGCATGGCTCTTCAGTTGGTGCGCGAGCGCTTCCAACGCCTGGTCCAGTTGCGCCTCGTGGCCTTGCGCAGCGGTGTGGATCCTGATGTCGAAGGTCATCGCTCCGCACTATTTGATCGATGTGGCGAACTGCGAAGCGACCACATCGAAGGTGCCGAAGTAGGCCTGTGTCTCGGGCAGCTGCATCAGCTCACCGGCGATGGCATTGAAGGACTGCTGGTCGCGATACACCGTCATGCCCACGCTCATGCGCTCCGTTTCCGGTCCGCCCACCACCGCGAACTCATAGCTCTCGAGTACGCCATCGCGGCCGTCCAACATGCTCACGAAGGCTTTACGGGTGCGGTCGAACTCGGCTTCCTGACCCGCATGGGTGCGGCGCACGGCCACTTCCAGCACCTGGCCTTCGCCACGCATCACCGTGCCGAGGTCGAAGGGCTTGCCCTCGGTCTGTTGCAGAAAGGCATAGGCCTTCAGGTCCATCGTCGCGGCGAAGGCACCGAACGCCTGCTGCACCGCTGGCACGGACTGGATCTCGCCCACACGCGCCATGGACGGATATTGGGTCATCCCGATGTAGACCGGTCGGGGATCCGGCGTGGGCAGGGAATAGAAGGAGGCGAACTCCCGGTCGTTCCGTACGCCATCCTGCTTGGTCAGGACATGAATGAAGGCACTGCGGGCCTGTTCAAAGGACTCCTGTTGTCCATCCTTCACCATACGGACGGCAAGCTCGAAGATGGGTTTCTCGTTCATGGTCGATGTGGGTGTTGAGCTGGTGGAATTTGCGGGCTCCACGGCGGGGCTGCAGGCGAGGAGGACAGCTGTGGCCACGCCAGCGATGAATGGTTGGTACATGGTGTTTCCGGTTAGGCCGACAAAGCAAGAGACACCACCAGGGCCGCCTCAGGTCGATCCGAAGGAATGCTGGTCAATATGTCGCCTTGGCCCGGTAAGCTACAGGTGCGAGTCCCATGTGCCGGCGGAACGAACGGGCGAAATTGCTCGGGTCCGTGTAGCCCAGGTCGAAGGCGATGGTGGCCACATCGGCGTCCGTGAACAACAGGGCCCGGCGCGCTTGCAGCATGCGATGATCCTCGATCAGCAGCTTGGCAGAACGTCCGAAGTGCCGTTGCGCCAGTTTGTGCAGATGGCCGCGACTGATGCCCAATTCCTCGGCGATGGTCTCCACCGTGCGCAGTTCGGTCAATTTGTTGGCCAGCAGATAACGAAGCCGTTGGATACGCGCGTCGTTGAAGACACCAACGTCGTGCTTCCCGTCTACCGCATGCGCTCGCTGAAGGCGCACCAACAACAGCGGGAGCGCGGCACGCAGGAAGGATTCGCTGTCCCCCGAAGGCTTGCGCAATTCCCCGTGTATCTCTCGTGCCAGATCATTGCATGCCTGGAATGACCGCTTTACGGGACGCATGGCAGGAGCGGCTTCCAGATCATGGAAGAAGCTGAACTTATAGGTGAAGTGCGCCTCTTCGTACAGGATGTCCAGGAAACCGGCCTCGAAGAAGATCCACGTGGCACGGTCCATCGAACAGCCGCTCAGGTCCACCGGCAGGCCGGGGCTGATGGTGATGATCGTGCCGGGCCTGACCTTGACCCGATGCTCACCGATCAAGAGGGTTCCGTTGCCCGCCTCAATGATGCCGATCACGTGGAAATCCGGCACCGCTTCCACGATGCTGCCATCGAAGGTGGACATGTCGGCCGAATCGATCAACAGACCATTGCTGTATCGGTTGCGGTCGAACTTCAGTTTGCGCA
>Ga0116143_10002042_pt1 | contig 22872 bp, 15 predicted proteins | sample AD_UKC034_MetaG_FD_89745 | JGI IMG/M metagenome (GOLD analysis project Ga0116143, IMG submission 89745) | Active sludge microbial communities of municipal wastewater-treating anaerobic digesters from USA - AD_UKC034_MetaG | ecosystem: Engineered > Bioreactor > Anaerobic > Digestate | place: USA...
CGGCATCCGGTGGTCGAGCAGTGCATCGACGCGCCGTTCGTGCCCAACGACCTCACCCTCGATGCGAAGCGGCGCATGCTGATCATCACGGGCCCGAACATGGGCGGCAAGTCCACGTACATGCGCCAGTGCGCGCTGATCGCGATCCTCGCGCACATGGGCAGCTACGTGCCGGCCGAGCGCGCGGTGATCGGCCCCATCGACCGCATCTTCTCGCGCATCGGCGCGGCCGACGACCTGGCGGGCGGACGCTCGACCTTCATGGTGGAGATGACCGAGACCGCGAACATCCTGCACAACGCCACGGCGCAGAGTCTCATCCTGATGGACGAGATCGGCCGCGGCACGAGCACGTTCGATGGCCTGTCGCTCGCCTGGGCCGTCGCGCGGCACCTCGCGACCCAGGTGCGCGGCTACACGCTCTTCGCCACGCACTACTTCGAGCTGACCGCACTCGCGCAGGAAATCGACACCTGCGCGAACGCGCATCTCGACGCCACCGGCCATGGCGACTCGCTGGTGTTCCTGCATGCCGTGAAGGACGGCCCCGCCGATCGCAGCTATGGCATCGCGGTGGCGCAGCTGGCCGGTGTGCCGCGGCCGGTCATCGCGGCGGCGCGCGACTATCTCGCCGAGCTCGAGGCCTTGCGCGAGCGGCATGCGCCGACGCCACAGCGCGAGCTCGCGCTGACGCCCGCGGCGAGGCAGCAGCCTGAACCCTCGCCGCAGGCGCTCGCCGAGCGCGCCGCACTCGATCTGCTCTATGCGCTCGATCCCGACACGCTGACGCCGCGCGCCGCGCTCGATGCGCTCTATGAGCTGGCGGTCAAACTGAAGCGGCCGTGACGCAGGAACTGCGCAGTTTCGCGCGCGACGCGCGGTGACAGCAGCATGCCCGTGTGGCTCACGGGCAGGACGATGCGATCGGTGGCGCCCGCGAGCGTGGTCTCGCGCACCGCGACGGTGCCGTCGTTCGGCTCGTCGAATCCCGCGAAGAAGCGTCCCAGTCCGGCAGCGCGGTTGCCCGCGATGATGCCGATCTCGCGCCCGCTGACGCGTGCGCCGTCGAGTCCCGGCGCGGCGAGCGCCGCGCCGCTGCGTCCGAGCGCACGCCCGAGGACGGGTCGCGCGGCGAGTGCGATCGCGGCGCCGCTGCCGGCGACGGGCGAGCCGAGCAGTACGACGCGCCCTGGCGGCAGCGCGCCGTGGTCCGGCGACGGCGCACCGCCCTGCCCGAGCGCATGCAGCGCGATCAGCCCGCCGAAGCTGTGGCCGACGACGTGCACGAGGGCCTGTGCATCGCCGTCGGCGAGGCTGACGAGCCGCCGTGCGAGCCGAGCGGCCACCTCGCCGATCGGCTCGAGCGTCGCCATATAGGGAAAGGTGTGGGCCGCCGCGCCCAGCTCGCGCACCAGGTGCCGCCGCAACGGCAGGGATTCGAGGCCCGTCATGAACAGGCCGTGCACGAAGACGACGTGGACCGTCATGGGGCCGATTATGCGGGGCCGATGTGCCGAGTGGCGGGCGCGGGCGGGAGATTCAGCTTCCCCACCGGCCCGCTGTCAATAACCGGTCAAATACGCCCGATTTGACCGCTTGTTGACACCGTCGCCCCGGACAAGGATATGCAGGCGCCGGCTACCGGCGCATTCGCCCCATCATCAACCGCCATGCCTACTCCCGACCTCCGCCAGCTGCTCGGCCCGATGCGGGCCGAGCGCGCCCGCGCGCCGCGCACCACGCTGCAGGAGCACCTGCGGCTCTGGCGCCGCGAGGCGCAGATGCTCATCAACGAGATTCGTTACACCGCCGCCGCGCTCGACCTCGCGCGCCAGGTCGTGGCGCGGCGAGAGGGGCGTTGGGGATTCGCCGGCGGCAATGCTCGCCGCCATGAAGCGCTGCAGGCGCTCGCGCGCCGCGGACTGTGCCACTCGGTTCCCGGCCTCGCGCGGGAACTGCGCTGTTCGCGCCAGGCCGCGCATCGCCTCACCACGGCGCTCGAGCGGCAGGGACTCGTCAGCATCGAGCCCGGCCCGGCAGATCGGCGGCCGCTCTACCTGCAGCTTTCCCCGCGCGGCGCCCGCGAGCTCGCGGCCGCGGAACAATCGGCGCACCCGTGCCTCGATGCGATCGGTGACGAGCTGAAGGTCCGCGAGATGCGCGCGCTCGGTGATGCATTGCGCCGCATCCGCGAACGCGCCGCCGCGCTACGCCGTTAGGTCACGCGCTCGGCGGCGGCAGTCGCACGCGGATGTGCAAGTCACGCAGCTGCTGCTCGCTCACCTCGGTCGGAGCGTCGGTCAGCGGACACGCGGCGGTCTGCGTCTTCGGGAACGCGATCACGTCGCGGATGCTGTCCGCGCCCGCCATCAGCATCACCAGGCGATCGACGCCGAACGCGATGCCGCCGTGCGGCGGGGCGCCGAACCTGAGCGCATCGAGCAGGAAGCCGAACTTGCGCCGCGCCTCGTCCGGCTCGATGCCGAGCAGATCGAACACGGTCGCCTGCAGCGCCTGCGAATGTATACGCACGCTGCCCCCGCCGATCTCCGAGCCATTCAGCACCATGTCGTAGGCTTTCGCGATCGCCTCGCCGGGCTGCGCGCGCAGCGCCTCCGGATCGAGGTTCGCCGGCGACGTGAACGGGTGGTGCATCGCCATCCATCTCTGTGCGTCGGCATCCCATTCGAACATCGGGAAGTCGACGACCCACAGCGGGCGCCAGCCCTCCGCGACCAGCCCGAGATCCACGCCGACCTTCAGGCGCAGTGCGCCAAGCGCGTCGCACACGACCTTGGCGGAATCGGCGCCGAAGAACAGCAGGTCGCCGTCCGCCGCGCCAGTGCGCTCGAGGATGCCGGCGACCGCCGCGTCGGACAGGAACTTGATGATCGGCGACTGCAGGCCCTCGCGGCCCGCGGCGCGATCATTGACCTTCACATACGCGAGTCCGCGCGCGCCGTAGCGCGCGACGTAAGCCGTGTATTCGTCGATCTGCGAGCGCGGCATCGCCGCCCCGCCGGGCACGCGCAGCGCCGCCACGCGGCCGCGCGGGTCCTTCGCCGGGCCCGCGAACACCTTGAAGTCGCAATCGCGCACGAGGTCGGCCACGTCGACCAGTTCGAGCGGATTGCGCAGGTCGGGTTTGTCGGAGCCGTAGCGGCGCATCGCCTCCGCATAGGAGAGGCGCGGGAACGGATCGGGCAGCGCGACACCGGTCGCTTCCTTGAAGACGTGCCGGATGAGCCCTTCCATCAGCGCCATGATCTCGTCCTGTGTGAGGAACGAGGTTTCGATGTCGAGCTGCGTGAAGTCGGGCTGGCGGTCGGCGCGCAGGTCCTCGTCGCGGAAGCAGCGCACGATCTGGTAGTAGCGCTCGAAGCCCGCAACCATCAGCAGCTGCTTGAAGATCTGCGGCGATTGCGGCAGCGCGAAGAACTTGCCGGGATGGGTGCGCGAGGGCACCAGGTAATCGCGCGCGCCTTCCGGCGTCGCCTTGGTCAGCATCGGCGTCTCGATGTCGACGAATTCCGCCTCGTCGAGGAATTGACGCATGGCGCGCGTGGCGGCATGGCGCAGCCGGATGCGCTTCGCCATGATCTCGCGGCGCAGATCGATGTAGCGATAGCGCAGGCGCACCTCTTCGGAGACCTGCTCATCCAGCTGGAAAGGCATCGGCTCGGCGCGATTCAGGATCTCGAGTTCGTGCGCGAGGATCTCGATGCTGCCGGAATCGAGGTTGGGGTTGGCGGTGCCCGGCGGGCGCTCGCGCACGAGGCCGGTGACACGTACGACGAACTCGTTGCGCAGCTTTTCGGCGGTCGCGAATACGTCCTGCGCATCAGGATCGAAGACCACCTGCACGAGGCCCGAGCGGTCGCGCAGGTCGACGAAGATCACGCCGCCGTGATCCCGTCGCCTGTGCACCCAGCCGGCCACCGTGACCGGCTTGCCCGAAGAAAACTCGTTTACCTGTCCGCAGAAGTGTGTACGCATCCGGCCATTTTACGCCGGATCCGCTTCACTTGGGGCCGAGGTCGAGCGAGCTCACGTCCATGACATGCAGCCGCAGGTTCTGCATGAACGCCTTCGACTCGTCGCTGCGGTTGGTGGTCCACACGAGCTTGCGGCCGTCCGGCGAGATCGACGGGAAGCCATCGAAACCGTCGTCGAAGGTCAGGCGGCGCGGCGCCGCATCCGGACCGGCGCCGATCTCACCGAGGTAGACCTCCCAGTTATTGGAGTTCGGCTCGATGCGCACGTACACGAAGTGCTTGCCGTCCGGCGCCGGGTATGGCGCCCAGTTCATTTCATGCGTGTGCGTCTGCGGCTCGAGCCCGGTGCCGTCACGCTTGATCGTGAAGATCGTCATCGGAGTCGGCCTCTGGCCGTACTCAGAGGCCTTCCAGGCACGGAACAGGATCGTCTCGCTGTCCGGGAGGAAGTAGGGGGCACCCTCCTGCCAGTCCTCGGTGAACGTGATCTGCTTCTCGCCGGTGCCGTCGGCATTCATGACCCACAGGTCCATGTTGCCTTCGATCTGACGCCCGAAGACGATCCATTTGCCGTCCGGCGAAACGGTGACCTCGGCCTCATAGTAGTTGTTGTTCGTCAGGCGCTGGATGTCGCCGCCCTGTCTGTTGGATATATACAACTCCGCGCCCTGCGGATAGTGCTCCCAGTCGGACCAGTCTCCGTCCAGAGTCTTGCCGTCGCCCATATTGTCCCGCACCGAGGTCCAGATCAGGCGCTCGCCGTCGGGGAAGAAATAGGAGCAGGCGTCGTAGCCCTTGTCATTCACGAGCACGATGTCCTCACCGGTATCGGTGAAGGTCGTGGTCAGGAAGCCTTCGCCGCCGCGCTGGCTCGCGATGGCCTTGGAATTGCGCACTTGCGCGATCAAATGGAGGCTGTCGGGGCCGTAGTACGCCTCGGCGGCCTCGCCCATGTTCGGGATCTGCCAGGAAGGCAGTTCCCCCTCCCGCGTGGACACCGCGGCGCCCGCGGGGACCTCGACGGGAGCCAGCGTGGCGGCCGTGGCCGGTGCGGGAGCATCCGTGGCGGTCGTCGCGGCGTCCTTGCCCTGCGAGCATGCGGCCAGGGCGATGACCACCACGAGGTATGTGTTGCGCATTTGTGTCGTCTCCGTCCCTCTTGATATTGATCACAAGTGTGCTGCCGCGTTAGCGTACAGAGCAAGGGGGGCGCATGGCGCGTCCACGGGGAGAACAATGAATAGATTCCATCTCGTGACCGGACTGGCGGCAGCGTCGTTTCTCGGTCTCAATACATCTGTCGTGGCCCAGACCAAGACCGACAGCCTCGATGAAATCGTCGTCACGGCCCGTAAGGCCGAAGAGCGCTTGATCGACGTCCCACTCGCCATCACCGCCCTCTCCGAGACCATCATAGAGGAGCGCGGCATCCGCAACCTCGACGACGTTGCCGCCAACACGCCGGGACTGCAGTTCTCCAACGTGATCGGCGAGTTCCTCCCCTCGCCCGTGATCCGCGGCGTCGCGCCGATCGACATCCTGGGCGAGAACAACACCGCGATCTTCATCGACGGCATCTTCGTGTCGGCGCGCGAAGGCCTCAACTTCAGCCAGCTCGATCTCGAGCGCATCGAAGTGGTGAAGGGCCCGCAGGCGGCCATGTACGGCCGCAACAGCTTCAGCGGCGCGATCAACTACGTGACCGCGAAGCCGAGCGACACCTTCAGGGGCAAGACCGAGGTCACCTGGGGCAACGATGGCAGATTGCTCGCATCCCTCTCGGCGAGCGGCCCGCTGATCGAAGGCGTGCTGAAGGGCCGTGCGGCGGTGCTGTACGACAACTTCGACGGCTCCTACAAGAACCAGTGGGCCGGCCCCGGCCCGGGCCCCGACATCGGCGGCTACCAGTACAAGACCTTCCAGGGCAGCCTGCTGTGGACACCGACCGACAACTTCGAGGGCACCCTGGGCCTCTACGTATCGGACGACCAGATCGACGACTCGGCGCTGAGCGCGGTCCCGTCCAATTGCGAGAACCGCAACCAGGTGGATCCGATGCTGTCGAGCCGCCTGCTGAACTACTGCGGCGAGTTCCCGTCGGTCGGCAAGAACGACCTGAGCAAGATTGCAGGCGCGACCGGCGAGGATCGCGACGTCACGCGCGTCACGATGAAGCTGGAATGGTCGCTCGGCAACGGCGGCACGATCGACTCGCTGAGTGGCTATTCCAACGTCAGCCAGTCGTACTTTGTCGACGGCGGCCGCGGTGGCGGCAACGACCAGAACTTCACCTACCTGGCATCACCGATTATTCCACGCTTCTTTGGCCCGCCTCCGGCATTCAACAGCTCGGCGACGCGCGCGCAATTCTCCACCGGGCTGCTGCAGATCGGGCCCGGCGGGTCGACCGAGGAGTTCAGCCAGGAGCTGCGCTACTCGAGCGATCCGACCAAGCGCTTCAGCTGGTCGGTCGGCGCTTACTACTATGACACCACCAGCAAGGCGAGCCTCGATGGCGTGATCGCAAACACGCCGCTGCCGGAAGACTTCGGTTCCTTCTGCCTCGCATGCACGAACCTCGGCCCACCGTTCAACTGGATTGATTTTGCGACGGGCGCCGGCGATGCGGCCTTCCTGCCCTGGTTCACGAGCGCGACCGGCGACGCGATCGCCGGCAACTTCTTCCAGAACGACACGGAAGCACCGTCGGGCTTCGTACATGTCGAGTTCGACCTGACCGAGAAGCTCTCGTGGGGCGCCGAAGCCCGTTACACCGAGGAAGAGAAGACTGCCACTACTCGCCTCCCCAACACCCCGGTCAGCTCGCGCAAGGTGAAATCCGAACTCGTCAACTGGCGAACCAACCTGCGCTACCAGCCGCACGACAGCCTCACCTTCTACGGTGCCGTCGCGCATGCCGAAAAGGGCGGTGGCTCCGACTCCGCGAGCGTCGAATTCCAGGACGCTCCCAGCGTCTCGGAGGCGGTGGTGGTCGGCTTCGATCCGGAAGACCTGCTCAGCTACGAACTCGGCATGAAGAGCGAGTTCCTCGACCGCCGCCTGAGCCTCGAGGTCGACCTCTATTACATGGACTGGTCCGAGATCGTGATCCCGCAGGTCCTCGAGTCGATCGACGGCCGCGACCTGCTGATTCCGACCGCGTTCAGCATCAACGGCGGTGACGCCTCGATCAAGGGCGCAGAGCTGGCCATCACCGCCCACCCGGTCGCCGGCCTCGACCTGAACCTCGGCCTGGCTTACATCGATGGCCAGTACGACGACGCCAAGATCGAATCCTTCGTCCAGTTCCCCAGCTTCGCGCCGGACGGCGACGTATCGGGCAACCAGATCCTGCGCCAGTCCGAATGGCAGTGGAACGTGGGCGCGGGCTACAGCGCAGTGGCGCGCGGCGATGTCAACTGGTTCTTCCGCACTGACGCCTCGTATCGCGGCGAGCAGTTCGCGGATTCGTCCAACCAGGCCATCCTGCCCGAGTCGCTGCTGGTGAATGCCTCGATCGGCCTGCGCGCCGACCGCTGGTCGCTCGAGCTGTGGGGCCGCAATCTGACGGACGAAGATGCCCCGACCGGCGCCTTCCGCGATGTGTACTTCACCAACACGCTGCCGGACGGCACGACGGGCGGCGGGACCTTCTTTCCGCTCCGCTACACGATCAGCCATCCACGCCTCACCACCTATGGACTCACATGGCGCATGAAATTCTGAGACCCCTCGTCGTCGCCGCATGCTGGCTCCTCGCCAGCATGCCGGCGGCGGCCGGCGAGAATATCCTCGACCTCCCGATCGGCGACGCAAGCCGCGCCGCCCGGGTGGTCGGGGTCACGCTGGACGGCATCACCGACACCCGCACCGGCGAGCTGATCACGCCGGCGGAACTCGCCCGCCGCCTGGCCACCACCCGCGTGCTCTTCATCGGCGAAGAGCACACCACTCCTGAATTCCACGACGTGCAGCTCGCCACCCTCAAGGCGCTGCGCGAATCCGGCCGCGAGGTCCTGATCGGCCTCGAGATGTACCCCTACGACCAGCAGGCCCCGCTCGACCAGTGGATCGACGGCAAGCTCACGGAGCGCGGCTTCGTCGACCTGTCCGGCTGGTACGTCTACTGGTCGCACCACTGGGGCTACTACCGCGAAATTTTCGACTATGCCCGCGAGCAGGGCCTGCGCATGTACGGCGTGAACCTGCCGCGTGCGGCGGTCAACCTCGCGCGCGAGAAGGGCTTCGAGGCGCTCGACCCCGAAGCGCGCAGGCACCTGCCGCCGAAGATCGACCTGACGAACGCCGAGCACCGGCGGCTGTTTCGCGCCTACTTCGCGGATGACGATGCCCTGCACTCGCAGATGTCCGAGGCCGCGCTCGATTCGCTGTATCGCGCCCAGGTCACCTGGGATGCGTCGATGGGCTGGAACGCCGCACAGGCGCTCGAGCAGCACGGCGGCAAGAACGCGATCATGGTGGTGCTGATCGGCTCGGGCCACGTCGCCTACAACCTCGGCGGCGTCCGCCAGCTCGCGGCAAACTACGACGGCGAGATCCGTTCGCTGATTCCGGTGGCGGTGCGCGACAAGGATTCGGGGCCTGTCGGCTCCGTACGCGCTTCCTACGCCGATTTCATCTGGGGCGTGCCGGGCCGCGACGGCCCTGGCCTGCCCGTGCTCGGTGTCTCGCTCGCCGGCCGGATCGGCAAGGAACCCTCGAAGGTCATCCAGGTCGACAAGGACGGCAGTGCGGCGCAGGCCGGCGTCAAGGTGGGCGATGTGCTGGTGAGCCTCGGCGACACACCCATCGCCAACACGACCGATCTGCAGCGCGCCACCGGCGAATACGCCTGGGGCGATGACATCGCCCTCGCCATTCGCCGCGACGGTGAGCCGCTGACACTCGACCTCGTTTTCCGACGACCGACACCCACAAAATGAAAAACATGCTGCCGATCCGGGCGGGTGCACTCGCACTCGCCGTCTTTGCCATGGGCGCCGCTGGCGCTGATGCCCCACTCGCTGCGGAGCTGGCCGACGCGGCCGAACTGCCGCAGTACACGCTCGAGGTGCGCATCGAACCGGACACGCATCACCTCGCGGTCGATGCCACGCTCGGTTTTCCCGCGCAGTACGCGGGCCGCGACGTCGAGTTCCTGCTCGCGGCGCCACTTGCAATCACCGCCTCGACGCCCGCGATCGAGCGCCTGCCCGCAGGCGACACGGGCGGGTTCACCGGCATCAACGGCTCGAGCGCCGCGCTCGAGAAGTCCGGCCGAGCGGCGCGCTACCGCGTCACGTTGCCAAAGGACTCGCCGGTCCTGCGGCTCAGCTATGCCGGCGCGGTCGATTTCGGCTTCGACACGCCCGAGGAGGAATACGCGCGCGGCTTCAGTGAAACCGCCGGCGTGATCGGTGCGAAAGGCGTGTATCTCGCCGGCAGCTCGCTCTGGTACCCCTACCTCGGCGACACGCTGTTCGTGCCCACGGTGCACGCCACGGCGCCCGAGGGCTGGCATCTGATCACTGTCGACCCGGCGCCGGTCGACGAACTGCCGCTGGTCGGCGGCCCGCTGACGCGCTACGCGGAAAGCGTGGGTGCGGTCGAGGCACAGGTGTTTCTGCGCACGCCGGACGAGGCCCTCGCCCGCAAGTACCTCGACGCCACGGCGCGCGATCTCGAAATGTACCGCCAGCTGATCGGCCCCTACCCCTACTCGAAGTTCGCGCTCGTGGAGAACTTCTGGGAAACGGGCTACGGCATGCCCTCGTTCACGCTGCTCGGCCCGCAGATCATCCGCTTCCCGTTCATTCTCACGTCGTCCTATCCGCACGAGATCCTGCACAACTGGTGGGGCAACTCGGTCTTCGTCGACTACGCCACCGGCAACTGGTGCGAGGGCCTCACTGCCTACATGGCCGACCACCTGTTCAAGGAACAACTGGGTCAGGGCGCGGAATACCGCCGCGACACGCTCAAGCGCTATCGCGACTACGTGAAGGATGCGCACGACTTCCCGCTGAACGAATTCCGTTCGCGCCACAGCGCGGCCACCGAGGCGGTCGGCTACGGCAAGACGCTGATGGGCTTTCACATGCTGCGCCGCCAGCTCGGCGACGATGCATTCAGGAAGGCGCTGCAGAGCCTGTATCGCAACCAGCGCGGACAGCGCGCGAGCTTCACCGACGTCAGGCATGAATTCGAGAAAGCGGGCGGTGTCGATCTCGCGACCTTCTTCACGCAGTGGGTCGATCGTGCGGGCGCCGCCGACCTGCGGCTCGAGGACGTGCGCGCGGACGGCAACGGCGTGCGCGGCGTGATCCGCCAGGTCCAGCGCACCGGCCTGCTCGACATCGAAGTGCCGGTCTCGGTGCGCACCGCGAACGGCTACACGACCCAGGTCGTGCGCCTGCAGGGCGCCGCGACGCCGTTCAGCATCGCGCTCGAAGCCGAGCCGCAGCTGCTCGAGCTCGATCCCGAATTCGACGTGTTCCGCCTGCTCGACCCGCGCGAGACCGCGCCGTCGATCGGCCAGGTGTTCGGCGACACCGCGGTGCTCGCGGTACTTCCGGCGCGCGCCGGCAAGGCCGACCAGCAGCTCTACCGCGACATGCTGGCGCGCTGGGTCAGCCCGGCGCAGCAGGTCGAGGTGCGGCTCGATACCGAAGTCGACGAGCTGCCCGCCGATCGCGCGGCATGGATCTTCGGGCGCGAGAACCGTTATGCGGCGCAACTGCTGAAGGCGGCCGCCGAGGTCGAGCCTGCGCTCGCGCGGGAGGATGTCAACGTCACCTTCGTACAGCGCCATCCGGGCAACCCCGCGAAGGCGGTTGGCTTCATCGCGCTCGGCAGCGCGGTGGCCGCGCCGGGCCTGGCCGGCAAGCTGCCGCACTACGGCAAGTACTCCTACCTCGTGTTCGAGGGCGACGAGCCGAAAAACACCGTGAAGGGCGAATGGAGCGCCGTCGATTCGCCGCTGCGCATCGATCTGCGCAGCGCGCAGACGCCGCTCGCGCCGCTGGCGCATCCGTCGCGCGCACCCCTCGCCACGCTGCCGCCCGTCTTCAACGCGCAGAAATTGGCAGCGCACGTCGCCTACCTTGCGGCGCCGGAGCGCGACGGCCGCGGCCTCGGCACGCGGGGCCTCGAGGAAGCGGCCGAGTACATCGTCAAGGCGTTCACCGAGGCCGGACTCGCCCCGGGCGGCGATGAGGGCGGCTGGCTGCAGGCCTTTGCCGAGTCGGCGAATGTCATCGGTGTGCTGGCGGGTGCGAACCCGGCCTTTGCCGGCCAGGCGATCGTGGTCTCGGCGCACTATGACCATCTCGGCCCGAATCATCCGGGCGCGGACGACAATGCGAGCGGCGTGGCCGTGCTGATCGAACTCGCGCGCGCCCTCGCCTCGCAGGCCGCACCGCCGCGCACGATCGTGTTCGCGGCTTTCTCCGGCGAGGAATCGGGGCTTCTCGGCTCACGCTGGTACGCCGCGCACCCGACCCCGGTGCCACTCGCCGGCATCCGCGCGAACGTGAACCTCGACACCGTTGGCCGGCTCGGCAGCGGCCCGGTGCGCGTGATCGCCACCGGCACCGCGAGCGAGTGGCCGCCCATCTTCCGCGGCGTCGGCTTCACGACCGGCATCGCGATCCAGAACATCGAAGGCGCCGGCCAGTCCTCGGACCAGCAGGCGTTCATCGAGCGCGGCATTCCCGGCGTGCAACTCTTCGCGGGGGCGAGCCTCGACTACCACAAGCCCACCGACACGCTCGACAAGGTCGACGTCGCCGGCATGGTGAAGGTCGCGACCGTGGCGAAGGAAGCGATCGAGTATCTTGCCGCGCGCCCCGAGCCGCTGACCGCGACGATCAGCGCCACGGCGGCCGCACCCGTGCAGCCGCCGGCCGGCACGCCGCGCGAGCGCCGCGCCTCGCTCGGCATCGTGCCCGACTTCGCATACACGGGCCGAGGCGTGCGCGCCGAGGGCATCGTGCCCGACTCACCGGCCGCGAAGGCTGCGCTGCAGCCGGGCGACGTGCTGCTCACGCTCGCCGGCCAGCCGATCGACGACATGCAGGCCTACTCGAACGTGCTGAAGACGCTCGAGGTCGGCGCACTGGTCACGGTCGAGTACCGGCGCGGCGAGGCCCTCGAGAGCGTAAAGGTGGAACTCGGCGCGCGCTGAGCGCGATCAGCCGTCGCGCAGGTACCAGGCGTAGTCGAGCGGCGTCACCTCCGCCGCGAAGCGCTCGCATTCCTGGCGCTTGACCGCAAGGAACACCTTCAGGAAGCCCTCGCCGAGGGCGTCGCGCAGGAATTCCGACGCCGCGGCGCGCTCGATCGCCTCGTGCCAGGTGGCCGGAAACACCCGCGGGCGCGGCTGCGCGTAGGCGTTGCCCTCGAGCGGCGCGCCCGGATCGATCCGCTGGGCGATCCCCGTCTCGACGCCCGCGAGCACAGCGGCCACGGCCAGGTACAGGTTCGCATCGGCGCCCGCGATGCGGTGCTCGACGTGGCGTGATGTCGGCGGCCCGGCCGGCACCCGCAGCGCCACGGTGCGATTGTTGATGCCCCACGTGGGTGCCACCGGCGCGTAGCTGAGGCTGCGATGGCGGCGATAGGAATTCGCGTTCGGCGCAAAGACGAGGAAGCTCTCGGCCGCAGTCGCTGCGAGGCCGCCGATCGCCTGGCGCAGCAGCGGCGTGCCGGCGGGATCGTCCGCCGCGAACAGATTGTCGCCGCGCCCGCCCGCGAGGCTCACGTGCACGTGCAGGCCGCTGCCGGCGCGCTCGGCGAAGGGTTTCGCCATGAAGGTCGCAATGCAGCCGTGCCGCTGCGCCACCCCGCGCAGCAGCCGCTTGAAGAGGATCGCCTCGTCGACCGCGCGCAGCGCGTCGGCGCGGTGATGCAGCGTGATCTCGAACTGGCCCGGCGCGTATTCGGCCATGAGCGTCTCGGCCGGCAGGCCCTGCGCCTTCGCGGCCGAGTACACGTCGGCGAACAACGGCGCGAGATCATCCAGCCTCGTGAGGCTGTACGAGCCTATCGGCGCGCGCTCGCCGAACCGCCGCCCGCCGGCAGGCTCGAGGCGCCCGCGCGCTTCGCGCAGCAGGTAGAACTCGAGTTCGCAGGCCACGACCGGTGTGCAGCCGCGCGCCTCGAGGCGCGCGACCGCGCCCGCGAGCGCATGGCGCGGATCGCTCGCGGCCGGCGCCCCCGTTCCATCGTGCATCGTCAGCATCAGCTGGCCCGTCGGCGGCTGGATCCACGGCGAGGGCAGCAGCGTGCCCGGCACCGGCCGGCAGAGTCCGTCGGCGTCTCCGACCTCCCATACGAGGCCGGTGGCGTCCACATCCTCGCCGGTGATGTCGAGGCCCAGGATCGAACCGGCGACGCGCCGGCCGTCACGGAATATCGCCTCGAGTTCGCTTGCGCGCACACACTTGCCGCGCGCCACGCCGCTCGCATCGGTGATGAAGAGTTGCACGGCATCGATGCCGGGATGCGCGGCGCGAAACCGCCGCAGCTCGTCGATGCCGGCGGCCCCGCTCACACCAGTTCCCCGAGACAGATATCGAGCGTCGCCACGAGCCGGTCGATGTCGGCGCCCGTGGTCACCGGCGAAACGAGCATCATGTTGTGGAACGGCGTGAGCAGCACGCCGCGGTTCAGCAGGTAGAGGTGCAGCGCATGTTCGAGTTCGGGCCGCATCGCGGCGGCTGCCTGCGTGCCGTTGCGCGCCGGCTCGCCGTAGCCGATCTCGAGCCGCGCGCCGACCCGCACCACGTGCCAGTCGAGGCGGTGGCGCGCGAGCAGCGCGCGCAACGCGGTCTCGAGCCGCTCCGCCCCGGCGAGCATCGGTGCGTAGGTCGCCGTGGTGTGCAGGCCTTCGAGCGCCGCGGCGAGCGCCGCCAGCGCCAGCGGATTGGCGGCCAGAGTGGTGCCCATGCCGGTGTGGCCGTGCGCCTCATGGCGCGCGGCCAGCACGCCGCGCATGCGCGCCTCGACGTCGGCCGTGAAGCCATAGACCGCGCAGGGCACGCCGCCGGCGAGCGCCTTGCCACAGACGAGCATGTCGGGTTCGAGCCCGTGCGCACGCGTGTAGCCGCCGGGGCCCGAGGACAGGGTGTGCGTCTCGTCGACGACCAGCAGCGCATCGTGGCGGCGGGTCAGCGCGCGCAGCGCTGCGTGCAGCCCCGGCTGCGGCAACACCATCCCGGTATTGGTCATCACCGGTTCGTACAGCAGGGCCGCCACGTCGCCGGTCGCGAGCGCGGCTTCGACGGCATCGAGGTCGTCGAACTCGACTGCGATCGCGGTGGCCTGCGCATTGAACGGCGCGCCGACGCTGCCGGCGCGCAGCATCACCTCGTCCACGGTGCCGTGATAGCAGCCCTTGAAGACCAGCGTCTTCGGCCGCCCCGTCATTGCGCGCGCCCAGCGCAGCGCCGCGCGATTCGCATCGGTCGCGGTCTGCGTGAGCTGCCAGTACGGCAGCCGGAACAGGCGCGCGAGCCCCTCGCCGACCTCGGCCGCGCGCTCGTCGACCAGCATCGCCGTCAGGCCGCGCGCGGATTGCCCGGCGACGGCCCGCGCCACGGCCGGGGGCGAATGGCCGAACATCGCGCCGGTGTCGCCCAGGCAGAAATCGATGTAGTCGCGCCCATCGACATCGAGGACGCGCGCGCCTTGCGCCTCCCGCAGCACCAGCGGAAACGGCGTACCCCAGTCCCGCATCCAGTGCATCGGCACGCCCCCCAGCCAGTGCGCTCCGAGACGCGAGGCGTGCCCCGCCGAGACCTGGTGCTCCGTCGCGAAGCGCGCGGCCTCCGCGGTGGCCAGCGACGCGATGCGGCGGGGGTCGAACACGATTACCGGCGTCCCTTGCGGACCACCTTCGCCCTGGACCCGGCCTTCGGCTTTGCCTTGGGCTTCGGCTTGGGCTTGGCTCTGGATTCCGCCTTCGGCTCGGCCTTGGGCTCGGCCTTGGGCTCGGTCTTGGCGTCGGCCTTGGGCTCCTCCTTCGCCTCGGTCTTCGGCGCTTCCTTCGTTTCTTCGTCCTTGCGCTCGTCGACGAGATTGCGCTTCTGTTCCTTGTCGGACTTGAAGTCGGTCTCGTACCAGCCGCTGCCCTTCAGCCGGAACACCGGCGCGGACAGCAGCTTCTTGAGGGTCGACTTGCCGCATTCGGGGCACTTGCGCAGCGGCGCGTCGGTGATCTTCTGCATGGCCTCGAGCAGGTGGCCACAGCTCGAACATTGATACTCGTAGAACGGCATTGCTCCTCCAGCAGCCGATTCTAAGGGGAATTTGCGCCGCGGATCAGAGGCTCTTCTCGAAGCCGATCCGGCCCTCGTGCAGTGTCGCGCGGATGCGATCGCCGGGCCCGAACTGCCCCGACAACAGTGCCTGCGCGAGCGGATTCTCGATCTGCTGCTGGATCGCGCGCTTCAGCGGGCGCGCGCCGTACACCGGGTCGAAGCCCGCCTCGCCGATCAGGTCGCGCGCGGCCTCGTCGAGCGTCAGCTCGATGTTGCGCTCGGCCAGCCGGTGCTTCAGATACACGAGCTGGATGTCGACGATGCGGCGGATCTCCGCGGTACCGAGCGGCCGGAACACGCAGATGTCGTCGATGCGGTTGATGAACTCGGGCCGGAACTGCTGCTGCACGATCTCGAGAACCGCGCTCTTCATGCGCGTGTAGTTGCCCTCGCCCGCGAGCTCCTGGATCACGTTCGAACCGAGGTTCGAGGTCATGATCACGACGGTGTTGCGGAAATCGACCGTGCGGCCCTGGCCGTCGGTCAGGCGACCGTCGTCGAGCACCTGCAGCAGTACGTTGAAGACGTCGGGGTGCGCCTTCTCGACTTCATCGAGCAGGATCACCGCGTACGGACGCCGGCGCACCGCCTCGGTGAGGTAGCCGCCCTCTTCATAACCGACATAGCCCGGCGGCGCGCCGATCAGCCGCGCCACGGAGTGCTTCTCCATGAACTCGGACATGTCGATGCGCACCATGGCCTCCTCGGTATCGAAGAGGAACTCGGCGAGCGCCTTGCACAGCTCGGTCTTGCCGACACCGGTCGGGCCGAGGAACAGGAACGAGCCGTTCGGGCGGCGCGGATCGGCGAGCCCGGCGCGCGAGCGGCGGATCGCGTTCGACACGATGCGCACGGCCTCCTCCTGGCCGACCACGCGCCGCGTCAGCGCCTCTTCCATGCGCAGCAGCTTCTCCTTCTCGCCCTCGAGCATCTTCGAGACCGGGATACCGGTCCACTTGGAGACCACTTCCGCGATCTCCTCGTCGGTGACCTTGTTGCGCACGAGCTGGGTTTCCTGCTGCTCGGCGGCCTGTGCCTGCGTGAGCCTCTTCTCGAGCTCGGGCACGCGGCCGTACTGCAGCTTGGCGACTTCGCCGAGATCGCCCTTCCTGCGCGCCGCCTCCATCTCGAGCTTCACTTTCTCGAGTTCTTCGCGGATCGCGTTGGCGCCCTGCAGGGCCGCCTTCTCGCTCTTCCAGATCTCCTCGAGATCGGCGTACTCCTTCTCGAGTGCCGTGAGCGACTCCTCGAGCGCCTTCAGGCGCCGCTTCGAGGCCTCGTCCTCCTCGTGCCTGAGCGCCTCCTGCTCGATCTTGAACTGGATGATGCGCCGCTCGAGCTTGTCGAGCGCCTCGGGCTTGGAGTCGATCTCCATGCGGATGCGCGCGGCGGCCTCGTCGATCAGGTCGATCGCCTTGTCGGGCAGCTGGCGGTCGGCGATGTAGCGGTGCGAAAGCGTCGCGGCCGCGACGATCGCCGGATCGGTGATGTCGACGCCGTGGTGCACTTCGTAGCGTTCCTGCAGTCCACGCAGGATCGCGATCGTGTCCTCGACCGAGGGTTCATCGACCAGCACCTTCTGGAAGCGCCGCTCGAGCGCGGCGTCCTTTTCGACGTACTTGCGATATTCGTCGAGCGTGGTCGCACCGACGCAATGCAGCTCGCCGCGTGCGAGCGCGGGCTTCAGCATGTTGCCGGCGTCCATGGCGCCCTCGGCTTTGCCGGCGCCGACCATGGTGTGCAGCTCGTCGATGAAGAGGATGACCTGGCCTTCCTGCTTCGACAGGTCGTTGAGCACCGCCTTCAGGCGCTCCTCGAATTCGCCGCGGAACTTCGCGCCAGCGATCAGTGCGCCCATGTCGAGCGCGAGGATGCGCTTGCCCCTCAGGCCCTCGGGCACCTCGCCGTTGATGATGCGCTGGGCGAGGCCCTCGACGATCGCGGTCTTGCCGACACCGGGCTCGCCGATCAGCACCGGATTGTTCTTGGTGCGACGCTGCAGGACCTGGATCGTGCGACGGATCTCGTCGTCGCGGCCGATCACGGGATCGAGCTTGCCGCTCGACGCGCGCTCGGTCAGGTCGATGGTGTATTTCTCGAGGGCCTGGCGGCTTTCCTCGGCGCCGGGATCGGCCACCGATTCGCCGCCGCGCACCTCGTCGATCGCCTTCTCGACGGCGGCCTTGGCCGCGCCCGCGTCCTTCAGCAGCCGCGCGAGCGTGGCCCGGTCCTCGAAGGCGGCAAGCACGAACAGCTCGCTCGCGATGTACTGGTCGCCGCGCTTCTGCGCGAGCTTGTCGGTCACGTTGAGCAGGCGGCCGAGGTCGTTCGAGACGTGGATCTCGCCCGGCGTGCCCTCGACCTTCGGCAGCCGGTCGATCGCGGCCGCGACGTCGGTGCGCAGGCGCGCGACGTTGGCGCCGGCCTTGACGAGCAGCGGCCGCACCGTGCCGCCCTGCTGGTCGAGCAGCGCCTGCAGCACGTGGGCCGGCTCCAGGATCTGGTTGTCCGCGCCGAGCGCGACCGACTGGGCATCGGCCAGGGCCGACTGGAACTTGCTGGTGAGTTTGTCCATGCGCATGAAGGCTCCTTATCGGGGCGATGCGATGAACTTCAACCCCCTCGGCCCCCGAAAATGGGGCGCGGGGGGTCAATGCGCAGACATCTCCACGAACACGATGGTCAATACCCCGGCCACGATCAGCGCTACCTGCAGGACACTGGCACGGGCATCGAACCTGCGATGGAGGCCCGGGATCAGGTCGGCGACCGCCACGTACAGGAGGCCTGCCGCGGCCACCGCCAGTACATAGGGCAGCGCCCCCAGCACCGGTTGCAGGGCGAAATACGCCAGCACGCCACCGAGCACCGCCGCGAGGCTGGTGGCCAGGTTGAACCACAGGGCGCGACCGCGCGACCAGCCCGCATTCAGCAGCACAGCGAAATCGCCGACTTCCTGCGGGATCTCGTGGGCGGCCACCGCGAGCGCCGTGACGATGCCGAGGCTGATGTCGGTCATGAAGGCCGCCGCGACCAGCACGCCATCGAGGGCATTGTGCAGGGTGTCGCCGGCGAGCACGAGCCAGGCGGCGGAGCGGTCGCGGTGCGCGGCGTAGTCGTGGGCGTGCCCGTGTAGATGTCCGGTGTGCGCCTCCCACTCGTCGCCATGGCAATGCCGCCACAGGACCAGCTTCTCGAGCACGAAGAACACGAGCAGGCCCGCCACGAGCGCAATGCCGATGGCGTGAGTCGATTCCAACCCCACGCCTTCGATCGCGTGCGGCAGCAGCGCCAGCAGCGCGGCGCCGAGCAGTGCACCGGTGGCGTAACTGACGAGGTACGGCAGGCTGCGCCGGCGGACCTCGTCCGGCAGCAGCAGCACCGCGCCGGCGCCGGCGGCGCTCACGAGGCCGCTGAGTGCGGTGGCAAGGACGATGATCGCGAGCGTGCTCAGGGCTGATCCTTCCAGATGAGTGCAGCCATCCGGCCGCAACGGCCGTCGCGGCGATGGGAGAAGAAGCGTTCGCGCTCGGCATAGGTGCACGAACCGTCGGCGGTGATGGCAGTCACACCGCAGGCTTCGAGACGCTGGCGCGCGAGCATCGCAAGATCACACCACCAGCGGTCGCCCCGGCCCGGGCGAAACGCGGCCGCCGCTGCCTGGTCATTCACGAGAAAGGCCGAGCGTACGTCGTCGCCAACCTCGAAATTTGCAGGTCCGATCGCCGGTCCGAGCCAGGCGCGCAGGTCCGCGGGCGGTACCGCGAGCGCTTGTACGGTCGCCTCGAGCACGCCGGCCGCCAGTCCGCGCCAGCCCGCATGCGCGGCCCCGATGGCGCTGGCGTCGCGTGCCGCGAACAGCACCGGCAGGCAATCGGCAACCATGATCGCGCAGACGCTGTCGGGCAGGCGCGTGATGGAGGCATCGGCAGGCGCCCGGGGCGGCACGGCGCCGCCGATGTCGTGGACCGCGATGCCGTGCACCTGCTGCAGCCAGACGGGGTTCGAGGGCAGCCCCAGCGCCTGCGCCACCCTGCGACGATTCTCGGCCACGCACAGCGGATCGTCGCCGACATGGGCGCCGAGGTTGAGCGTATCGAAGGGCGCGGCACTCGCGCCGCCGGTGCGCAATGTGAAGGCGGCATGCACTCCGGCAGGCGCTGCCCATTGCGGCGTGATCCACATGGACGGCATGATCGGGCGTCCGGGCGACGAATGCGAGGGGTATGAAGCGACTATTCTGGCTGGCCATTGCGGCTGCGGGTGCCTTTGCACTCGGCGGACTCGCCCTGCACAGGGGCGAGAGCATCAACGCACTGTGGATCATCGTCGCCGCCGTCTGCATCTACGCGATCGGCTTTCGCTTCTATTCGGCCTGGGTGGCCGCGAAGGTCCTCTCTGTCGATGCCACGCGCGCGACACCGGCCGTCCAGCTCGAAAACGGCCGCGACTTCGTGCCGACCCACCGCTGGGTCGTCTTCGGCCATCACTTTGCGGCCATCGCGGGCCCCGGCCCGCTGATCGGGCCGACACTTGCCGCGCAGTTCGGCTACCTGCCCGGCACCCTCTGGATCCTGGTCGGCGCCGTCGTCGGCGGCTGCGTGCAGGACATGACGATCCTGCTGCTCTCGACGCGGCGCAATGGACGCAGCCTCGGCCAGATGGCGCGCGACGAGCTGGGCCCGGTCGGCGGCATCGCCGCACTCGCGGGCACCTTCGTCATCATGATCATCCTGATCGCGGTGCTCGGGCTCGTCGTCGTCAATGCGATGAAGCACAGCCCGTGGGCGACCGCCACGGTGTTCGCCACCATCCCGATCGCCATGCTCATCGGGCTCTACATGCGCAACTGGCGGCCGGGTCGCGTGCTCGAGGGCACGGCGATCGGCGTGACCCTGCTGCTGCTCGCGGTGCTCGGCGGCGGCTGGATCAATGAACAGCCCGTGATCCGTGAATGGTTCGACTATCCCGGCCTCACCCTTGCCTGGTTCGTGATCGGCTACGGCTGGTGCGCGGCGATCCTGCCGGTGTGGCTGCTGCTCGCCCCGCGCGACTACCTGTCGACGTTCCTGAAGCTCGGCACCGTGATGCTGCTCGCGCTCGCCATCGTGATCGCGCAGCCCGAGCTGAAGATGCCCGCCGTCACGCAGTTCATCGACGGTACCGGCCCGATCTTCGGCGGCAAGGTCTTCCCGTTCGTCTTCATCACGATCGCCTGTGGCGCGATCTCGGGCTTCCACACGCTGGTCGCGAGCGGCACGACGCCGAAGCTGATCGCCTCCGAGGCCGACGTGCGCATCGTCGGCTACGGCAGCATGGCGCTCGAGTCCTTCGTCGCGATCATGGCGATGATCGCCGCGACGCTGCTCGATCCCGGCGTCTACTTCGCGATCAATACCGCGCCCGGTGTCGTCGGCGCCACCGCCGAGGCGGCCGTGGCCACCATCACCTCGTGGGGCTTCCCGGTCACGGTAGAGCAGATGGAGGCGCTGGCGCGCAACATGGGCGAGAGCACCCTGTTCGGGCGCACCGGCGGCGCGCCATCGCTGGCGGTCGGCATGGCGAGCATTTTCGCCAGCAGCTTTGGCCAGGGCATGCTCGCGATCTGGTACCACTTCGCGATCATGTTCGAGGCCGTGTTCATCCTGACCACGCTCGATGCCGGCACGCGTGTCGGGCGCTTCATGCTGCAGGACACACTCGGCAATGTGTGGGCTCCGCTCGGTCGCACCTCGTGGTATCCCTCGGTGCTCTTGACCAGCACGCTGGTGGTGGCGGCCTGGGGCTACTTCCTCTACATCGGCGTCATCGACCCGAACGGCGGCGTGAACATCCTGTGGCCGCTGTTCGGCATCGCCAACCAGATGCTCGCCGCGATCGCGCTGTCGATCGCCACCGCCATCATCGTCAAGCAGGGCAAGGCGCGCTACGCCTGGGTCACCCTCGCGCCGCTCGCGTGGCTCGCTGTCATCACGACCACTGCCGCCATCCAGAAGATCGTCAGTGACGATCCGCGCATCGGGTTCTTCGCCGCCGCACGCGAGCTGGCGGACGCGCTCGCCACCGGCGCGCTGCCGCCGGAGCGCGCCGCGGTTGCCCCACAGCTGATATTCAACCAGCAGCTCGACGCCTGGCTCACCGTGTTCTTCCTCGTCATCGTGTGGGTGGTGATCGCCGACATGCTGCGCGTGAGCTGGCGCACGCTGACCGGCAGGCCGGTGCTGCCGAGCTCCGAGGCGCCGTATGTCCCGGTGAAGGGCGTCGCGTGAGCGCGCGGCTGCGCAAGCTCCTCGCGCTGCTGCGTCGCCTCAGCGGCGACGACGCCTACGAGCGCTACATCGAGCACCGCTGCGCGGCGCATGCCGGCGAGCCGCTGCCGTCGCGGCGAGAATTCTGGTGCGGCGAAGTCGAACGCAAGTGGCAGGGAGTGAATCGGTGCTGCTGACGCTGGCCGCGCTCGCCCTCACGACTGCGCCCGATGGTGCCTGGCACCAGCGCGAAGCCACGATCATGGGCACGCGCATCGCCGTGGAGCTGTGGGCGAAGAGCCCTGCCGAGGGCGAAGCCGCGATCGATGCCGTGATGAAGGAGATGCACCGCGTCGACATCCTGATGAGCCACTACAAGCCTGAGAGCCAGCTCTCGCGCATCAACGCTCGGGCGGGCGCGGAACCCGTCAAGGTCGATCGGGAGCTGTTCGACCTGATCGCGCTCTCGCTCGACTATTCCCGCCTGACCGACGGTGCCTTCGACATCACCTACGCGAGCGTCGGCTACCTGTACGACTACCGCAAGCGCGTGCGGCCGGACGAGACGCAGATCGAGGCGCATCTCGCCGCCGTCGACTGGCGCAGCCTCGAACTCGACACGGCGCAGTCCACCGTGCGCTTCGCCCGGCCCGGCATGCGCATCGACCTCGGCGGCTTCGCCAAGGGCTACGCGGTCGATCGCAGCATTGAACTGCTGCAGGCCCGCGGCATCGAACACGCGTCGGTCAGCGCGGGTGGCGACACCCGGATCCTCGGCGACCGCTTCGGCAGGCCCTGGGTGATCGGCATCCGCCACCCCGACGACCCCGAGCGCATGGTCCTCAGGATTCCGCTCGAAGACGTCGCGTTGTCGACATCAGGGGATTACGAGCGATATTTCGATGCGAACGGCGTGCGCTATCATCACATCATCGACCCGCGCACGGGCCATTCGGCGAGCAAGGTGCGCAGCGCCACGATCATCGGGCCCACCGCGACCCAGACCGACGGCCTGTCGAAGACCGCGTTCGTGCTCGGGCCGGAGAAGGCGCTCGAGATCATTGCCCGGATACCGGGGGTCGACGCCGTGTTCGTCGGACCCGATGGCAAGGTGTACTACTCCGCCGGCCTGGAACCACCCGCCGCGACAGGCCCGAAGGACTAGGCGTCGTGAGGCCCTGAGGACTAGGAGTCTGGGCGGCAGAGTCTTTGCGGCACTTGATGAGCGCTGGTTTTCCCTGAGTGAGGGAATGGCGTAGCGTCATCAGTGCCGCTGCGGGCGCCGATCGACTGATGTGCGTCCTTGAA
>Ga0116143_10002049_pt1 | contig 22818 bp, 26 predicted proteins | sample AD_UKC034_MetaG_FD_89745 | JGI IMG/M metagenome (GOLD analysis project Ga0116143, IMG submission 89745) | Active sludge microbial communities of municipal wastewater-treating anaerobic digesters from USA - AD_UKC034_MetaG | ecosystem: Engineered > Bioreactor > Anaerobic > Digestate | place: USA...
GTGGCCAACAGCCCCCAGTTCATCATGGCCTACTATGGTGCACTCAAAGCCGGCGCCATCGTGGTGCCCTTCAATCCGCTCTACGGCTCGAGCGAGGTGCGCCACCAGCTTCGCGACTCGGGCGCCGAGACGGCGGTAGTGATGAGCCGCTTCTATCCCATTGTCAAAGAGGTGCGCTCCGAGACGCCCCTCAAGCGGGTCCTCGTAACCAACATCAAGGAGTACTTTCCGAGCCTGCTCCGGCTGCTGTTCACCGTGGTGAAAGAGACGAAAGAGGGCGACCGCCAGAGCATTGCTGGAGACCCGGACACCTACTGGTACCAGGAGTTCATCGGTAACGCCCCGCCCAGGCCATCGCCGGTGGCTGTTGCCCCGTCGGACACTGCGGCCCTCATCTACACCGGCGGCACTACCGGCGTGCCCAAAGGGGCCGAGCTGTCGCATTTCAGCCTGAACGCCAATGCCCTGCAGTGCCGCGCCTGGATGCACCACTGTCAGGAAGGGCAGGAGACCATTCTGGCGGCGCTGCCGCTCTTTCACAGTTTTGGCATGACCACTTGTATGAATTTTGGCGTTCTGATGTCCAGCGCCATGCTGCTGATCCCAAATCCGCGCGACGTGGCCAGTATTCTGGAAAAGGTCGCCAAGTGGCATCCCACCGTGTTTCCGGGCGTCCCGGCGATGTATCTGTCCTTCGCCAACTTTCCTAACGTGGGGCGCTACGACATTCGCAGCATTCGCGCCTGTCTCAGCGGCGCTGCTCCTCTGCCGCCAGAGATCCAGGAGCGGTTCAGCAAGCTCACCGGCGCCCACCTGGTAGAGGGTTACGGCCTCAGTGAAGCTGCCCCCGTTACTCACGCCAATCCCGTCTTTGGGCAGGGGCGCCCAGGCTCAATCGGCCTGCCATTCCCCGATACTGAAGCCCGCATCGTGGACATCAAGACCGGCACGAAGGAGGTGCCGCGCGGCGAGCCGGGCGAGCTGATCGTTCGCGGCCCGCAGGTGATGAAGGGCTACTGGAACATGCCCGGCGAAACGGCCAACGCTCTGCGCGATGGCTGGCTGTACACGGGTGACATCGCCACGATGGACGAAGACGGCTACTTTCGCATCGTCGACCGCAAGAAGGACATGATCATCGCTTCGGGGTATAATGTCTATCCACGGGATGTGGAGCAGGTGCTCTACCAGCACCCCAAGGTGATGGAGGCGGTGGCGGCAGGCATCCCCGATGGCGCCCGGGGCGAGACGGTCAAGGCCTACATCGTGCTCAAGCCAGGGGAGACGGCCACCCCGGACGAGTTCATCGCCTATTGTCGGAGCAAGCTGGCGGCCTACAAGGTGCCGGAGTACGTCGAGTTCCGCACCGAGTTGCCCAAGACTATCGTGGGCAAAGTGCTGCGGCGCATGCTGGTGGAAGAAGAGAAGCGCCGACAGGCGGCCAAACCGCCGGCATAAGCAGCGAACCCACCCGCTCCAGTCGGGCGCTGAGCCGGCATGAGGGTGCCGCGGCCCGACGAATCACGCCCGCAGAAGGAGGGGTGAGGGTGAAACGAAAAACTCGGCTGCTGGTGGCGACGCTGCCTCTGTTCCTGGCCCTCTCGCTGGCCGGAGCAGCTCTGGTGCAAGATCGGTTCGTAACGCTTTTCCCGCTGGTCTTGAGCCAGTCTACCTACACGCCTACCGTGACGCCCACGCCCACCGACACGCCCACGCCGACCGAGACGGCAACGCATACTCTGCCGCCTCCGCCGCCGACGGATGCGCCAACCCCCGAACCCACGTTCACCGCGGCGGCAACGTCTGAGCCTACCGCCACGCGCACACGAATGCCGACCGTCACGCCGACCTACACGCCAACGCCAACGGCGACAAGGCGCACCTGAGGCGCTCCCTGTGAGCTGGCTCGTTGAGCCGGCGCAAGAACAAAGGAGCGGCACCCGTCGGGGTGCCGCTCCTTTGTTTCTCACCTGCTAGTCGCTCTGTGGTTCTGGCCAGGAAGGCTGGGCCGGAGCCGGTGCGCCAGTCCACAGTCTGTGCGGGTCAACTGTAGTGCGCAACCGCCAAGCGATTCCTTGCCGCCGCCGGCCCACGGGCAAGCCAGGCCGTGCGGTCACGCGTCGAGGCGCTTGCCGCCCAACCGGGGCCGCTTCCCGCGGCTGAACGCCTACTGGACGGCAGCTCCCAGAACGCTGGCCAGCAGGCTCCTGGCCTCGTCTCGGCCTCCGCCCAACAACTGAAACTCGTACTTGCCCGACGTTGTCTCGAAGACCACGTGATCGCTGCTCATGTGTTGCTGTGAATTGCGGCGATGCTCGACCTTGACCTTGCGAATCTGGTTTGGCAGAAAGTAAAAGTTGCCCGGCTGCTCGGCAAGGGCTTGCGGCACCGGCATCGCAGCATAGTGGTTCACCACCAGCTGCATCCAGCCCATCTGCGCAGCGACCTGGCCCAGGAACCCCTTGCCCTCGCTCTTGGCCTGATCCCTCGCCGTGCGCACAGCGTCGTTCATCATGTCTTTTGTGGTCAGGGCAAAGGCGATGCGCTCCCGGGTGACGATCGCGCTCCAGATATCGGAGCCGAACAGGCCTCTGCGCTTCTGCAGGCCCACAATTACGCCCAGCACCTTCTCACCCTGGTCGGCCGCGGGAATCGTCGCTTCCGCCGGCGCGGCCGCAGCCACCGTCTCGCCGCACTTGCCACAGAACTGTGCACCGGCAACTAGAGGCGCTCCACAATGCCCGCAGAAACGCTCTGTTTCGGTCATCGTTCTCCTCCATGCATCTTCGTATGGGGCCAAAGGAGCAATCCGCCGCGCAGGCTATGCCGCCTGGCGTCCGCCGATGGCCAATCACCGTCGAGAAAGCCGTCGCAAGATAGTCTAGCCCCCGGCACCCAGGCTGTCAACCCGTCGTATCCGATCAAACGATCACGTCACTGGCTCGTTGAGCCGGCGCAAGAGAAGAGAAAGCGGCACCCCGGGGTGCCGCTTGGTTGTCTCTTCGCAGCTAACCAGCATCCGCCTCTGACAAGGGAGGCTGGGCCGGACCCGGCGCGCGGGTCCACAGGCTGCGCGGCTCGACTACCGGCAGCGAGAGCAGCACCTTGAGCCGGTTGACCGTAGCCGGCGAGTGGCCCTCATAGTGGTTGTTGATGTAGACATAAATCCGCTTCACCTGTTTCGCCAGCCCGCGGATGGTGGCCGCCCAGTGCTCGAGCTCGGCGGTGCGGTCGTGCTGCACCTCGTCCAGCCGGGTGAACTCGTCGTGGAAGCCGACCAGCCTGAAGTAGGCGATATCGGTGGTCAGCTCGACGACCGGCGGCAGATCCTGCCAGTGCGTGGTACACCAGGCTACCCTCGCTGCGCGGAGCAGGGCCAGGATCTCCGGATGGTCCCACGAGGAATGGCGGAACTCGACGGCGAAGCGAATGTCGCCTGGCAGAAGAGCCAGAAAAGCGCGCAGTCGCTCTTCCTGGCGGCGCTGGAACGAGGCCGGGAACTGAATGACCACGGCGCCCAGTTTGCCGCCCAGCAGAGTGATGCGGTTGAGAAAACTGTCCAGCTCGAACTGGACATTGTTCAGCGCCTTGTCGTGGGTGATCACGCGCGGCATCTTGGCGCTGAATACAAAACCCTCTGGCACGCGCTGCGCCCAGTTGCGGATGGTCGAAGCCGAGGGGATGGCGTAAAAGGTGGTGTTGAGCTCGACCGTGTCGAACACGCGCGAGTAGAACGGAAGGGATTCCTGGCTGGGCCAGGCAGGCGGATAGAAGGTGCCCACCCAGTCGCGCGAACTAAAGCCCTGCCCGCCGATGCGGATCTCTGCCCGCCCCTGTGGGCCAGGCTGGTTGCTCAAGGACTCGGCCATCCAGCGCCTGCCGTCTAGGAGTAGCCCACCTGACGCAGGGCCGCTTCATCGCTGCGCCACTTGGGGCGCACCTTGACCCATAACTTGAGAAAGACCTGACTGTCGAGCATCTGCTGAATCTCGGTGCGCGCTGCGCTGCCGATGTCTTTCAGCATCTGGCCGCCACGGCCGATGACGATGCCTTTCTGCGAGTCCTTCTCGACATAGATGGTGGCCTCGATGTCGGTCAGGCCCGGCCGGCGCTCGGTGAACTGGTCCACCACCACGGCGATGGAGTAGGGCACTTCCTCCCGCAGGAGGCGCAGCACCTGCTCGCGGATGAGCTCGCCGGCTACAAAGCGCTCGGTCACGTCGGTAACCTGGCCTTCGGGAAAGTAGCGCGGACCGAGTGGCAGATGCGCGATGATCAGCGTGACCAGCTCGTTGAGGTTGTCGCCGCGCGTGGCCGAGGTCATCATCCAGTCCACGTACCTGGCCAGCGCCTGATATGCCTCGACGTTCATCTTGACGCGGTCCGGGCTCAGGTGGTCCATTTTGTTCAGCACCAGCACCACCGGCACCTTCTGCCTGTCCAGCAGTTGCGCCACGGCCTGGTCCTCTGGCGAGGGTCTGGCGCTGGCATCGACCACGAACAGCACCAGGTCGGCGTCGGGCACCGCCTTTTGCGCGGTAGTCACCATCAGCTCGCCCAGCCTGTGCTGGGGGCGGTGAATGCCCGGCGTGTCGACAAAGACAATCTGCGCGTCGGACCTGGTCAGGATGCCCAGGATGCGATTGCGTGTGGTCTGCGGCTTGGTAGAGACGATGGCCACCTTTTGCCCTACCAAGGCGTTGAGCAGCGTCGATTTGCCCACGCTGGGTCGGCCCACCAGCGCGACAAACCCGGAGCGATGGTCCGGCGGGGTCTCGGGGATCAACTCGGTCTGCGCGTTGCCGTTCGGCAAGGATTCGTCCACTGGGCCTCCCTATCCGGCGTGAAAGGGGCTAAAGTTCGTGTCATAGTCGTAATAGTCCTCGCGCTCGATGCGCTTTAGTCGGTTGATCAGAGCGTAGGTAATCGGCGTGGCCAGAGCTTCCAGGCTCACCTTGAACACATAGTTGGAGATGATCACTGCCCGCAGGAGGTCGGGCGGCTGCGCCCCGTAGAAGGCGATGAGCACGAACAGTAGACTGTCGACACCCTCGCCCACGACGGTCGAGAAGATGGTGCGCGCCCAGAGCCAGCGCCCTTGTGTGAGCACCTTCATCCGGGCCAGAACGTACGAGTTTGAGAACTCGCCGGAAAAGTAGGCCACCAGACTGGCCAGGACGATGCGCGGCGTCTGGCCGAGGATGGATATATAGGCCGCCTGGCCCTGCCAGCCTTCTGCCGGCGGCAGAGCCCCGACGATGGCCAGGGTCACGGCCATGAGCGCAGTGCAGGCAAAACCGGTCCAGATCACGCGCCGCGAGCGGGCATAGCCATAGACCTCGGTGAGGATGTCGCCAAAGATGTAACTGATGGGGAAGAGGATGGTGCCGCCATCGAAGGAGAAGGGGCCCAGCCGCACGAACTTGGAGGAAGCCACGTTGCTGATGATCAGCACGGCCACAAAGACGGCCATTACGTACTGCAGGTAGTGGTGACCTTCTGCGCGGGGCGGGCGCGGTCCGCGCGGCTCACTCGGTGCCGGCGCGGCGGGGTTACTCGTCTCCATCGGTGCGCTCAAGCGGCTCCTCCTGGGTGCTCCACAGGCGGCAGAACGAGCAGATCCCCGGGGCGGTGGTGGGTTGGCCGCACTGCTGGCACTGGTTGAGCGTGGGCCTTGCGGCGTCTGCCGGGAGCAGGCGGCCATCGGCCCTCGCGCGCAGGAATTCCAGGTAGAACGACTGCTTGGCGCCGGGTGACTCGGCTTCCAGTTGGTCCAGGAGCTGCTTGTAGAACAGAGTGGTCGCGCCCTGTGAGTAGGGGCACTCGTCGTAGATATAGTCGATGCCCCGCACCAGCGCGTAAGCGGCCATCTCGCGCTCGTAGAGGCGGATGAGGGGTTTGACCTTGCGTGCCAGTCCGCCATGGCTGGCCGGTAGGACAGGGGCCTGCCTGGCGAGGTAACCGGTGGCCCAGCGCAGCGTGTTCTGAAAGAGCACCGCTGCCTCGTCATCCAGGTTGTGGCCTGTGGCCAGAACGCCAAATCCCTCGCGCAGGGTCACTTCGTTGAGCACGTGGCGCTTGACCAGGCCGCAGGTGGAACAGGCCGTGCGGCCTCTCTTGCGTTTGGCCACCTCCGGGATGCTCTCGCCGTACTGCTGCTTGACGTTCACCACGCGGTAGGCAGCGTTGTGCTCGGCAGCAAAGGCCTCGACCTTACGCTGCGAGGCATCCGAATACGAGTCGTGCGGGATGCCGAGGTTGATGTAGATGCCCTCGACCTGGTAGCCCAGGCGCAGCAAGATGTCCCACAGGCTCAGGCTGTCCTTGCCGCCGGAGACGGCCACCAGCACCCGGTCTTCCGGAGTGAACATGTCGTACTTTTCGATGGTGCGCTGCACGACCTGCGGCACCCACTCGAGAAAGTGCTCGGCGCAAAGGCCGAGCCGGTGCTGGCGCATGTTGATGACGGCCGGCTGCCCGCACTTGGTGCACTTCATGCTAGCCGCCCGAGACGACGGCGACTAGCGTGATCACGTCGTCTGCCTGCACTACCACGTCCTCGGTGAGCAGCTTGCCGTCGCGCGTGGCCAGCACTGACTCGGGGCGCAGGCCGACCTTTTTCAGCGCATCGCGGATGGTGATATTGCCTTTCAATTCCCAGGTTTGGTTGCGATAGATGAGTTTCATAGCACTGTCCAGTTTAGCCCTGAAAGGCGCGGATGCCAAGCCGTCGCTGGCATCAATTCTCCGGCGGCGGAGAAATGAGTCCCTCGCGCATCAGGACGTGCACGGCTTCACGGGCCTCGCGGATGCGCGTCGTGGCCTCGGCATAGAGCACCTCGCGGCTGGCCTCACGTCGGGCCACCCCCTGCTCCTGCGCCTTGATCGCCACGGCTACGGCCTCGCGCGGAAACACCTCCCACTCGTCCATCTTGGGGATGATCCTCTCCTCCGATAATCCCCCGTCTTCAGCGCACCGCGCCAGCTCCGCTGCTGCGGCCAGGCACATCTCGTCCGTGATGGTCCTGGCCCGCACGTCGAGCGTGCCGCGAAAGATGCCCGGAAAGCCCAGCGAGTTGTTGAGCTGGTTGGGCAGGTCCGACCGGCCCGTACCCACGATGCGCGCCCCGGCCTCTTTGGCCTCCCAGGGCCAGATCTCGGGAACGGGGTTGGCGCAGGGGAACAGAATGGCGTCTTTGGCCATGCCGCGCACCCACTCTGGCTTGATGGTGCCCGGCCCCGGCCTCGAAAGGGCGATGCAGACATCCGCGCCGCGCAACGCCTCAGCAATGCCCCCGCGGCGGTTCTCGACGTTGCCCTCGGTGCAGAGCTGCCACTTTTGCGGATAGTCCGCCTGCTGCTGCTCCACGTCGTGGCGGTCGCGGTGCAGGATGCCGTGCGAATCCACGCCAATGACCTGGCCAATGCTCAGGCCGCTGGCCCGCAGCAGGCGCAGCGTGGCCACGTTGGCCGCGCCAAAGCCAACCATAACCAGACTGATGTTGGACATCGTCTTGCCCACCACTTTGAGCGCGCTCAGCAAGCCGGCCAGCAGCACCGTAGCGGTCCCCTGCTGGTCATCGTGCCAGACCGGGATCTGCACTGTCGAATCGGCGCGCAGCGTGTCCAGCACGCGGAAGCAGCGCGGCTGTGCGATGTCCTCGAGATTGATGCCGCCAAAGCCGGGCTGAATGAGCTGCACCGTGCGGATGATCTCGTCGGCATCTTTTGTGTCCAGCACCAGGGGCACGGCGTCTACTCCGCCCAGGTACTTGAACAGGAGGGCCTTGCCCTCCATCACCGGCAGGCCGGCGGCAGGGCCGATGTTCCCCAGCCCGAGCACGCGCGAGCAATCGGACACCACGGCGATGACGTTGGCCCGGTTGGTGTACTCCCACACCAGCTCGGGTTGTTGCTGGATGGCGCTGCAGGGGGCGGCCACGCCAGGGCTGTACCAGATGCTGAGGTCGTCCAGGCTGCGCACCGGGCACTTGGCCGCGGTGGCCACCTTGCCGCGATAGAAAGGGTGCAGTCGAAGGGCATCTTGAGCAGGTCTGCTGGCCCTGGCCAGCAGTTCTTGAGGGTCAAACATCGGCTTACCTCCGTGAGGGGTGCGGCCCGCTGGCGTCAGGCCGGGGCGGCGTCCAGCGCCGCCACACGCTCCAGGGCGGCGATGGCCACCTCCAGCATGGCCGGGTCTGGCTGCTCGGTGGTCAAGCGCTGCAATGCCAGGCCAGGCGCGGTCAAGAGGCGAACGAGAGGATTGTCTTCGTGACGAGCAGCGAACTTGATGAACTCGTAGGCCACTGACGCTACCAGCGGCACCATGGCCAGACGCACCAGCAAACGAATCAGCAGAGGGGGACGTCCCAGAAAGGTCGAGATCAGCACAAACAGCATGAGTACGATCAGCAGAAAACTGGTGCCGCAGCGGGTGTGCCTGGTGCTGTATTCCTGCACCGTCTCTGGCGTGAGCTCGACTCCCGCCTCAAAGGCGTTGACCGTCTTGTGTTCCGCTCCGTGATAGGCGAACACGCGCCTGATGTCCGGCATCCGCCGGATGACGATGAGGTAACCCAGAAAGAAAGCCAGCCGCACCAGGCCCTCCGCCAGGTTGCTCAGCAGAGGTACGGTGATGTAGCGATCCACCAGGCCCACCAGCAGCATCGGCGCCAGGACAAACAGGCCGATGCCCAGCAGCACCGAAAAGGCCAGCGTGCCCCACATCATCGGCCCCTCGAACTTGACGTCCTCTTCCGTCAAGGCGGCATCGGCGGAGAACATCAACGCCCTGGTGCCGAGGACCAGCGTATCCCAGAGCATGGTCAGGCCGCGCACAAAGGGCAGCCGGCCGACCTTGCTGTCATAGATGCCCTGGGGCAGGGGCTCGCTGTGAATCTGAATATCGCCGGTGGGCTTGCGCACGGCAACGGCCATCGAGTGGGCACCGCGCATCATCACTCCCTCGATGACCGCCTGACCACCGTAGTGTACCTCGCTCATGAGGCGGCCTGCCTCTTGCGCGGCACCTTGTGGCAGCTGCGGCAGCGCGCCTCGTAGACTTCTTCTGCGCCCACCAGGATCACCGGATCGTCATAGTTGGCCGGCTGGCCGTTGATGAGGCGCTGGCTGCGGCTGGCAGGAGCGCCGCACGCCTGACAGATGGCCTGCAGCTTGTCCACTTTCTCGGCCTGCGCCAGGAGCTGAGGCATCGGGCCAAAGGCCTCGCCGCGAAAGTCCATATCCAGACCGGCGATGATCACCCTCAGGCCGCGATCGGCCAGCTCGCCGGCCACCCGCACCAGGGCCTGGTCAAAGAACTGCGCCTCGTCGATGGCGACCACTTCTGTATCTGGCGCGATCTGCTCCAGGATGTCCGCGGCGCAGCTCACGGCAATGGCCTCGAACTGTGCACCGCTGTGAGAAGTGACCTTTTCGTGGAGGTAGCGCGTATCGACAGCCGGTTTGAAAACCTGCACCTTCTGCCTGGCGATGACCGCTCGTTTGACGCGGCGGATGACCTCTTCCGTCTTGCCCGAGAACATCGAGCCGCAGACGACCTCGATCCAGCCCCCGTCGTAGCGATGGTGAGACAAGGCGCGCTCCTTTCTGATCCCCTCAAGACAAAAGAGACAGAGTTTTTGGCTCTGCCTCTCTTGGGCTTGACTCGAAGCTACTCAGCAGCGGCTTCGGCCTTGGGCTTTTTCGGCCGGGGGGCCTTCTTGGGCTGGGCGTCGGCTGGTGACTCCTCAGCGGCTGGCTTGGCGGCGGCCCTGGCCTTCTTGGGCTTGGGCTCGACCGGAGCTGCCTCGGCGGCTGGCTTGGCGGCGGCCCTGGCCTTCTTGGGCTTGGGCTCGATCGGAGCTGCCTCGGCGGCTGGCTTGGCGGCGGCCCTGGCCTTCTTAGGCTTGGGCTCGACCGGAGCTGCCTCGGCGGCTGGCTCGGCGGTCTTTTTCGGCCTGGCGGCGCGCTTGGGCTTGGCCTCGACCGGCGCTGCCTCGGCGACAGGCGCCTGCTCTTCCACGGGGGTCGCTGCGCTGACCGCTGGGGTCGCTGCGCTGACCGCCGGGGTCGCTGCGCTGGCTAGGGGAGCCGCCTGTTCAACGACTGAAGCCGGCTGCTCGGCAGCGGCAACTGATTCTGGTGCGGCCTTGCTCTTGTCCTCGGGCACAAACTCAAAGACGGCCTGACCCTGCTTGTCTTTGCCCGCCTTGAGCCCCGCCCGCTGCGCGGCCAACTGATCGGCGCGCTCCTTGCGCTTCTGGAAGCGATCAACCTGACCGGCGGTGTCCACGATGCGCTGCTCACCAGTGAAAAACGGGTGGCAGAGGTAGCACATCTCAGTGCGGATGACTTCCTGGGTCGAACCGGTGGTCCAGGTGTTGCCGCACGCGCAGATGACCTTGGCCTGCTCAAAGTATTTGGGATGGATGTCCTTTTTCACCGTATTACTGCCTCTCTGCATAGACGCTCACGCGCTGCTTGTCACGCGTGACGTTCTCAAACTTGACGTAGCCATCGGCTGTGGCAAAGATGGTGTGGTCCTTGCCGAGATCGACGTTGGCACCGGGCAGGAATCTCGTTCCACGTTGCCGAACGAGGATGGTGCCAATGGTCACCTGCTCGCCCTCAAAGCGCTTGATGCCCAGTCGCTTGGATTCGCTGTCTCTGCCCTGGCGGTTACCGCTGCCTGTCTTCTTCTTGGCCATGATGAACCCCTACTCTGTAATCTCGTCGATGTGCAGGCGCGTGAAAGACTGACGCCAGCCGCGCTTGACACGATAGCGCTGCTTGGGCATATAGTGCCAGATGATCGCCTTGCGCTTGAGACCGTGGCTGACCACGGTGGCCTTGACCGATGCGTCCTTGACCGTGGGCAGGCCGACCTTGACCCTGTCGCCTTCGCCCACCATCAGAATCTGCTCCAGCGTCACGGTCTGACCCGGCTCGGCGTCCAAACGCTCGACATCGATGGTCTGGCCGACCTGAACCCGGAATTGTTTCCCTCCGCTCGCAACAACAGCGTACATGGAGATATACCTCCGCAAAGAGTGCTCTCGCTCAGGTGTACAGGCACAAAAAAACGCTGTCACCCGCTCAGCGACAGGACATTGTAGTGACGATGGCGGATTTTGTCAAAAACGCGGCGCGCGACGCCCACCCGGCCCAAAGCTGCGCCGTGGGGCAGGCCTCGCGCCGCGTGCGTGACTGCCGTCGCAGCGAGCCGCTAGGTCTCGCGCACGTCGATCAGCTTGATGCCCAGCTCTTCAATCCTGGGCCAGAGCACTTCCTTTTCGACGTTCTGCACCTTGAGCGTGAGTTCGCGATTGGTCGGATCATCGCCCAGGAAGGTGCCCAGGGCCACAATGTTGCCGCCCAGTTGTGTGATGCGCCCCGCCAGCGCCGCCAGCATGCCTGGCTTTTCCGGTACCAGCAGGGTAAAGCGCGTGCCCTGCTCGCGGGCGCCCATCAGCTCCAGGAAGGTCTTGAACAAGTCGGTCTCGGTGATGATGCCCACCATGGTGTTGCCGCGCATCACCGGCAGGCCGCCGATCTTGTTGTCTACCATGATGCGGGCTGCCTCCTCGATGGGGCAGTCCTCGCACACCGTGATGACATTCTTGGTCATCAGCTCGCTGACCCTGATGCGCGAGAGCAGGCCGTGGATCTCCCAAACGCTCAGCGAGGTCGCGGGCGACGGTGAGGCATAGAGCAGGTCCTTCTCCGAGACGATCCCGACCAGCTTGCCGGACGCGTCGAGGATTGGCAGGCGCCGCACCTTGTTCTCGCGCATGATGCGCAGCGCGTCGTCGAGGGACGTGTCGTCCTTGATGGTAATGGGGTTGTGGGTCATTCTCTCACGTACCAACATCGATGAGCCTCCTCATCCAGGATTGCGGGCACGACGAGCAACACGATGCGACCACACTCCGGGCTACAACACCAGGCGAGGTCGCCTTCAGGGCAGGCGGCGGTATCTCGCCCGGCCTGACTGGTAGGCGTCCTCCCCGTACATATCGTTGGCCACGATCGCTGGCAGGCCCTCTACCTCGAGCCGCAGCAGTGCCTCGGGCCCCAGGTCGTCGTAGGCCACCAGTTGACTGGACCGGACAGAGCGGGCCAGCAGAGCTGCCACTCCGCCGCTGGCGGCGAAATAGACCGCGCGATACTGCTGGAGCGCCTCCCGCACCGCCTGGGAGCGATTGCCCTTGCCCAGCATCCCCTTGAGTCCGGCCTGCAGCATGGCCGGAACGTAGGGATCCATCCGGCCGGCCGTGGTCGGTCCGCACGAACCGATGGGCTTGCCCGGTCTGGCCGGTGACGGTCCCATATAATAGATGATTTGACCACGGGGGTCAAACGGCAGCGGTCTGCCGGCCCGCAGCGCCTGCAGGAACCGCTGGTGGGCGGCATCCCGCGCGACATAGATTGCACCCGAAATGCGCACCCTGTCGCCCGCGTGCAGCGACTGTACGACCTCGTCGGTCAAGGGTGTCCGGATCTCGATCACCGGCTCACTGGATGGGCTCAACGAGCTCGACCTCCATGATCTGGGCATTACCCTCTACCGTGGGCGACAGGACACCGTACAAGTTCACCCGGCCCTGGCCCATAGCCTGGTTCAGGTCGATGCCGTTCTGGCGGCCGCTCAGGAGGCAGATGAGCTGGCCCCGCTCGTCCACAAGCCGGTGCGTCCCCTGCATATAGATGGAGATGCCCAGCTCTTGGACCAATCCCGAGCGCAGGGAAAGCCGCTCCGGCGCGGTCGACGCTCCGACCTTCTGCAGGGCGATTTCTTTCTTCCAGGGGTTTTGCTCCGTCACTATGCCTTCTACACGGACCGTTTCGCCCAGTAGCGGCTCCAGAGCACCCTCAGCGGCCCCTTGCACCACCACGGTGATGCGCGAGCGCGACGTCCAGTCCACGCCCACGACCCACTGGCCGTCCATCTTCATCAGCAGGCCCTCGATCACCTGCGGGCCGCCCGCCGTGGCCGTCGGTGACGGCGTGGCTGTGGGCGGCAGCGGGGTTGGCGTCGGCGTTGGGGTGGCGGTCGGTTGCGGCGGGGCGCAGCTCACAGCCAGGCCGAGGCACGTCGCCAGCCCCAGAATGATGCCCACTGCGCTCCTGGCGGCCATGCTAGATCACCGCTTCTTTCCGCCTGGCCGAGTGACACTGCAGGTTCACGGCCACCGGCATGCTGGCAATGTGGCAGGGCTGACTCAGCACGTGCACGGCCAGAGCAGTGACCCTGCCGCCAAGGCCCGCCGGCCCAATGCCCAGCCGGTTGATGTGCTCCAGTAGCTCTGCTTCGAGTTCCGCGTCCTCAGCCACCGGGCTGGGCTGCCCAACGGGCCGCAGCAGCGCCTCTTTGGCCAGGAGCATGGCCTGGTCCGACGTGCCGCCGATGCCCACACCGACGATGATCGGCGGGCAGGGATTGGCGCCAGACTGGTCGACCACCTCGGTCACCCAATCGATGATGCCCTGGCGGCCCACCGCCGGCAGCATCATGCGCAGGTAGCTCATGTTCTCAGCGCCGCCGCCCTTGGGCAGCACGGTGAGCTTGATCCGGTCCCCGGGCACGAGCTTGTAGTGTACGATGGGCGGGGTATTGTCGCCGGTGTTGACCCGCGCTGAGTAGGGGCGGGCCACGGAGGACTTGCGCAGGTAGCCGTCGCGGTAGGCGCGCCGGACGCCCTCGGCGATGCATTCGTTGAGGTCACCGCCGACGACGTGCACATCCTGACCCAGCTCGACAAAGATCACTGCCAGGCCCGTGTCCTGGCAAAGCGGGTACTCGCCCTGGGCAGCGACGGTGGCGTTCTCCAGAATCTGGTCCAGCACCTCGCGGCCCACGGGAGATTCTTCGCTGGCTCTGGCCCGCTCGATGGCCTGGAGCACATCGGGCGGCAGATGGTAGTTGGCCTCGATGAAGAGGTCGGTCACCGCTGTGGTCACGGCCTCGCAAGAGACCTCACGAACCGGCCGGCCAGGCGGCAGGCGGCGCACGAGGTCCTGTTCCTTGGAGGTGAGGTCGGCCGAGACCAGCAGATCCGGTCGCTGTGCGGCGGTGCGCCGCAGGGATTGCTCGCGCCGCCAGCGCTCGACCTCGGCGTGATTGCCCGAAAGCAGCGGTTCCGGCACGGCCCAGCCGCGAAAGACGGCCGGCCTGGTGTAGTGAGGGTGCTCCAGCAGACTGCGCGTGTGCGAATCCTGCAGTGTGGCCAGTGGATCTCCGAGTGCGCCTGGCAGCAGCCGCGTGACCGTCTCCACAATGACCATCGCCGGAATCTCGCCACCGCTCAGCACGTAATCGCCGATCGAGAGCTCGTCGGTCACCAGGTGCTCGCGGACGCGCTCGTCCACGCCCTCGTAGCGGCCGCAGATGAGCAGCAGGCGCTGCTTTCCCGCCAGCTCCCGCGCTACGGCCTGGGTCAGCGGCCGCCCGGCGGGGGTCAGCAGGATGATCTGCGTGGGAGCATCGCGCCCGGTGGGCACGCCGTCCTTCGCCAGCAGGGTCTCCACGGCGCGAAAGATCGGCTCGACCTTCATCACCATCCCGCCGCCGCCACCGTAGGGTACGTCGTCGGTGATATGGTGCTTGTCCGTGGCGTAGGCGCGGATGTTGTGGATGGCGATAGAGACGAGGCCCGACTCGACCGCGCGCTTGACGATGCTATCTTCGAACACGCCCTGGAACAGGCTCGGGAAGAGGGTCAACAGGTCAAAGCGCATGGCCGATTCTAGCACAAAGGACGGGCGGCACCAATAATCGGCTGCGACCCGATGTATAATGGGCCAAAGGCCAATGAGGGAGGGCAGGTATGGAGCTCAAGACTGTCAAGATCGTCAAGCCGGAGGAGGTCAATTTCATCCTCGGGCAGACCCATTTTATCAAGAGCGTCGAGGATCTTTACGAGGCGCTGGTTGGCGCCGTGCCTGGATGCAAGTTCGGGCTGGCCTTCTGCGAGGCGTCTGGCGCGTGCCTGGTGCGCTGGGCCGGCACGGACGAGGAGATGATCGAGCTGGCGAAGAAGAACGCCCTGGCCCTGTCCGCCGGGCACTCGTTCATCGTTTTTCTGAAGAATGCCTTTCCGATCAACGTCCTCAACACGATCAAGATGGTGCCGGAAGTGTGCGGCATCTTTTGCGCCACGGCCAATCCGGTCGAGGTGATCCTGGCCGAGAGCGAGCAGGGGCGGGCCATCCTGGGCGTAATCGACGGTGCCTCACCAAAGGGAGTGGAGGACGAGGAGGGCATCGCCTGGCGCACGGGCTTTCTGCGCAAGATCGGCTACAAGGCGCGCGGCTAGGCGTGGCAAAGCGGCGGGTCTAGAACCAGCGCGCTTGCAGCGTCTTGAAGAACCCCTGGCGGGTCAGGCGCGCGATCTCATCGGCCAGGCGCTTCCAGGTGTAACCGCTCCCGGGGCGCAGGGCGATGACGTACTGTTCATCGCTCAGGAATCGCTTTACGTAACGGATGCCGCCCGGGTCGCGGGTGAAGTGGTAGACGTTCACGCTGTCGGCGATGGCCGCGTCGACCTCTCCGTCGCGCAGCGCCGTCAGCGCCTCGATGGCTCCGGGGTAGGTCACGATGTGGAGCGGGATACGTCCCTGCTCGAGGTGCCGCCTCGCCTCCAGCTCGGCCGCGCTGCCGAGCTCCACGCCTACCTTCTTGCCCCCGAGCTGGTTCACGCCGCGAATGCGCCGCTCGTCCTGCCGCACGGCCAGCAAAAGACCGGCGTTGAAGTAGGAAGGGGAGTAGAGCACGTCCTCGGTCAGGGTCTCGTCGTAGGGCAGGGCCGAGAGCACCATATCGCACTTGTCGGCCAGCAGGGCATCGTACAGGCCGTCAAAGTGCAGGTTGACGAACTCGACTTGCAGGCCCCAGCGCGAGGCCAGCTCGCGGGCGAGGTCCACATCAAACCCGGAAAAGTTGCCCGCGGCGTCGAGCAGGCCAAACGGCGGGTAGGCTGCCTCCATACACACCCGCATTGTGCCTGAGGCGCGCATCTGCTCCCAGGTCGGGTCGGTAGCCCGCTGGAACCACACCTGGCGGATGGCCGCCAGGGCCAGGGCCCAGCAGACCAACCCCGCCAGCAACCAGATCAGCCGCTGATGCTTCATGGCTGTTGGCCTCGGGCGTAGGCTTGTACCGCGGTGTAGATCGGCCGGGTCACAAAGCCAGGCGTGACAAAGGCAAAGTCATCCTGGTAGTTGCGCGCGGGCCTGGGATAGCGAAACACCCACATCGCTACCGTCCGGCACCAGGGCCAGTCCTCCAGCACCATCTGATAGGCCTGCAGGGTATAGTCGATGCGCTGCGCCGGCCGCACGGCGTTGGCCCAGCGGCGGTTGTCGTTCCAGCCCGCTTCGGTGATCAGGCAGGGCAGGTCGCCATCGCCGTTCTCCACCATCACCTCGTGCAGCAGCTCGGCCCGCGAAAAGCCCAGGCTGTCGCGGCCGGGCGGCGAGTCCGGCGGCAGGGTCCAGCCGTAGGCGTGGATAGCCAGGCCGTCGAACGAACCTCGTGCGCCAGCGGCGTACATCCGCCGGAGGAACTCGAGGTCGTCCATGCCCCACTCGCTGCCCGGCGGAGCCAGGGTCGGCGCGAGGCCGGCCGCCAGCACGATCACGTCTGGATTGGCCTCCTTGGCCCGGCGATAGGTTTGCTGCAACAGCCGCGTGTAGCTCTCCGGGTCGGGCAGGCGATAGCCCCACTCAAAGGCCAGGTTGGGCTCATTCCACACCACAACGTACCTGACCCGGCCGCGAAAGTGCTGCACAAAGGCCGCTACAAAGCCGGCAAAGTCGCCATAGCTCTCTTCCGGCAAGTAGCGAAAGGTCGTATCCTCGGGGCGGGCCCAGCCAGGCACAAAGTCGATGCGGGCAACGACCTCCAGCCCCTGGGCGATGGCGTGGTCCACCACCAGGTCGGGATGGCGCCAGTCAAAGCGCCCCTTCTCCGGCTCGTAGTAGCCCCAGGGAAAGTACTCGACGATCCACGAGGCGCCCATCTCGCGCACCATTTCCAGCGTGCGCTTGATCTTCCACTCTTCCACCTCGTCCGTGAGGCGCGTGTGCACGCCCATCTTGGGATTGATCGACTGCACCGTCTGGCGGGGTCCGATGTGTACCACCGGCTGGGGAACGCGGCCGGCCAGCAGGAGCAGGGGTAGTAAGAGCAGCACCCGCGGCAACAGCGGGGAGCCCAGGAGGCGGCTCAGGCCGAGGCAAAGCAGGTCATACAGCTCTGAGGCGACCGAACCGCTGCGTGGGTGAGTGCTGTCCATCGGCTCATTCTAGCCACGGCCCTCGGGAAAACAAAGACCCCGGGCCACTTGATGCCGAGACTTCCGAAGTCTCCAAGACTTCGGAAGTCTTCGTTTTCTAGCTACTCGTCATTGTCAAACGCAAGCCCTGCAATGTCCTGTCGGTCGGCGGGAGCATACGATTCAACGAAGGTGCGGTAAGCATCCGCCGTGGCGAACTGGCCCAGCACGACGTCCGAAACTGGCAGGCTGCCACGGCGCAGGCCCAGGTAGTCGCGGTAGCTGGAGAACTCCCAGTCCTCCGGGCGCTGGACAAGACCTATCAGGACCGGATTAAGGTGGATATAGCGCGAGACGTGCAGCAGGTACTCATCGCGCTCAATGTGCTGTGCCCGGAAAGCGCCTTGGAACAGCGCGCCGACACGATTGCGCTGCTTGTTGATCGCCTTGGTGTAGGAGATGCCCAGGAGCTGCATGCCATGCGAGAAGCCATCGGTGATGATATGCACTAGGAAATGGTAGTGGGTTGGCATCACACAGTAGGCGATGACTTGGCAACCCGGGGTGACGTACTTGCGCCATTGCTTCAGCAAGAACAAGTAGTTGTCACGCTCGAAACAGACCGGCTGGCGGTTATTGCCGCGGTTGTAGACGTGATAGTGCTCACCCAGCGCCAGCTTGGTCTCTCGTCGCGGCATGCTGCTACCTCAGAAGAAGACTTCCGAAGTCTTCAAGACTTCGGAAGTCTTGCTCTCACCCTACTCCACCCACCACGTCTGCTGCGGATTCTTCAGATAGGCGTCGATGTCCGCGGCGGCACGCTTCCCGGCGCCCATGGCGCTGATCACCGTCGCCGCGCCCGTCACGATATCGCCGCCGGACCAAATGCGCTCTCTCTTGGTACGACCGCTCTCTTCGTTGGCCACCACCGTGCCGTGCTTGGTGCGCTCCAGCGATGGTGTGTCCGTAAAGACCATCGGGTTGGGCCTGGTGCCCAGGGCCATGATGACCATGTCCACTTGCTCTTCGTACTCGGACCCGGGAATCGGGACGGGGCGTGGCCGGCCGCTGGCGTCCGGCTCGCCGAGCTGCTGCTTCTGCAGGCGGATACCGCTGACCCAGCCCTTGTCCGTGCCGAGGATCGAGACCGGATTGGTGAGGTAGTGAAACTCGATACCCTCTTCCTCGGCGTTTTCGAGCTCCTCAGCTCTGGCTGGAGCCTCGGCCTTGGTGCGCCGGTAGACCACCTGTACTCTGTCCGCACCCAAGCGCAGCGCGCAGCGGGCCGAGTCCATGGCCACGTTGCCAGCGCCAATGACCGCGACCTGCTTGCCGATCATGATCGGCGTGTCGTACTCGGGGAACTTGTAGGCCTTCATCAGGTTCGTCCGGGTCAGGAACTCGTTGGCGCTGTAGACGCCGTTCAGGTTCTCGCCCGGGATGTTCATGAACATGGGCAGTCCGGCACCAGTGCCCAGGAAGATGGCATCGTAACCCTGGGCGAACAGCTCGTCCACTGTGGCCAGCTTGCCGATGACGCTGTTGAGCCGCAGCTCGGCGCCAAGGCTCTGCACATACTGCACCTCGGTGCGGACGATGGCCTTGGGCAGGCGGAACTCGGGAATGCCGTAGATGAGCACGCCGCCCGGAGCGTGAAGCGATTCATAAATGACCACTTGATGGCCGAGTTTGGCCAGGTCGCCGGCACAGGTGAGACCGGCCGGCCCCGCGCCGATCACGGCCACCTTCTTGCCGGTGGGCGGAGCGACCGTCGGCTTTCTGACGCCCTGACCGATCTCCCAGTCCGCCACATAGCGCTCGAGGCGGCCGATGGCCACTGGCTCGAACTTTTTCCCGAGCACGCACTTTTCCTCACACTGGGTCTCTTGCGGGCACACGCGACCGCAGATGGCGGGCAGGTTGTTCTTGTCCTTGAGCATCTCTACCGCACGCCACATATCGTTGTCACGCAGGGCCAGAATAAACTCGGGAATGCGCACGTTAACCGGGCAGCCATCGCGGCAGGTGGGATTCTTGCATTGCAGGCAGCGCTGCGCCTCGGCCAGTGCCTGTTCGGCGCTGTAGCCCAGAGCGACCTCGTCAAAGTTGCGCCCGCGGACGTGGGGATCCTGGCGCGGCATTTCGTTTCTGGGTGCGACCTTGGCCATCTCTACTTGCCCTCCCCGCAGCGGCAGCCGCCGTGCGCGTGTTGTTCAAACAGCTCGGTGGCTCGCTTCTCCTGGTCGAGGTAGATGCGCTGTCGGTCCAGCAAGAGCTGCCAGTCCATTTGGTGGCCGTCGAACTCGGGGCCGTCCACGCAGACAAATTTGGTCTTGCCGCCGACCTCGACGCGGCAGGCGCCGCACATCCCCGTGCCATCGACCATGATCGAGTTGAGGCTGACGATGGTCTTGACACCAAAGGGCTGCGTGGCCAGAGCGGCAAACTTCATCATGATCGCGGGACCGATGGCCCAGATGATGTCCGGCTTGTGGTCCGACGACAGGATCTCCTTCATCGGCTCGGTGACCAGGGCCTTGCGGGCATAGCTGCCGTCATCGGTGCAGACGATGAGCTCGTCGCTGACCGAACGCATCTTGTCTTCCCAGAAGAGCAGGCTCTGGTTGCGCGCGCCGATGATGGCAATGACCTTGTTGCCCGCTTCATGCAGCGCGCGGGCGATGGGGTAGATCGGGGCGATGCCCACGCCGCCGCCAACCACCAGCACCGTGCCATACTTCTCAATGTCTGTGGGCAGGCCCAGTGGCCCCACAAAGCTGGCGAACTCGTCGCCCACCTTCATCAGACCCATCTGCTTGGTGGTCTTGCCCACTTCCTGAAAGACGATGGTGATTTCGCCGCTGTCGCGGTCATAGTCGGCAATGGTCAGGGGAACCCTCTCGCCTTCTTCGTCGATGCGCACGATGACGAACTGGCCCGCCTTGGCCTTGCGCGCGACCTCCGGCGCATACACCTTGAACAGCTTGGTGACAGGTGCCAGGTCTTCTCTGGCGGTAATGCGATACACCTGCTTCCTCCTTCGCGGTTGATGTTCTTCCTGGACGCACCACAAAGCCGGCGCGCTTGTCGCCGCGCGCCGGGCCATCATGGTGCGTTTGTGAATTCGGACACTATTCTAGGCGCGCGCCGCTTTCTGTCAATTCGAGGCTGCGCCTGGACACAGCAAAGCCGGGCCAGGCCCGCCAGAGCGGTTCACCCAACCCGGCCTGTCGCCGCGCTAGCGCGCGAGCAGGTCAAAGAACTGCCGGGCCAGCGAGACTACCCTCACTCCCAGGCGCACCACCTGCCCGCGGGGCAAACGCCTGGCCGTGGGGCCCTGCTCCCTCTGGCGCTGGTACAGCAGCCCCAGCGCCGCCCCGGACAGCGCGCCCAGAAAGGCGCCGATGACGATGGCCTGCGCTTCTTGCTTTCTCATTGAACTACCTCCTGCGCAGAACGAGCAGAGCTCGCTGCAATCCAGCGGCCGCCGCACGCAGCCACAGGAACGGGGCCAGAACGACATCCATTGCCGAGGTCACCAGGCGAGCGCCCTTCCAGACCCACAGGCGGATGCGGAAAAGCCACAACCTCAGCCGCGGCACCAGCCAGCGCAGCCCGCGCATTGCGGCAATGGCCGCCGCTCCGCCCAGCAGCCCGAGTGCCACGCCCTCCAGGGCAAGCAGTACCACTGCCCAGTCCCGCCAGCGCACCAGCCAGTCCACTCTGCCCCCTCCCTGATTGAATCCGTTCCTCAGGCCTTGGCGCCTGCCGACGCGACCTTGGCCCAGGTATCGCGCAGCGAGACCGTGCGGTTGAATACCAGCTGGCCCGGCGTCGAGTCGGGGTCGACACAGAAGTAGCCCTGGCGCAGGAACTGCACGACCTTGCCTGGCACCGCGCCCGCCAGCCCTGGCTCCACCAGGCAGCCGGTGAGTACCGTCTCCGAGTTGGAGTTGAGGAAGCTGGTGAAGGGCTCCTGGTGATCCAGCGGGTCAGGCACGGTGAAGAGCCGCTCGTACAACCTCACCTCGGCCGGGATGGCGTGAGCTGCCGAAACCCAGTGCAGAGTGCCCTTGACCTCGCGTCCGTCTTGGCTCCAGCCGCCCCGGCTCTCCGGGTCATAGGTGCAGTGCAGCTCGACCACATTGCCGGCGGCGTCCTTGACTACTCTGACGCAGGTGACATAGTAGGCGTGCTTGAGCCGCACCTCGCGTCCGGGTGACAGGCGGAACCACTTCCTCGGGGCCTCTTCCAGGAAATCGTCTTGCTCGATGTACAGCTCGCCCGAGAAGGGGATCTGCCGCGAGCCGGCCGACGGATCCTCCGGATTGTTCTCCGCATCCAGCCACTCTACCTGGCCCTGGGGATAGTTGTCAATGACCAGGCGCAGGGGCTTGAGCACGCCCATCACGCGCAGCGCGTGCTGGTTCAGGTCCTGCCGCAGGTGGTGTTCGAGCAGCTCGACCTCAACGGTCGAGTTAGTCTTGGCCACGCCAATGCCCTCGCAAAAACTGCGGATGGCTTGTGGCGTGTAGCCGCGGCGGCGCAGCCCGGACAGGGTCGGCATTCGCGGATCGTCCCAGCCCCGTACCAGGCCCTGCTCAACGAGCTGCTTGAGGATGCGCTTGCTCATCACCGTGTAGGTGAGGGCCAGGCGCGCGAACTCGGTCTGCTGCGGGTGATAGACGCCCAGCGTGTCCAGATACCAGTCGTAGAGCTCGCGGTTGTTTTCGAACTCGAGCGTGCAGATCGAGTTGGTAATGCCCTCGAGCGAGTCCGACAGGCAGTGGGCAAAGTCGTACATCGGATAGATGCACCAGGCATCGCCCGTGCGGTGGTGCGTGGCGTGTAGGATGCGGTAGATGACCGGGTCGCGCATCAAAAAGTTGGGCGAGGCCATGTCGATCCTGGCCCGCAGGACGCGAGCGCCATCGGGGAACTCGCCCTGGCGCATACGCGCGAACAGGTCGAGGTTCTCGTCAACGGACCGGGCGCGGTAGGGGCTGGGTCTGCCTGGCTCGGTCGTCGTGCCGCGGTACTCCTTCATCTCTTCCTGGGTCAGGTCGCAAACGTAGGCCTTGCCCATCTTGATGAGCTGCACGGCATAGTCGTACAGCTTTTCAAAATAGTCGGAGGCATAGTACAGCCGGTCGCCCCAGTCGAAACCGAGCCAGTGCACGTCGCGAATGATGGCGTCGACGATCTCGGTGCTTTCCTTGGTCGGGTTGGTGTCGTCAAAGCGCAAGTTGCACAGCCCGCCAAAGTCGGCCGCCACGCCAAAGTTTAGCGCGATCGACTTGGCGTGACCGATATGCAGGTAACCGTTTGGCTCGGGAGGAAAGCGGGTGTGGACCCGTCCGCCGAACCTGTTGGTACGGATGTGCTCGCGCACCAGCTCACGGACAAAGTCAGTGGATGTGTTCGTTTCGCTCATCTAGGGTCTCCCGTAGGGTTGCCAGGGTCTCGATGTGCGGCCATTATACCTCGTCCCGTTCCCAGCGGCAACGGTCGCTCCTCGAGAGTGTGGAAAAAGGGGGCGAGA
>Ga0116143_10002052_pt1 | contig 22790 bp, 21 predicted proteins | sample AD_UKC034_MetaG_FD_89745 | JGI IMG/M metagenome (GOLD analysis project Ga0116143, IMG submission 89745) | Active sludge microbial communities of municipal wastewater-treating anaerobic digesters from USA - AD_UKC034_MetaG | ecosystem: Engineered > Bioreactor > Anaerobic > Digestate | place: USA...
CAATATCGACAAGATGGTCCTCTCCCACTACGGCGCGCGTGAAGTGGGGATGGAAGATGCGCCGAAGCTTGTGTCGATGATTGCGCGCTTGGCAGGGAATGCAGACCTTCCGATGCCGCGCGTTTATGTCATAGACAACGATCAGCCCAATGCGTTCGCGACGGGACGCAATCCTCATCATGCGGCGGTGGCTATTACCACCGGATTGATGCGCCGTCTGGAGGCGGATGAAATTGAAGGGGTCATGGCGCACGAGCTTGCACATATCAAGCATCGTGATACGCTGATTATGACGGTGACGGCGACGCTCGCGGGGGCTTTGTCCATGCTCGCCAATTTTGGGATGTTTTTCGGGGGGAGTGCGCGCGATGGTGAGGGGCGTCCAGTGTCCCCCATTGTCACTATTCTGGTGATGATTTTGGCGCCGTTGGCCGCAACCATTGTCCAGATGGCGATTTCAAGGTCGCGTGAATACGAAGCCGACCGGATGGGGGCCGAGATTTGCGGCAAGCCGCGTTCTCTGGCAACGGCTTTGGAGAAAATTGCCGGAATGGCCGGGCAGATTGTCAACGCGCAAGCCGAATCCAATCCGGCGTCGGCACATCTCTTTATTATCAATCCGTTGCATGTTCATGCGATGGACGGCCTGTTTTCCACGCACCCTTCTGCGGAAAATAGGGTCCGGCGGTTGCTGGAGATGGCGGGAGCAGAGGCAGTCAATCCTGCCGTCACCCGTAATCCGTGGGTTTAATTAACGTTTTGCTCATTTTTTGGGGGTAGTCTCAGGGGCCTTATTATTATAAAATAAGGCCAGATTAACTTCTTCGGGGCTGTCCTGGAGATAAGCACGTTAAAAGTACTTTTGATGACCGAGACCGCCAATCCTCCATCTTCCGATCTTTTTGATCCGGCAACTCCCACCGAGATGCTCAATGCACGGCGTGTGGCTTTGGGGTTGTTGCAACGGATTTTTATCAAAAAACACACGCTCGATCAGGTTCTGGATGAAAGCCGCGAGTTTGCTGCATTGTCTCAACGCGACCGTGCTTTTGTGCGGATGCTGATTACCACCGTGATCCGCCGGCTGGGCCAGATTGACGATCTGATCCGCCGCGCCCTCTCCAAACCCGACCAACCGATCAATCCTCCGGTGCTTGAATATATTTTGCGTCTGGGGACGGCACAGTTGATTTTCATGAATATTCCCGATCATGCGGCGGTGAATACGTCTGTGCTGCTGGCCGAGGTCGAAGGCCATGTGCGCATGAAGGGTTTCATCAATGCCATTTTGCGCCGGATTGCAGCGGAAGGAAAAGACTGGACGACGCGGCAGGATATTGCGCGGCTCAACACTCCGGAATGGCTGCTTAAAATCTGGATCAAGGATTTCGGGCTTCGGACGGCGCTGGATATTGCGGTCGCCAATTTGTCGGAAGCGTCTATCGATGTGACCTTGAAAGATTCTTCACAGATGTCCCATTGGGCGGATGTTCTCGCCGGTGTGCCTTTACCCACAGGAAGTTTGCGGTTGCCGAATGCGCGCATGGTTCAGGATCTTCCCGGTTTTGATGACGGGATGTGGTGGGTTCAGGATACGGCGGCATCTTTGCCGGCGCGCTTGTTCGGAAACAATATTGAAGGATATACGGTCGTCGATTTATGTGCGGCGCCGGGTGGCAAGACCGCGCAGCTGGCTGCTGCGGGGGCAGATGTCGTTGCGGTTGACCGTTCGGCCAAACGAATTCAAAGATTGCAGGAAAATATGAAGCGCTTGCGTCTCGGGTCGGCGGTGCGGACCGAAGTGGCGGATGCGGCCGTGTGGAGATCCCGCGACTCCCTCCCTTACATTCTTCTTGATGCGCCTTGTTCGGCGACCGGAACGATCCGTCGCAATCCGGATGTGTTGTGGATGAAAAGCGAAGCGGATATTTCGAGTCTGGTTGAGTTGCAGGCCCGTCTTCTGGACAATGCTCTTGATTTGCTCGCGCCGCATGGAGTTCTGGTTTACTGCACGTGCTCCTTGCAAAAGGATGAGGGGGAAAATCAGATTGATCGCGTGCTGGCGAACCGGACGGATGTCGACCGTGTTCCAATTCACACGACAGAAGTTGGCGGCATGTCTGACGTTATCACGCCGCGCGGGGACGTCCGGATTTTGCCAACCCATTTGTCCGAGTTTGGCGGAATTGACGGGTTTTTTATCAGCCGTTTGGTTAAGCTCGGATAAGGTGTTTAACCTATCTGGGGATCAGGACTTGATAAAATACGTATTTTCCAAGCGTTCCCGAATAATAACAAAATGTATCTTTGCCATCGAGGGCGGGATCGGTCAGTGTGGCCGCATAGCCGAATGTTCCGGTGAAAGTGTTGGTCTCTCCGGCAATTGTTACCGTCGGAGGATCGGCCAAAGTTCCTGTCAGTCCCTGATTCAGATATCGGCAAATATCGAGGCGAACACCGGGGAGAAAGGCAACAAGTTCCGAACTTGATGACGTTCCGTTTGTGGTTCCCAGATTTGCAACTTCAATGTCGCCGTTGAAGATCCAGTCCGACCCATCGTTGATTTCGTTGGGTGGGGCTTGATAAACGGTGGCTCCGCCCTGAGGGTGAAAGACTTCATGCGAGGGGGTTGTTCCAAATACGCCGTATGTGACCGATCCGGGGTGGGCAAAGCTGACGTCTTCTGGCTTCAGGGTGTTTGAAATTCTCATGCGGACAATAGCTTGCCGGATCGAGGTTGGGAATTGTTGCAGATAGGCACTGTCGATCCTGCCTTTTTCTTCTGTCGTGCCGCCGCTACCGCTTCCTCTCATGGATTGAGAGACCGCAAAGGACAATGCCGCAAATAATGCGACGGCGATGAGGATAAGGAACAAGATGTTCCCCGATTGAGAGGTGGGGGTGTTCTTTTGCATGGTAAAAATTTACATGAGTGTTACAGTGGAGGCAAGATGAAAACTCATTTGGTATTGGCTGGAGATGTTCAGGAATCCGCACTTTTAGAGGTGGAAAGGGTATTTTCCGTTTCTGTGGATGAGGGGCGGTGGCTGTCCCCACGCAGGGCTTGTGAAATTTCTATTGGAGACTTGGACGAAGGGCAGCTTTCCGATGCGAGAGAGGCTTTGTCTTCTTTGCGGGTTGATGTTTTCGCTGTTCCTGAAAATTCTAGGCGGAAAAAGCTTTTGATTGCCGATATGGATGCGACGATTGTTACAGGCGAAACGCTTGACGATCTGGCGGCTCTGGCCGGTTTAGGCGAGGAGATTTCAAAAGTGACGGCGGCAGCTATGCGCGGTGAGCTGGATTTCGAGCGGGCGCTCAAGATGCGTGTCTCGAAGCTCAAAGGGGTGTCTGAAGATTTGTTGCGCCAAACATTCGCAGAGATGCGCCTGAGTGAAGGCGCGGAAATTCTGGTGCGGACCATGCGTGCGGCGGGGGCGGAATGCGTTTTGGTATCGGGCGGGTTTACGTTCTTTACGTCACGGGTGGCGGATATGTGTGGATTTTCAGCACAGCATGGCAATGTGCTGGGCATTGAAAATGGTGTTTTAACTGGTGTGGTCATTCCTCCTATCCTCGATAAAAATGCGAAACTCTCATTTCTGGAATCCTATGCAGTTAATCTCGAAATTGATTTGTCTGAAACGGTTGCGATCGGCGATGGGGCCAATGATTTGCCGATGCTCTTGGCGGCGGGGTTAGGAGTTGGGTATCGGCCCAAGAATTTGGTTCGTGAGCAGGTCAAAAATTCCATAATTCACAGCGATCTAACGTCTCTTCTTTATATGCAGGGATTTGACGACGACGAAATCGCTTCCTACACAAAAAATTAACCGTTTAGGCTTTAGACTGGCGGGCATGAGCGGATCTCACACCAAATATAAAGTTCCTGACGAACAGCTCGAAGAGCTGATCCACAAATATTGCCGCGACTTTACCGAGTTGGCGCGGATGGGGCGGTTCGACCCGATCACGGGGCGGGATGAAGAGATCGATCAGGCCATTCTGATTTTGTTACAGAAGGGGCGTAAGAATGTCGCGCTGTTGGCGCCTGCGGGGGTTGGTAAAACCGCTTTGTGCGCTGGATTGGCGCAAAAAATTGTAGCAAACGAAGTTCCCGATTATTTGAAAGATGCCCGCGTGCTGGAGATTGATCTGGCGGCGATGTCGGCGGGGACGATGGGACCGGCTGAATTTCAGGGGCGGTTTTTGCCGCTGTGTAAGGGCGTGGCCGAACGCTATCACGACCCGTCCTATCCCAAGATGGTTTTGTTTATCGATGAAATGCACCAGATTATGCCGTCGTGCGAAGGGTCGGCTTATAAAGGTTTGTCCGAGGTCATGAAGCCCTATCTGACAGTGGGGGATTTGCACATTATCGGGGCGACGACGCTTGACGAATTTCGCATCTACGTGGCGCTCGACCCCGCGATGGATCGTCGTTTCCAGAAAGTTTTCCTGTCGGTTCCGACGGTCGCACAGACCATCGAGATCATGAAGAATTTGAAAAAAGGGTATGAAAAACACCACAAGATTACCGTGCCCGACAATGTCATCGAAATTATCGTGAACGCCACGGAACAGCATATGCGCAAACGGAACCAGCCGGATAAATCGATCATTATGATGGATGCGGCGATGGCCCACCATGTGAAGGAGCGCGGTACGGGCGGCGAGCTTAATCTCGACTCCGTTTATTACATGATCGGCAAGGAAACGGGTCTGCACCCCGAGGCAATTAAGAAGTAGATGCCTTAATTGTCATCCCCGACTGCGAAGCTGCGCCGAGCAATGTTCGGGGGTCCAGAGTGATATGTGCGTCGCGTCGCGCCGCCTGCTATTTTACTGGATTCTCCACACTCGTTTCGGCTTTGCTTCGCAAAGTCCTTCATTTGGTGGGGAATGACATTTTGGGAGCTTTAAGACAAAGCGTCCCTAAATTTTCCGATAAAAAGGCTTGCCTTGGTGATTCGGGGTGATTTATAGTGGAAATACAGTGATTTGCCCTCCTTTTCTCTTGTTTTTCTGAAAAAGCCCCGAAATGTCCATCCGTATAGCCCCTTCGATTCTCTCGGCCGATTTTGCCCGCTTGGGCGAGGAGGTCCGCGCCATTGATGCGGCGGGGGCCGATTATATCCATATTGACGTGATGGACGGGCATTTTGTCCCGAATTTGACGATTGGTCCGGCGGTGGTGAAGGCTTTGCGTCCGCACTCCTCCAAAATATTCGACGTTCATTTGATGATCTCTCCCGTCGATCCGTTTATCAAAGACTTTGCCGATGCGGGGGCTGACATTATTACCGTTCATCCCGAAGCGGGCGCGCATGTGCACCGCACGTTGCAGACGATCAAGGCTCTCGGTAAAAAAGCCGGTGTGTCGCTTAATCCGTCGACGCCGCTTTCCGCAATTTCCCATGTGATGGATCTTGTGGACCTTGTGTTGATTATGACGGTCAATCCTGGGTTTGGTGGCCAGTCCTTTATTCCGCTCCTCGATAAAATCTCCGAGGCTCGGAAGATGATTGCGGCCACCGGTCGGGCGATTGATCTCGAAGTCGATGGCGGCATTACGGTGCAAACCGCACCGCAGGCGATTGCGGCGGGGGCCGATGTGTTGGTCGCCGGAACGGCGGTGTTCAAACAGGGGCCGGATCATTATGCGTCTTCGATCAAGGCTTTGCGAGGGGATTAGGGTTTATGCTTCTGGCCGCGTCCAAACCGCTTGAATTTATGGGACATGTGCGGGAACTTCGCCAGCAGGCCGGACGCGCCGCCTGCCAAACTCCATTTTATAACTGGTTGCTGTCGACGGGGGAAACACCCGATCAACTCTCCGTGCGGTTGTCTGATCCGTGGGCGGGGGATGCCGATCTGGGGCGCTTGATGGTGCATGGCGTGATGCGCTCGCGCGGGGTCAGTTTGCCGATGGACCGAAATTTCTGGGCAACGTCCGAACAACAGGGCCATTGGCAGGATCATATTCACGGATTTTCGTGGTTGCGCGATTTGCGTGCGGCGGGTGGTGATGCGTCGCGTAAGCTCGCGCGGTCCATGGTGGCAAAATGGATTGATGTCTATGACCGCTTCGATGCAGGGATCTGGCGGGCCGATGTGATGGGTGGGCGCATTACAATGTGGCTGTCCTTTTTCGATTTCTTTTGCGGCAGCGCGGATGAAGAGTTCCAGAAAAATTATTTTGCCTCTCTCAATCGTCAGGCGCGGCATTTGTCACGCGACTTTCCGGCGGGGCTTTCAGGTATTCCGCTTTTGAAGGCGGCGCGTGGTTTGATTTATGCCGGCCTGTCTTTTCCGGGGCGCGATGCATGGATTTTGCAAGGGTTCGAATGTGTCCTTAAAGAAATTCCGAAGCAGGTGACAAAAGACGGATTTCATGCCTCGATGTCGCCAGAGAATTTGCTGGACTGCGCCAAGATTTGTCTTGATCTGCGCTATGCCTTGAATCGAGCTGGTCTGCCGGTTCCAAAAATTCTGCAAGAAGCGATTGAACGGATGGGACCTGCGTTGCGGTTTATGTGTTATCCGGACCGTAAGTTGGGGTTGCATCATGGAGGGCAGGAAGGCGATGCGAGCGAGATTGATCTAGTGCTTTCGCAAATTCGCGGGTCGAAGCGTCCGATGAAGGGGCAGAGTCTCGGCGGGTTCGAACGGGTGATGCTAGGTCGGTCTTTTTTGATGATGGATCACGGGGCGGCTCCTTTGGCACCGTTTGATACGGAATGGCATTCTGCGCCGCTCTCGTTCGAATTCATGTACGGGCGCGACCGAATTTTTACCCATTGCGGCGGGCATCCGGCACATGATGACTGGCAACAGATTTTACGCCATACGGCCGCGCATAATGCGCTGGTGATTGATGGTCGTCCGGTTCATGATATTCGCGAAGACCATTCTGTTGCGCGCGGGCCATCCCCCATTTCCTGTGTGCGGACGGAAAACCGCGATGCGTGTTTGCTCGATGCGTCGCATGACGGATATCGCGCGGTGCAAGGGATCGTTCACCGTCGTCGCCTGTTTCTGACTGATGGTGGGCATGATTTGCGAGGGGAAGATACACTCAGTCTTGATGTCGCGCCGGAAACTCCAAAAACGGCGACACTCCGTTTTCATTTGCATCCTAAAGTTCAGGTGTCTCAAGTCGGGGATAGTCAGGACGTGGTGCTGACTTTGCCGTCGGGCAGCTCGTGGCGATTTTACGGAGTTGGTGCAATGCTCGAGATTGAGGCCAGCGCCTTTCTCGGGTACGGGATCAAGCCGCTTAAAACTAGGCAGCTGGTGCTCAAAGCGGCTGTTTCCGAGGCTGAAACCCAGATCAAATGGGCGTTGCAGCGCGTGTAATACGATTTTTGTACGCATTTCTTTGACTTTTTTCCGGTAATTTGTTCTCCTTATATTTGAGAAGGTTAAAAGCCGGAGAGGGTGAGGCCCTTTGTGGGATTGTTAAACGAAAAACTGAGTGTCCCTTTAGCGGAGATGTTTTTGGAAAGTGGAGCGCCTGCGTTCCGCATTGAACATTTCGAGTCTATTCTACGCTCTCTTAGACGCGATGTTCCCAGCGGCGAACTGCTGCTCAAGTCGGTCAGTGACCGCGAGCAGTTCTTTCTTGATGCTCATGATGCCGGCATTTCTCTGGATGTTGACAAGATTTTGTTTCCGCGCGCGGCTATGCTGGCCCAGTTGCTGGCTAATGGCGGGAGTGTCAATGTTCATACCGGTACGCCTTATGAAGCCGAGTTTATTGATCTCTTGAAAGATTTGAAAGACAAGCAGGGCTTTGATCCGTCCAAAGTCACGATTGAAGTGACCGAACATGGATATATTCCGGTTCATGCCCGTTACAGCCGTCTTGAGGATATACTCAGTATGGGTTTTCGTCTGGCGGTTGATGATATTGATCCGCACTCTGAAGAGAATATGGAGAGGGTGCGTGCCATTAACGGGGCAGCTTCAATGCATAAATTTTCCCACAAGACCATGGAACAAATTCGTCTAGGAGGGGAAGAGAAGGGGCAGGCTCTGGAGGCGATTTCCGCTTTGCGTCGTGATTATCCGAAATCGGCTCTTGTCATGGAAGGTATAACTCCCAAAGACCGTGCGTTATTTCCGGCTTTGGCCGATTCCGGCATTACGTTGGTCCAATATTATCGCCCCCATTCCGGTCCGAAATCTGCTCTTTGATCTTTTGGGGCGATTTGTTACTCTTGCCTCATGGCTAAATCCAAAACCTCTTATATCTGCCAGTCGTGCGGTTCCGTCCATTCGCAATGGGCAGGGAAATGTGATGCGTGCGGCGAATGGAATTCCTTGCAGGCCGAAGTGGTCGAGAGCGGGCCGCCCAAAGGTCTGGGCGGTGGCAAAAAAGGCAAAGCACTTGATCTGGTGGGGTTGCAACTCTCTCAAGAAAAACCCGTCAAACGTTTGGTCACGGGGCTGAATGAATTTGACCGCGTGACGGGCGGTGGGTTGGTTCCGGGATGTGCGATTTTGCTCGGTGGCGATCCGGGGATCGGGAAATCGACCTTGTTGCTGCAGGCTGTTTGTGCATTGGCCAAGCAAGGATTTAAATGTGTGTATGTGTCGGGCGAGGAAGCGGTCGATCAGGTGCGGTTGCGCGCGGCGCGTCTCGGGTTGGCGGATGCGCCTGTTGCACTGGCTTCTGCAACCAATGTGCGCGAAATCGCTGCAACGATTGAAGAAAATAATGTTGATGTGCTCGTGATTGATTCCATCCAGACCATGTATGTCGATACGGTTGAAAGTGCGCCGGGGACCGTGACACAGGTGCGCACGGCGGCACAGGAACTCATACGGCTGACCAAACGCACCGGTACGGCGACATTTTTTGTGGGGCATGTGACCAAGGACGGGCAGATTGCGGGGCCGCGCGTTTTGGAACATATGGTCGATACGGTCCTTTATTTCGAAGGGGACCGCGGGCATCAGTTCCGCATTTTGCGTACGGTTAAAAACCGTTTCGGGCCGACCGATGAAATAGGTGTGTTTGAAATGGGTGAGCTGGGGCTTTCGGAAGTTTCCAACCCGTCGGCGCTTTTCCTGTCGCAGCGGCAATCGGATGTGACGGGAAGTGCCGTGTTTGCAGGGATGGAAGGAACGCGGCCTTTGCTGGTTGAAGTGCAGGCGCTGGTGGCTCCGGCGCCTTACGGCTCACCGCGACGTTCCACCATCGGGTGGGACCCCAATCGTCTTTCGATGATTTTGGCGGTGCTTGAGGCACGGTGCGGGTTGATGTTCTCCGGCTCTGACGTTTACCTCAATATGGCGGGTGGGATTCGCATTACCGAACCTGCAGCGGATTTGGCGGTTGCGGCGGCGCTGGTGAGTGCGCTTCAGGGCCGTCCGGCCCCGTCTGAAATGGTATTTTTCGGCGAGGTTGGATTGTCGGGTGAAGTGCGCGCCGTATCGCAGCCTGACCAGCGTCTTAAAGAGGCGTCCAAGTTGGGCTTTGCCGAAGCGTGTGTGGCCGAGCGGATGTCGGCACAGAAAAAAGCAGCCAAAGTGGACGGGCTTCGTGTCACCGAAATCCGGCATCTCGAAGATTTGATTGCGCTGCTGCGTGAAGGCGGGGCCGTTGCTCCTTATCCGGTGAGTGCGTGATGGTGCAGTCGACGGGTGAAAACCTTCCCGTGATCGGGATTTCCTGTTCTGCCTTGACTTAATAAGGATTCCAACGGGTTTGATGAAATCTGTCATGGGGCGCATGAGGAGTTTCTGACGGCGGTTATTGCCCATTTTCCTTGCGTTCCGGTGTTGTTTCCAGCGGTGGCTGATTTGGGGCAAGCCGATTTGGAAGAGGTTGTTTCCTCATGGCTCGATATGGTTGATGGCGTTCTTTTGACTGGCGGTACGGCCAATATTGATCCCGCGCATTATCAGGGTGAATTCGAGGAAGATCTCGATCTTCTCGATCCGAAACGTGATGCAACGGTTTTTCCATTGATCCGGCAGGTTCTTAAAAAAAAGTTCCTTTTCTGGGAATTTGCAGAGGGTTGCAAGAGTTGAACGTGGCGTGTGGCGGATCGTTACATCCCAGACTGCATGAAGTCCCCGGACGAATGGATCACCGCGAGACTGCTTCCGATACTCTAGAGGGATTTTATCGGGACGTGCATGAGGTGGATGTTTCTCCCGACGGGCTGTTGGCTGGAATTTGTAGGAATAGCCGGATCGGGTTGCGTCATATGGTTAATTCGTTGCACCAGCAGGGGATCGACCGTCTGGCCGAAGGGGTGGTTGTTGAAGCCTTGGCCGAAGATGCGACCGTCGAGGCCGTATCGGTGCCAGATGCCGGTGTGTTTTGCATGGCTTTGCAATGGCATCCGGAGTGGGGGCATGACACCCACCCTTTGAATAAGGCTATTTTTGACAATTTTGCAGAGGCCGCCCGAAAAAGGCGTCGGGAACGTTCCTTGTAAAAGGAATGGTAAAACAAGGGGTTTTGCTTGCAAATTCGTCCTATTTCGCCTATCACAGTCGCTTAATTAGCCCTGCAGGTTGGTGTTTATATGGCAATTGCTACGCTCATTGATATTGGCGTCATTCTTGTTCTTCTTGTTTCTGCCGGTGTGTCTTTCTTTCGCGGTCTGGTCCGCGAAGTGTTGACTATTGTCGGCGTGGTTGGCGGTGCGTTGGCTGCTTTGACGTTTGGTGGAACCCTCAAGCCAATCGTTTATGGCTGGTACGGGATCGAAGACGGCAAGGATGCCGGAAAATTGTTCGATATGATCCCGATGGAACTGGCGGCCGATATTTCGGCCTATGCACTGATTTTTGTCGGGGTGTTTATGGTGCTGCAACTGGCCAGTCATTTTCTGGCGTCAATGCTCCATGCTATCGGCTTGGGTCCTGTGGACCGGACTTTGGGGGTGTTCTTCGGGGTGGCGCGCGGCGTTCTATTGCTCGGTGTTCTGTATCTTCCGTTCCATCTGGTTTTGTCCGATGAAAACAAGAAGGATTGGTTGTCGGGGTCTAAAACCATGTTCTATGTCGAGCCGGTGTCCGAGTGGCTGGCGTCGTTTATGCCCTCTGATGAGAAAGCGAAAGAAACGGTTACCGATGAAGCTCGCGACAAGCTTCGCGATATAGACATTCTGGGCGACAAAAAAATCTCGAACGAAGAAAAACATGCTGCCGACAAAGATTCCGCTCCATCCCAGAACGGATATGATTCAAAAGAACGCGGCAGCATGGATACGCTGATTGACCAGATCAAACCCGCACAAGAAAACGGCCCGAAAAAAGGTGGATATAATGAATAGCTTTCAGATGGATATTTCTGATGACAGAATGCACGAAGAGTGCGGGGTGTTCGGTATCTTCGGGCATGAGGATGCATCGACCCTTACCGCTCTCGGCCTTCACGCCTTGCAGCATCGCGGGCAGGAATCGTCAGGGATTGTGTCCTATAACGGGTCCGAATTTTTTGTTCATCGGGGGCTTGGTCTGGTGGACGATATTTTTAACGATCCGGCGGTGATCAACCGTTTGGCTGGAAATTGCGCAATCGGGCATAACCGTTATGCTACGACGGGCGAGACATTGTTGCGGAACGTTCAGCCTCTTTATGCCGAGCTGGCGTTTGGCGGGCTGGCTGTGGCGCATAACGGTAATTTGACCAATGCGGTTAAAATCCGCAACGAGCTGACCGAACACGGTGCGATTTTTCAATGCACCTCGGACACGGAAGTTATCATCCATCTGGTGGCGCTTTCAAAAAAGAAAACCGTCCTTGACCGTTTGATCGATTCCTTGCATCAAATCGAAGGGGCTTATTCGCTCATCTGTTTTGCCGAAGGCCGGATGATCGGGGTGCGTGATCCGAACGGGTTCCGTCCGCTGGTGCTGGGTAAACTCGGTAAGGCGTATATTCTCGCGTCCGAAACTTGTGCGCTCGATATTATCGGGGCCGAGTTTGTGCGCGATATTGCGCCCGGTGAAATGGTGGTAATTTCCAATGAAGGGATTCAGAGCCATCATCCGTTTGATGCGTCGCCGTCGCGTTTTTGTATTTTTGAATATATCTATTTTGCGCGTCCTGACTCGATCATGGAAGGAAAATCCGTTTACGAGATGCGCAAGAAAATCGGTGCGGTGCTGGCGCAAGAATCGCCGTGCGAAGCCGATCTGGTTGTGCCCGTTCCGGACAGCGGTGTGCCTGCGGCCATTGGCTATGCACAAGAATCCGGACTGCCTTTTGAGCTCGGGATTATCCGCAACCATTATGTCGGGCGGACCTTTATTGAGCCGACGCAGAAAATCCGCAATTTCGGGGTCAAGCGCAAACACAATGCCAATCGCGGAATGGTTGAAGGCAAGCGGATCGTTCTGGTGGACGATTCCATCGTGCGCGGTACAACATCGCGCAAGATTGTCGAGATGATGCGTCAGGCAGGGGCTAGGGAAGTCCATATGCGCATTTCTGCGCCGCCGATCACGCATGGGTGCTATTACGGGATTGATACGCCGTCGCGTGAAGATTTGCTCGCGTCGAGTCACTCTGTTGAAGAGATTGCGAAATTTATCGGTGTCGAGTCTCTGGCCTTTATTTCCGATGACGGTCTGTATCGTGCCGTCGGCGAGCAAGGGCGTAATGCGAAGTCGCCGCAATATTGCGATGCGTGCTTTACGGGTGATTATCCCGTGTCGCTGGTGGACCAGATCATGCTCAAAAAGGCGTGTTAGTTATGTCTCAAAGACTCTCCGGTCGGGTGGCGTTGATTACGGGGGCTTCGCGCGGGATCGGGGCTGCGGTGGCGCGGTTGTTTGCGCGTGAAGGGGCGCATGTCATTTTGATGGCGCGGTCCAAAGCGGGACTTGAAGAGGTTGACGATCAAATCCGCGCCGCGGGCGGCGAGGCCACGTTGATGCCGTTTGACCTCACCAAGATCGACGATCTCGAAGCTCTGGGTCCAACCATTCTGGAGCGGTTCGGCAAGCTTGATATTTTTGTGGCCAATGCGGGTGTGCTCGGGACCCTTACCCCTGTGTCGCATTCCAAGATGAAAGACTGGAAAGATACATGGACCACCAACGTTCTTGCCAATGTGCAAATGATCCGCACGCTCGAACCTTTGCTTAAGGCATCTGATGCGGGGCGGGCAATGGTGGTCGGGTCCGGTATAGGGTTGAACCCGACGGCGTTTTGGGGCGAATACGGGGTCAGCAAATCGGCGGCGATGTTTTTGTTTCAGACATGGGCTGAAGAAACCAGGCAAACCAATTTGCGCGTCAATGTTGTGCGGCCGGGGATTGTCGATACTGAAATGCTCGCCAAGGCTTATCCGGGCGGGGCGCAAGGGATTGGGAAAAAACTTCGCACGCCTGACGAGGTCGCACCGATGTTTCTGGAGCTGGCTTTGCCATCTTGTGAGCGGCATGGCGAGTTGGCCGAACCTGAAGATTACGGCTTATAATAGGTCTTGTACCATTCCACAAATTTATGGAGTCCGTCTTTCAAACTTGTCGAGGGTTTGAATCCGGTAAGTTTGGTCAGTGGGTCCATGTCGGCATAGGTGGAATACACGTCACCCGGTTGCATCGGCAATAGATTCCGTTCTGCCTTGATCCCGATTTCGTTTTCCAACAGCGAGATCATCTTCATCAAATCTTCGGGCTGGTTGTTGCCGATATTATAGAGCGCGTGCGGTGTGCCATTTTCTGGTTTTGGCGGCAGAGGCAGAAGGCGGACAATGCCTTCGACAATGTCGTCGATATAGGTGAAGTCGCGTTTCATGTCGCCAAAATTATAGATGTCGATGGGTTTACCCGCATAGATATTCTGCGTGAATTTGAAGTAGGCCATGTCGGGGCGGCCCCATGGTCCGTAGACAGTAAAAAAGCGCAGACCTGTGGCCGGAATGCCGTAGAGATGGCTGTAAGTGTAGGCCATCAATTCATTCGATTTCTTGGTGGCAGCGTATAGCGAGACTGGATTGTCCACGTGGTCGTCGGTTGAAAACGGAACCTTGGTGTTCGCGCCGTAAACGGAGCTCGATGACGCATAGAGCAAATGGTCGACTCCGGTATGCCGGCAACCTTCAAGAATATTCAGAAACCCGACGACATTGCTATCAATGTAAGCGTGCGGGTTTTCAATAGAATAGCGGACGCCCGCTTGCGCGGCCAAGTGAACCACCAGTTTCGGCTTTTCTGTTTTAAACAGCTTTTCCATGCCCTCGCGGTCGGCAAGGTCGAGGCGGTGGAAGGTGAAATTCCCCGGTTTGGCCAGTTCGGCGAGGCGCGCTTCCTTCAGTTTCGGATCGTAATAGGCGTTGACGTTATCAAGGCCGATGATACGGGAATCGGGGTAGAGGGCGCTCAGGCGTAAAGTCAGATGAAAGCCGATAAATCCGGCGGTCCCTGTGACGAGAATGGTGTTCGTTTTTGCTGTCATGATCTGTAAGCTAATGATTTTATGCTGGAAATCAATGTTAATTCCATCTTAAGGGAATCATGGCAAAGTGGGGGTAATAAAAAGGGAGAAAACCCCCCAAAAAGAAAAATACTGAGTAGAGGGCGTGTGTGATGTTTAGCCAATGTGACTTTATATTGGGCGAAAATGATTCGATTGTGATCGTGGTGCCGGGACAATTGCCAAAGGATATGCCTTTGACACTTGAAGTTCATAATCGTGCGATTGTGTTCCGCTCCGGCGACGATCCGATTGCCGATGTGGCGTGTGAGCACAGAGAAATTCTGCAACGCTTGGTCACGAAAACCAAAGTGGGGATGGTGGAGTTCCTGAACGGAATCCCGAAATTTCCGGCCTACATTTCGGCTGTTGCCAATATTGAAGTTATGATCGAGGCTGCGGCCTAGTATAAGTATGTATAAGCAAGTGCACAGGGTTGCGCAGGGGGAATGAATGAGTGTTAAAAAAGGCGATCTGGTCGGAGCAAAGCTTGGCGAGATTGCAAAGATTATCAGTAATGACCCCAACGGGGTGCGGGCAAGCGCCTGTGCGGATGCTTTGGCCCATCAGGGGTGCGATGTTACGATTGCCGGTGCCGATCCTTCTTCCAATGTGTTCCGTTTTAATACGGCTTCCGTCAGAGACCGCGGAATTCCAACGGTCCAGTCTCCCTCCCCCGCTCCGGGGCTTCACTTCGATAGTCTGGGCTGATTCGCGCAACTCCCGTTACGAAAAATCTATAACCCTTTGAGATTCCTGAAAATTTAGGGATTGTATAAAATTGTAATTAAACTTAAAATGCTTTTAAGCCGCATCGGCTAACATGTCTTTATATTCTTTTTGCTATTTTATACTGTTTTTTTGGGAAGTTCGTTTTGGCAGCTGGGTCGTTCGATTTTAGGTCATTTCAAAAGTATTTTACGCCGCAAGCGTCAGATGACCTGAACCGTTTTCTTGAAAAAGTACCGCAGAATGCAGGGCAGGGGGCCTTGGTTGCCGCAGGGATATCGTGGGCGATGGTTGCGGCTTTGGGGCTTTTTACGGTCATGCAGTTGCAACAGCTTACGGATTTGCGCGCGAAGCTTCTTGAAAGCGAGGCGCTGAAGCCCGCTGTTCCGGTTGTCAGTTTGCAACCCGTGGCGGTCAAGCAGATCAAGGATTTTTCCGAAAATTTCAAAACTATTTATCCCGGTATGGTTGTGAATGCCAATGCGGGGGCTATTAGCATTCAATCCAAACAAACCTCTGATTATGGCAAGTTTCGCGAGGCGGTCGGCCATGTCGTCAATGGCGGGGTTGGATGGCACGTCAGCGTCGAGACATTTTGTGTCGGTCGCGAGTGCAAGCAGAATTCTTTGGATGCAAAGTTGAAAATCGAAAGTCTTAAGATTGACAAACCGTCAAGCTAGGATACCATGTTAACCTTAAATGAAGCCAAACTGGAGTGATAAAATGATGACATTCTCGAACAAAGCCGGATCTGATCGGCGTACCGAACAGGGGAACGTTCTGTTCCTTATTCTGATTGCTGTGGCGTTGTTTGCAGCCCTTTCCTATGCCGTGACCCAATCGACCCGTTCGGGCGGCGGAGATGCCGGTCGTGAAACCTCGCTGATCAACTCGGCGCAGATTACGCAATATCCGGCTTCGATCAAAACGGCTATTACCCGTATGATCATCAGCCTCAGCGTTGACCCGGCTACTCTGGAGTTCAACCCCCCTGCCGATCTTGGAAGCTTGACTCAAGCAACATACGGTGTATTCAACCCTGCTGGTGGTGGTGCGACTTATACCGAGGCTCCTTCTTCGGTTATGGCAGCCGGTACGCCTGGGGTCTGGCGCTTCAACTCTGAAAACGAAATTTTCAATATCGGGACCGATGGAGCCCCTTCGACTTCTTCTGCCGATATCATTGCTTTCCTGCCGGGTGTATCTCAAGCGATTTGTGAGCGTATTCACAGCCAGTTGGGCATTTCGACAACCATTCCGACGGAAGCTGGTGTTGTTCTGGATACGGCTGCAACCTTTACGTTGGCTGACAACATGACCAGTGCCAACACCGGTATCGGTGCGGGTGGCGCAATTATCGGTGATCCGACTTTGACTGTTACGACTTTGAACGGTCAGCCACAGGGCTGTTTCCAACAACCGGCCAGCACCTACATCTACTACCACGTTCTGGTAGAACGGTAGACGTTGGACGTTCTATCCGGTTTGGCTGAGTTTTATAAAAAGCCCGGGGTGTTCGTCTCGGGCTTTTTTACTTAAAGGAAGGCAGATATCCATGAATACGCAAAGAGGCAGCGCCCTCATCTATATTCTGATTGCTGTTGCGCTTCTGGCGGCGCTGACGGTCAGTTTGATGGAGCCTTCAGGGCAGCAGACCCAAAGCCAGAATGCAACGAATCTTGTTAGCGAGATTGATGGGCAAATCGGTTTTATTACCTCGGCCATTTCCGAATGTGCGTTGACCCATCCCGATCAGGATTCGGAATTGACAACAACCGAGCAGGAAAACGCACCCTATCCGATCAACCCCAGTGATCCGTATTTTGACGGGCAGTCGGCAACGCCGGGGACAGACCCTGACGATACGGTCCAGTATATACGCTGCCCGGGGAATCCGGGCGGGGACGGTCCCAACAATCAGGATCACGCCCGTATTTTCGGCGGAAGTTCCGGCAAATTTCTCCCCCCCCATCCGACGTTGTTCGGCGATTGGGAGTATTATAACGGTGCCGACGGTGTGGCTATTACGATTGTCAGCGACAAGACCGATTCCTACATCGAAAGCGCGTTGCAAAAGCTTGATGGCAAGTTTTCTGATTGTGAGTCCGAAGTCATCGACCGCCGCTCTGCCGGGGCCTTGGCCATCACCAACGATACGACGCCTGGGGCTACGGGTGCGCGGGAATGTCCGGAGAGCAGCATTTGTTTCCGTTACTGGATTATATTGAAACCGACGGCGATTCACCAAGATGCGGGATGCCCCTAGTATTTAGTTAAAATTGTATGGAAAGTTAAATGGGCGTTGAGATGTGTTTGTTAGGATGAACCCATCGTCGCGTGGCGGTGAAGAGATTAAATCCAGACAGATACAACGACATGGAATGATCCTTCGCTTTCTGCCCGAGACGTCCCGGACAAACGGGTTTGCTTCGTGAGACGCAAGCGACACTTCTGGGGGGATGTGTTTAAAAAGAAGGCAGGTTTGCGTTGCAAGCCTGTTTTTCTTTTTGGTGTCTATTCCCTGTCCTTATCCTATCGGCTATACTGGAAAGTGAGGTCGGATGTTTGTCGCGAGGGTTTTTGTGGAACTTAATACAACATTGCTGCGTGAGCGTTTTGTCATTCGTGATCTTGCGAGTGTTGAAGCAGGGGTTCCCGAGTCTGTTGTGGCCATGAGCAACCGCATTGTGGTTCCTTTGGTCAGTCGCAGTAGCGGAAGGGCGGAGACCTTTGTCATCCGCTCGCGGATCATGCATTCGGCCATTCGTATGGCTGCACAGATTATACAGATTTTCGCCAGTTACGGCCCGTTGATGACGAGTTTCGAGCCGGTTGATTTTGGTGAGTTGTGGCAGCGTTGCGATTCCGATCATGACAGGATTTATGACGAAAATCCTTGGATATGTGTTTATTACAATGCCAAGCCGGTGTTTGAGTCCGGCAAGCGCCATCCCTTTCTCGATGTGATTGAAAAGTGCGATCTTAGAACTCCGGGCAATTATGACGGGGCGTTGACCATTGCCGAAGACACATTCAAAAAGATGGGACGGCAGGTTTCCATTTCCCACAATTCCAATATCGGAATGGTCGTCAATATCAAACAGGATATCGGGCGTTGCGGAATGATCTTGCGTAATCCCCACAAGGGAACGACATTCAACTATGTTGCCGAGAAGCGGGAGGGGGGAGAAAACGTCAATTCAGCATTGTGTTTGAATGCATGTGCCGATTTTCTGGATGGAATCCAGTTGGCGGTGCGGTTGGGAATGAGCACCGAGAAGCACCGTCATGGATTGATCGCTGCGGAATCTCCAGAAGTGCGGGAAATGCAGTCAGCCCGCGAGCGGCTTGAAACAATCTCCCGGGAAATCAAGGAGTTTGAAAACAGATTCGATGTCCGTTACCGTCTGGAGCGACCGGATTTCAAGGTATTGGCGCGTGAGGCGGAATTGTTCCAGAAGCAGTTGATTGACTCAGGGCATAGGTCTTGAAACGGGAATAAAAAAACCGGAGATTCTTATCTCCGGTTTTTTATTTTTTCTAAATTCTATGAAGCTTTGGCCAGGCCGCGCAGAACGTAATTCAGTACGCCGCCGTTTTTGTAATATTCGACTTCGTCAAGTGTGTCGATGCGGCACATCAACTGGATCGTTTCGGTCGATCCGTTTTTGCGCGTAATGGTCAGAGATACATCCATGCGCGGGGTGATGCCGTTTTCGATTCCGGTGATGCTGACTTTTTCATCGCCGGTAAGTTTCAGGTCCTTGCGTGTGACGCCGTCTTTGAAGACGAGCGGCAGAACGCCCATACCGACGAGGTTCGAGCGGTGAATGCGTTCAAAGCTCTCGGCGATCACGGCCTTGACACCCAACAGGATGGTTCCTTTGGCTGCCCAGTCGCGTGACGATCCTGTGCCGTATTCTTTGCCAGCCAGAATGACCAGAGGCGTTGCCGTCTCCTTATACTTCATGGCGGCGTCGTAAATCGGCATTTGTTCGCCGCTTGGTACAAAGCGGGTCAGACCGCCTTCGACGCCATCCAACATTTCGTTTTTAATGCGGATGTTGGCGAATGTGCCGCGCATCATGACTTCATGGTTGCCGCGGCGTGCGCCGTAGGAGTTGAAGTCGGCCACAGGGACGCCATGTTCCATCAGGTATTTACCGGCAGGAGAATCTTTTTTGATGTTGCCTGCGGGTGAAATGTGGTCAGTGGTGATCGAGTCGCCAAAGATCGCGAGAATGTTTGCGTTCTTGATGTCGCTGATCGCACCGCTGACTTCTTTCTTCATGCCGTGGAAGTAGGGAGGGTTCGCGACGTAGGTCGATTTGCCGTCCCAGTTGTAAACTTCACCGGCTTTGTCGGCGCTGATCGCTTGCCATTCTTTTGGACCTTTGAACACATCGGCATAGCGCGATTTGAACATATCGGCGGTCAGGCAGGATTCAACAGTCTTGCGAACTTCGTCGTTGGTCGGCCAGATATCTTTCAGATAGACGGGTTGGCCGTCTTTTCCGGTTCCCAGAGGTTCGTTGATGATGTCCATATGGGTATTGCCCGCGAGTGCATACGCTACAACGAGAGGCGGAGACGCAAGGTAGTTGGCTTTCACATGCGGTGATACGCGGCCTTCGAAGTTTCTGTTGCCCGAGAGGACAGCGGAGACGGTCAAATCACCTTTTTCAACGGCGCCTGCAATCGGGGCGGGCAGGGGGCCGGAGTTACCGATACAGGTCGTGCATCCATATCCGACAAGGTTAAACCCGAGCTTGTCGAGATCGCTTTGCAATCTGGCTTTGGTCAGGTAGTCGGTGACAACTTGAGATCCGGGGGCCAAGGAAGTTTTGACCCAAGGTTTCACGGTCAGCCCTTTTTCAATTGCTTTGCGGGCCACGAGACCTGCGGCCACCAGCACATCGGGGTTCGAGGTGTTGGTGCAGGATGTGATCGCTGCAATTACCACTGCGCCGTCATCGAGTTTGTAGTCGGTGCCTTCAACCGGAATGGAGCGGCGTTCGGGAACGATGGCTTTGATCGACGCAGGCATTTGCGAGAGCGGCACACGGTCTTGCGGGCGCTTCGGTCCTGCGAGGGACGGTTCGACGCTGCCCAGGTCCAGCTCAAGCGTATCGGTAAAGACAGGGTCGGCCGAGTTTGCGTCGCGCCACATGCCTTGTTCTTTGGCGTACATTTCAACGAGTTTCACGCGGTGCGGATCGCGGCCGGTAAAGCTCAGATAGCGGATCGTCTCGGCATCAATCGGGAAGAAGCCGCAAGTCGCGCCATATTCTGGTGCCATATTGGCAATTGTCGCACGGTCGGCGAGCGAGAGAGCATCGAGGCCCGGGCCATAGAATTCGACGAACTTGTTAACAACGCCTTTGGCGCGCAGCATTTGCGTTACGGTCAAAACGAGGTCGGTGGCTGTGTTGCCTTCTTTCATTTTGCCAGTCAGTTTGAAACCGATGACTTCGGGGATCAGCATCGAGACAGGTTGGCCCAACATCGCGGCTTCGGCTTCGATCCCGCCAACGCCCCAGCCCAAAACACCAAGGCCGTTGACCATTGTCGTGTGGGAGTCGGTTCCGACCAATGTGTCGGGATAGGCGAGCATTGTGCCTTCGTTGTCTTCATCTTCTTCAACCCAGACGGTCTGGGCGAGATATTCAACGTTGACCTGATGGCAGATGCCGGTGCCCGGTGGTACCACGCGGAAGTTTTTAAAGGCGGATTGGCCCCAGCGGAGGAAAGCGTAGCGTTCGCCGTTCCGTTCAAATTCGATTTCGACGTTTTTCTGGAACGAGTCCTTGTTGCCGAATGCATCCACCATCACCGAGTGGTCGATAACGAGATCGACAGCGGTCAAAGGGTTGATCTTTTGACGGTTGCCACCCAGTGCGCCCATTGCTTCGCGCATCGCGGCCAAATCCACAACAGCGGGAACGCCGGTGAAATCCTGCATCAGTACGCGGGCTGGACGGTAGGCGATTTCCTGAACCGATTTTTTGTCTTTCAGCCATGTTTTCAGCGATTCAATGTCTTCGACCTGAACCGAGCGCCCATCTTCAAAGCGCAGCAGGTTCTCAAACAAAACTTTCAGAGAGTAGGGAAGACGGGACAAATCGCCGATCTTGGCCTGTGCTTCTTTCAAAGAAAAATAATCGTAATTTTTACCGTCAACGGTCAGTGTTTTGCGTGTTTGAAGCGTGTCGTGGCCAGCGCGTGTCATAATTTGGAACCTCAAGAGGAAAAGAAGGGTTTGAATTTTTGGAATAGAGTGCCTTTAACGCAGTAAAAGCAGTCTATCATCGTCTGGAATCAATAAAAAATGGTAAATTTTCAGGCTCTATACAAGGAGATGAGGGATAGGCCGCTGATCAATTGGTATAGGAGGTAACGTCCTTGGGATAGGGGTAGGGATAGGGTGTGCCCTATGGCTCTAGTCTTTAGTTAACCTGTTGACGCATAAGCATAATTTGTGATTTTGCAGTGGAATTGGGCCGCAGGATGTGAGATGATTAAATTATAAGGGAGTGATAGTTCCAGCTAGAAAGACCTTAACCCAAGACACCATAGACCGACCATCATGTAGCCCGCTGTTAGCCCCCCTAACAGCGGGTCTTTTTATATCTATTGACATATTTCATATAATCCTGTTTTGTGGCGTTACTGAGTTTTGCAGGAGGTAGCTGTGGTGAATTTTAGAGGGCTTGTTGCGCCGTTGGTTCTTGGGGGCATATTTCAGGCTGCGGCCGTACAGTATTATTTTTCCGAGCAGGACGTCGAAAGTCGTGTTCAGCGCATTTCGGAGGTTCCGAATGGCGGAATCGCCGAAATCAAGAGCGCGGCAAAGGCGGCTGGTGAGCTGGGCTGGCCTCTTGTTCTCGGGGCCGGACTTTGTGCGTTGACACGCCGCCCTGTTAATCGTGTGGTTAGCAAGCAGTTCGATAAATTTTTTGATAAAAATTTCAATTTTTTCTTCCCTGGGCTGGATTAGCCTTCTTTTTCAGAAAAATGTAAAAATGGCAAAATATGGCAGGTTTTGACCAAAAAATAGCCATATTTGTATGTGATTATGAAAATATAAGGCGGTTGCTTACGGAATTTCTCCTCAGTTTCATAAGATAAGCCTTACTCAAGACACCATAGACCGACCATATTGAAGCCCGATATCAGTCTCCTCCTGATATCGGGTCTTTGGTTTTAAAGACATTATTTTCGCCACAGCATGACGCGTTTGACGATTTCAGTGAATGCCACGACTGCACCGCCGATTATAAACCCCACAATCGAATAGGCGAGGAAGTGGGTCAGGGTGGCGAAGGAATGCGGCAGGTGGTGATGGAAGAATTCGGTGATGGATATGAATTCCATGGCGATCAATTCTCCGCCGATGAAAATCATGGCTGCCGTTCCCACCACCGACATGGTTTTCATCAGAATGGGCGAGGCCTTGACGATAAAGGCTGCGAGTTTGCGTTTGTAGAGTCCAACTTTGTTTTCCCGTGCCGTGGCCACAAGGTGCAGGGCGAGGTCGTCGAGACGCACTAGCCCCATCACCAGACGATAGATGATTTTGGTCACGAGGAAGCCCACCACGATCAATGCGGGC
>Ga0116143_10002055_pt1 | contig 22781 bp, 22 predicted proteins | sample AD_UKC034_MetaG_FD_89745 | JGI IMG/M metagenome (GOLD analysis project Ga0116143, IMG submission 89745) | Active sludge microbial communities of municipal wastewater-treating anaerobic digesters from USA - AD_UKC034_MetaG | ecosystem: Engineered > Bioreactor > Anaerobic > Digestate | place: USA...
GGAGAGAGTTTTTCCGATACGGTCCGTTATCTCGGCGGTTATCAGCCCGACGCCATTGTGATGCGTCACCATGAATATAACGCGCCCCATTTCGTTGCACAGTTGGTCGAGTGTCCGGTCATCAATGCCGGGGACGCGTCGCGCGAGCATCCGACGCAGGCTTTGCTTGATGCGTTTACCATTCGTGAAATCAAAGGCCGGATCGAAGGATTGGCAGTGGCGATTGTCGGCGATTTGTCCCATAGCCGCGTGGCAGGTTCGAATGTTGCTCTGCTCACCAAGATGGGTGCCAAAATCCATCTGATCGGTCCCAAGGATTTATTGCCGCAACAGGTCAGGGACGGTGTGAGCGTTTTTGAAAAACTCGAAGACGGGTTAAAAGGGTGCGACGTGGTGATGATGCTGCGCATTCAAAAAGAGCGCATGGATTTGTCGGCCATTCCGAACGAGACGGCCTATTTCCACGAATACGGATTGACGCTTGAGAAACTTGCATTCGCCAAACCTGACGCGATTGTGATGCATCCGGGTCCGATGAACCGCGGCGTTGAAATTGCGGACGAAGTGGCTGACGATCCCACCCGCAGTATGATTTTCAAACAAGGGGCCAACGGCGTTCCGGTGCGTATGGCTGTATTGGATTTGTTGCTGGCATGATTGACGCGATTATCAACCATATTCAAATAACCGGCCTGATCGGAATGATCGGCGGGTATGTGTTCGGGTCCATTCCGTTTGGTCTGGTGTTGTGTTACCTCGCGGGGTACGGCGATATCCGCAAGATTGGGTCGGGCAATATCGGCGCCACCAATGTCTTGCGCACGGGGAGCAAACCTCTGGCAGCGCTGACCGTTTTGCTCGACAGCAGCAAGGGATTAATCGCCGTTTTGATTGCTGCCGCGCTGTTTGACAAACACGCGATGTTTGGAGCGGCACTCGGTGCTGTTGTCGGCCACAACTTTCCGGTGTGGTTGAAATTCAAAGGCGGAAAAGGTGTGGCCACAACTCTCGGCACATTCATCGCGTTGTCGTGGCCTGTGGGCCTCGCTTGTTGTGCCGCGTGGTTGTTGACCGCCGTTATCAGCCGCATTTCATCTTTGTCGGCGTTGATGGCGTTGGCGTTGGCTCCTGTATTTGTCATGGTTTTTGGCGATCCGCATCAAGTGTATCTGGTGGGAACCATTTCCCTGCTGGGCTGGGTCCGGCATCATGCCAATCTCCGCCGCCTGTTAAAAGGAGAAGAGCCAAAGATTTCTTTTAAAAAGAAAGAGACGGCATGAGCATTGCGGGGGAGAGACTTGATTGGTTGAGACTGGCGCGGACCGAAGGCGTCGGGCCGATTACGTTTCATCGTTTACTCTCCAAATACGAAACCGCGACGCGTTCTCTCGACGCCCTGCCCCATATTGTAAAGAATAAAAAAATTACGATCTGTTCTCGAGATGATGCCGAACGCGAGATTGAAGCATTGGATAAAATAAACGGGCGGATGATTTTTGCGGGGGATGCAGATTATCCGCTCTCCCTCTCCGCTATTGAAGATGCGCCGCCGGTGTTGAGTGTCATCGGTAATATCGCTCTCCTTCAAAAACAATCGGTGGCGATTGTGGGAAGCCGCAATGCATCGCTCAACGGGCGCAAGCTCGCGCACAGGATGGCGCATGAATTAGGCGGTGGCGGATTTGTCGTGACATCCGGTCTTGCGCGCGGGATCGATACGGCGGCGCATGAGGGAGCTATCGAGAGCGGCACGGTGGCCGTAGTCGCGGGCGGGGTCGATGTCGTCTATCCCAAAGAAAACGAGACTCTTTATAAACAGATTTGCGAACGCGGGGCGGTTGTGTCGGAATGCGCACTCGGGATGCAGCCGATTGCCCAGCATTTCCCGAAACGCAACCGCATTGTGTCCGGACTTTCGGACGGGTGTGTGGTGGTCGAAGCGAATTTCCGGTCCGGCTCTCTTATCACTGCGCGACTGGCCGCCGAACAGGGGCGCGATGTGATGGCCGTGCCCGGTTCACCGCTCGACCCGCGTGCTGAAGGGACCAATGCGTTGATCCGCGACGGGGTAACGTTGGTGCGGAACGCCACCGATGTGATGGAGACCGTTCAATCTTTCCTGAAGGGACCAACGGCGTTGCAGCATGGATTACAGGATGCGGCAGGGCATTACGAAAGTGCTGAAATTATTGAGTTTCCGGTTGAAAATTTGCGCGAAACCATTTTGCCCGAGCTTTCGACCACGCCCGTCGGAGTTGACGAAATCATAAGGACGTGCAATTTGAAGAGTGCCGAAGTTCAGGGAACACTCCTTGAACTTGAGTTGGAAGGGGCGGTTTTGCGCCTTCCGGGAAACAAAGTTTGTCTGGCGAAATGACAGGAATGAATAGATGAGCGCAACGAATGTAGTCATTGTCGAGTCTCCGGCCAAGGCCAAGACGATCAATAAATATCTGGGTAAGGATTACTATGTCCTCGCTTCGTTCGGGCATGTGCGCGACCTTGTGGCGAAAGACGGCGCAGTGAACCCCGACGACAATTTCGCGATGATGTGGGAACTTTCGGACCGCGCGGATAAAACGATCAAGGATATTTCCACCGCTGTCAAATCCGCCGACACTGTCTATCTCTGCACTGACCCTGATCGTGAGGGAGAGGCGATTTCATGGCATATTCAACAAATCCTGAATGATAAAAAATTGCTGGCGGGCAAAGACGTCAAGCGCGTGACGTTTAACGAGATCACCAAAAATGCAATCAAGGCCGCGTTCGACCAGCCGCGCGATCTTGATGAACCGTTGATTGATGCGTACCTCGCGCGGCGTGCGTTGGACTTTCTCGTCGGATTTACGTTGTCGCCCGTTCTTTGGAGAAAACTTCCCGGGTCGCGGTCGGCCGGACGGGTGCAATCGGTGGCGTTGCGCCTAATTTGCGAACGCGAAGCGGAGATCGAAGCGTTCAAGGCGCAGGAATACTGGTCGGTCCATGCGCGGATGCAAACGCCCGAAGGAGCAACCTTTACCGCGCGGCTTACGCATCTTGCGGGCAATAAGCTCGACAAGCTTGATATTCAGACCGAGGCCGATGCCGAAGCCGCGGTTAAACGCATTCTCAATAAAAAACTTTCCGTCCAGAAAGTCGAAAAGAAACAAGTGAGGCGCAACCCGTATGCACCATTCATTACATCTTCGATGCAGATGGAAGCGTCACGCAAGCTCGGTTTTTCCGCGAGCCAGACGATGCGTTTGGCCCAACAACTTTATGAAGGGGTTGATATTGGCGGCGAAACGGTGGGTCTGATTACCTATATGCGTACCGACGGGATTACTTTGTCTAATGATGCGATTGCGCAATGCCGGTCGCAAATCACGGAGCACTACGGCGATAAATATCTGCCCGATGCGCCGCGTATTTATAAAAGCAAGGCGAAGAACGCACAGGAAGCGCACGAAGCCATTCGCCCAACCGATCTCAGTCGTCGTCCGCAGGATGTGGCGCGGTATCTCGATTCCAGACAGGCTGCACTTTATGAACTGATCTGGAAACGGACCCTTGCGTCACAAATGGAAAGTGCGGTTTTGGACCAAGTCACCGCCGATTTGTCGGATGGAACCGACGATGTCGTTCTTCGTGCCACGGGTTCGACGATTGCGTTTGACGGGTTCCTTACTCTTTATAAAGAAGACGAAGACGATACGCCTGCGGATGGCGAGGAAAATGATGAGAACCGCCGTTTGCCGCACCTGAGCGAAGGCATGGATCTGCGTACGCAAGACGTCAACCCCGAGCAGCATTTCACGCAGCCCCCGCCGCGTTATTCCGAAGCATCACTGGTTAAAAAGCTCGAAGAAATGGGAATCGGTCGTCCATCCACTTATGCGTCGATTATTCAGGTGCTCCAAGACCGGAATTATGTGACGCTCGATAAGAAACGTTTTATTCCCGAAGATCGCGGGCGGTTGGTCACGACCTTCCTTAAAAAATTCTTCGAAAAATATGTCGATTACGATTTTACCGCGAACCTTGAAGATGAACTCGATGCGATTTCATCCGGTCAGGTAATCTGGAAAGATGCGCTGCGTCAATTCTGGACCGGTTTCAAAGAGGCGGTTGACGGCACGAAAGATCTGACCATCACCAAGGTTCTGGATGCGCTCGACGAAGAACTTGGCCCGCACTTTTTCCCTATTACAAAAGAAAATCCAGATCCGCGCAAATGCCCTGCGTGCGAGACAGGCCGTCTGTCTTTGAAGGTCGGGAAATACGGCGCATTTATCGGCTGTTCCAATTACCCCGAATGCAAGCACACGCGCCCCCTTGTCGTACAAAGCGGTGAGGCGTTAGAGGATGCGAATGCAGGAGCCAATCTGGGGAACGAGCCAAAAATTCTTGGTGATGATCCGGGAACGGGCCGCACGATTACGCTCCGCAAAGGTCCGTATGGTCCTTATGTCCAGATCGACGTGCCGGAAGATTCAAAAGACAAGCCAAAACGCCAAGGCGTGCCGCGTGGGATGCCACTTGACCAGTTGACATTGGAAGCTGCCTTAAAATTGTTGGCTTTGCCGCGTCTGGTCGGTCACCATCCTGAGACAGGTGAAAAAATCGAAGCCGGCATCGGTCGATTTGGTCCCTATATCAAATATATGAACCGGTTCAAATCGATTCCCAAAGATGATGATGTGTTGACCATCGGCATGAACCGTGCGGTAGAGCTGTGTGCCCAGATCGGTGAGAAGAAAGCGCGTCCGGTGAAAGCTGCCAAGAAAGCACCTGCGAAGAAAACGGCAGAGAAAAAACCGACCACCAAGAAAACGACAACCAAGAAGGCGGCCCCAAAGAAAGCGGCCACCAAAAAGGCGACCGCTAAAAAAGCCACAACCAAAAAGAAAACTGCGGAATAGTTTTCTAGCGTCCGACCAGTTTCAGCATGGCCTTGGACATTCTGTTGCCCTGCGCGGCCGCAGCAAGGGAGACATCCGAGAGCAGATTGGAACTCGCGAAGTTACTTGATTCCTGGCCTATATCCGCATCTTGCAGCGCCGATTGCGCGGCAATCGCGTTTTCGGTATCGGTTTCCAATACATCACCGCGCGTCGTAAATTGCGACTGGATCGAGCCGACCTGTGAACGGTAAGACGCCAGATTGTTGATCGCCGTATCAAGCTCGTTCGACGTTGCCACAGCGCCTGCCTGAGTTGTTAAAGCGTTCGGGTCCGTCCCGCCCAATGCAGTCAACCCCAACCCTCCCAAAGACAGATCAACTGATGTCAAATCCGCGCTGAGAGTGTTTGTGCCATCGGTTCCGGATTGGAAATTCTGGTTGAAGGACCCATCGACCAGTTTCTGGCCATTGAAGGTCGTATTGTTTGTGAGGTTATTCAATTCGCCCGAAAGATTTTGGTATTCTTCATTGATCGCATTCCTCGAGTTTGCATCGAGAGAACCGGAATTGGCCTGCGTTGCCAGGTCTTTCATGCGGTTCAAAATATTGCCCGCCTGTTCCAATGCGCCGTCCGCCGTTTGCAGCAGCGCCGTTCCCTGTAACAAATTGCTCGATGATTGTCTGAGACTTGCGACGTCCGAAGCCAACACAGACGAAATAGCAAGACTGGCTGCGCCGTCTGACGCACGGTTGATGCGCTTGCCGCTGGCCAGCCTCTGGCTGACCTGATTCTGCGTGCGATCGTTGCGGTTGATCTGATTGGTGTTTGAAACACCCGAAGTTGATGACGTCACAGAAAAAGCCATATTCCCCTGCCTGTATGAGTTCTTTTGTTCTCTTCCGAACATCAAAAACCCTGATTGCGGGGCCTTCTGGCCACGATCCTTTACCCAATGTTGATCTTATCACAAATAGATTGCCACTCTATTAAAATTATTATGTCACTATATCAATAGGTTATGGATAAACTTGCGCTTTTGTCTCCTCCCCGCTAAATAAAAGCCATGACACTTACCACGCCCACCATGGAAAACCGGATGATTCTCCCTTTGCCTGACGGGGCCGAAGGGAAGATGCTTTTGCATTCCTGTTGCGCGCCGTGTTCGGGCGAAGTGATCGAGGCGATGGCGGCGTCGGGTCTCGATATCACCATTTATTTTTACAACCCGAATATTCATCCGCGCGAGGAATACGACATCCGCAAGGAAGAAAATATCCGTTACGCCGAAAAACTTGGCCTGCCGTTTGTGGATGCCGATTACGATTCCACCAACTGGTTCAAACGGGTCAAGGGCATGGAATGGGAACCGGAAAAAGGTATTCGTTGCACCGAGTGTTTTGATATGCGGTTCGAGCGTACGGCGCTTTATGCGTATGAGAACGGGTTCCCGATGTTTACATCCTGCCTTGGCATTTCGCGGTGGAAGGACATGAACCAGATCAATGATTGCGGACATCGTGCCGCGGATCGTTATGACGGTGTGACGTATTGGGATTATAATTGGCGCAAGGGCGGCGGGTCGGCCCGTATGCTCGAGATTTCCAAGCGCGAACATTTTTACCAGCAGGAATATTGCGGGTGCATTTATTCGCTTCGTGATTCCAACAAATGGCGTCTGTCCAAAGGCCGCGAGAAAATCGAGATCGGCGTACGGTATTACGGCACCGAGACGGAAGCATAAAACATGAAACGGATCGGCATTCTGGGCGGAATTGGTCCGGCTTCCACACTTAAATATTATGAATGGCTCAACCAAGGTGTTTTCGAACGCGAGGGTGATCGGCACACAGCTAATCTGGTGTTGATCAATCTTGATGGCGATCAAATCCAGAAATTTCGTGAAGCGGGCGATGATATTGGCGAAGGTCGTTATTTTGCCGAGAACGCCTTTTTTCTGGAGCGTGCGGGAGCCGCATTTATTCTGATTGCTTCCAACACGTCGCATAAAAACGCGCCTTATATCGAGAAAGCCGTTTCCATTCCTGTTTTACATCTGGCCAAGGCCACGGCCAAACGCGTTAAGGATAGCGGCATTCCCACGGTCGGCCTGTTGGGAACAAAGCTGACGATGGAGGGAGATGCGTATATTTCTCATCTTCGTGATGCATCTTTGGATGTCATTGTCCCCAAAGCCGAAGACCGCGACTTTATCAGCACGACCATTTACAGCGATCTCATTCATTCTGTCGTCCGTCCCGATGTTAAAGAGCGGTTCTTACGGATTATCGACGACCTCAAAGCCAGAGGCGCGGAAGGCATCATATTGGGATGCACCGAACTGACAATTCTGGAACTGGATGACGTCGGCGTTCCACTTTTCGACACCACACGCATTCATGTCGAAGACGCGCTGGATTATTCTTTGTCCTGAATTTCCAAGAAAAAAACCCCGCGATGTGCGGGGTTTTTCGTTTCTCTTTTGGGAAATTATTTGTGGGCGGCGAGCCAGTCATTCATCATTTTGATTTCCGACTCCTGTGCTTTGATGATGCCTTCGGCGAGTTTTTTAATCTCGGGGTCTTTGCCTTTTTCCAAAACCACTTTGGCCATATCAATTGCGCCCTGATGGTGCGGGATCATGCCTGTCACGAAATCAACATCCGCATCACCTGTGGGTTTAGCGGCCATCATGCCTTCGTGCATTTTCTTCATCGCGTCGCCGTACATCCCTTCCATCATCGCGGGATGTTCCATGGGCATATCCATCTTCATGGATGTATGGTCCATGTCCATTTTCATTTCGTGTTCTTCGGCGTGGGCCGAGGCCGCGCCCATCAGCAAGATCGCGGCAGTTGCCATAAGCAGTGGGGATTTTGTGCGTGTCATAGTGAGTCTCCTTGGGTTGTGTTCTTTTATTCGGGCGGCGGGCGCGGATGGTTACAAAGGATTACAATAAAGAAGAAATTCTCATTAATTCCAGTTTATTTCCAGAGTATATATACTTTTCGCTTTGACCTGCAATTATACTGTTAAGCCTAAGGATCTCTTCAATAGTCAAACTCTTATTCGGTATCAACTTATTACTCTCTTCGGCTTTTTTTGGGGAAAGTAATACACACACGTTTTCTGAGATCGGAAATATAATCTCTACCTTCTCCATAAAAAGGTTGTACATTTCGGAAGGTTGTTTGTGCGGCTCTAAAAAATTACAGATCATGTAGGTATCCCCTAAAACAAACTTTGGATGTACTCCAAAGCATGTCAACATGACGACCTTATAGTTTTCCGACGAAAGTTTAATCCTTTGCTCTAGCATGTAAGGAAGGACATGTAGGTAGGACATTCCCTCGCAAGAAAGTAATAATTTTCCAAATTCTTCTGCTAGACCAACAGGAATTCCTTCATCTAAAATCGATGTTATTACATTCTTGTATATCCGTTCCTCCTTCATGGCATTGTTTGCCATTTCAACAATCGTTGGAGTTCTTAGGGACAAAAAGATAGAAAATTCAACAAGGGCAAACACCTCATTTTCATATACCGGCCTTGTTCCTTCTGTGATTTTTTCCAGAATAGGAAAAAATCGGTCTTCAATTTTCTGAAACTCACTCTCTAAAGAATTGTCCTTTCGATCTCCATAAGATACCGAGTACAGATATTTCTTTTTTGCAATAGAATTTACATTCCTCTCTGCGCTGATTTTTTTGGTATCTTTATCATAAAACCTAATCCCATTTTTCTTCCCAAAAAAGTTTTTTAAAAATCTTTCGGGAAAAAAATGATGATTATCTCCAACAGTCATTTGCAGTCTTTCTCAAAAAACAACCCCGCGGATTGGCGCGGGGTTTTTGGTGTTTTCTATTCCTCTGCGGGATTATCTTCGGGGGTATCAGTCATTACCCCTCCGCCTTCGTTTTCTTCGGCTGCGATGGCCTCGACCGTTTCTGCATCTGGCTCGTCACCTGCTTCGGCGTCTTGTTTGAGCCATGCGACCGAGACGACGCGTTCTTCACCTGCCACGCGGAAGAGCGTGACGCCTTGGGCCGAGCGGCCTGTAAAGCGGATTCCCGCAACCGGCATACGGATCATCTGTCCGGCATCGGTCACCAGCATGATCTGGTGGTCGTCGGTGACGGGGAACGTGCCCGCCACGGCGTTGCCGTTTTTATCGGTCAGGGAAATATTCGTGATTCCCTGTCCGCCGCGGCCCGTCACGCGGTATTCATAGGCCGAGGTGCGCTTGCCGAACCCACCCGTGGTGACGGTCAACAGGAATTGTTCTTTATCCTGCAATTCCTTGAATCGTTCTTCGCTCAAGGTGGCGTCTGCGCCCTCTTCAAACTCAACCCCTTCTTCATCGGCGCCGCGCAGGGCGGAGGCCATTTTGAGGTAAGCGTTGCGTTCGTCCGGTGTGGCCGCCACATGTTTCAGGATCGACATGGAAATCACTTCGTCGTCCTTTTGAAGTTTCACGCCGCGTACACCCGTGGAGGTGCGGCCCGAAAAGACGCGCAAATCTTCGACTTCGAAGCGGATCGCACGACCAAGGCGCGTGGCCAGCACCACGTCTTCGTCGTCACGACAGATTTTAACGTCGATCAGTTTTTCGTTGCCGTCCAATTTCATCGCAATCAGCCCGTTCGAGCGGATATTGCGGAAGTCGGAGAGTTTGTTCCGGCGGACCGAGCCTTGGTTCGTTGCAAAGAGGATATCGAGCTGGTCCCACAATTCTTCGTTTTCCGGCAGGCGCAGGATCACCGAGATATTTTCATCTTTTTCAAGCGGGAGCATATTCACAAACGCCTTGCCGCGTGCGGTCGGGTTGCCCAGCGGCAATTGATAGACCTTCATGCGGTGGACGATGCCTTTCGACGTGAAGAACAAAATCGGCGTGTGGGTTGAGGCCACAAAAAGGTCGGAAATGAAATCTTCGTCCTTCATATCCATGGCCGAGCGGCCTTTGCCGCCGCGTTTCTGGGCGCGATAAGTCGCAAGCGGGGTACGCTTCACATAGCCGCCGTGGGTAATGGTGACGACCATGTCTTCGCGTTGGATCAAATCTTCGACATCGGTTTCGAAACCACTATCGATAATTTCTGTGCGGCGCGGGGTCGCGTATTTTGTCCTGACTTCGACAAGTTCATTGCGCATCACGTCATAAAGTTTTTCGCGTGACGCCAAGATCGAAAGCAGTTCCTTGATCGCGTCGGTGATTTCGTTCAATTCGGCGCTGATCTTTTCACGTTCCAGTCCGGTCAAACGGTGCAGGCGCAGATCAAGGATAGCCTTGACCTGAATTTCGGACATCTGATAGTCGCCGTTGTCGTCCACAAAATATTCGGGATCGTCGATCAAGGCAATCAACGGTGCGACATCGTGGGCGGGCCATTTTTTAGCCAGCAATTCTTCCTTGGCGATTGCGGGGTCTTTGGCATTGCGGATCAGCGCGATGATTTCGTCTATGTTGGCGACGGCCACGGCGAGGCCCGCCAAGATATGGGCGCGGTCGCGGGCTTTGTTCAAATCATACACTGTACGGCGGGTGATGACTTCCTCGCGGAATTTCACGAAGGCCGCAATGATTTGTTTGAGCAGCATCGTTTGCGGGCGGCCATGGTGGAGCGCCAGCATATTGCATGCGAATGAGGATTGCAGCGCAGTGAATTTAAAGAGCTGATTGAGCACCACATCCGCATTCGCGTCGCGTTTGATTTCGATCACTACCCGCACGCCGTCGCGGTCGGACTCGTCGCGGATTTCGGAGATGCCTTCAACAATTTTCTCGCGAGCGACTTCGCCCAAGCGTTCGAGCAATTGGCCTTTGTTTACCTGATACGGGATTTCGTGAACGATGATGGCTTCGCGTTTGTCGCGGATATTTTCAATCGAGGTTTTGGAACGCACCGGCATCGACCCGCGCCCCGTGGTGTAGGCTGAATACGCGCCCGCGCGACCCAGAATTTGACCGCCCGTCGGGAAGTCGGGTCCGGGGATATAGCCCATCAATTCTTCATCGGTGATGTCGGTATTGACCATATAAGCAAGACACCCATCAATCACTTCGCCCAGATTGTGCGGCGGAATGTTGGTGGCCATACCAACTGCAATCCCGCCCGCGCCGTTCACCAGCAAGTTGGGAACACGGGTCGGCAGCACGACGGGTTCAAAAACAGATTCATCATAGTTCGGGCGAAAATCGACCGTGTCCTTATCAATGTCTTGCAGCAGCGCATCGGCAGCTTTTGACAGTCGAGCTTCGGTGTAACGCATCGCGGCGGCGGGGTCGCCGTCCATCGAGCCGAAGTTCCCCTGACCGTCGATCAGCGGCAGGCGCATCGAGAAGTCCTGCGCCATGCGAACCAAGGATTCGTAAATCGCCGAGTCACCGTGCGGGTGATATTTACCCATCACGTCCCCGACGATACGGGCGGATTTTTTATAGGATTTGTCGGAGTGGTATCCGCCTTCCTGCATTGCATAGAGAATGCGGCGGTGAACCGGTTTCAAACCGTCGCGCACATCGGGCAGCGCACGGGAAACGATCACGCTCATCGCGTAATCGAGGTAGGATTTCTTCATCTCTTCCGAGAGGGAAATCTGGGGAAATTCTTGGGGTGTGGCGGTTTGTTCCGACATCAAAATACTCTCTTGCTTTGCATGAAAAACGGATGGTTTTTTCTAGCAAAAAAAGCCTTCCAGAACAAGCTGAAAGGCCTTTATTTTAGGGTTTTTTCAGGGGGGGTTTTCCCTATTTTCCGAGCATATCCTTTGTGGGCTCGGGATGGGAGCTTCCCCCGATTTTATCGAATTTGGCCGCCATGATCGCCTTGTCGATTTCCTTCTGGACTTCGGGGCCAAATTTAGCGGCGTATTCCCCGCCCTTGGCCTCAGCGGAGCGGCCTTCATTCGAGCCAAAATAGGCAATCATCGCCTTGAATTCATGGATCGTGTACGTATCAGCCGCATATTCAATCGACTTCTGTTCCAGCGCATCGAAATCGACGTGCAGTTCCATGTATTTCTTGAAATCTTCCCGCTCGTTCATGGGCAGGGACTGGGCAATGTTGTCGATATCCCCCAGAACCTGTTCCTTGACCTTCTTGATGTCGTGCAGTTCACGTGAGAGCGCCATGCGCTCCGCATGGTCGTCTTTTACATCCTCAGCATAGGCCGCAAAGCCGCCCAGCATCAGAACCCCACAAACCGCAAGAGAGAGAAGCTTCGTCATGATTAAAACGGAATATCGTCTGCCAGTTCATCAACCGCAGGCGCTGCGTTGCCGTAGGACGAACCACCGCCCGAAGAATAGCTGGGCGCGGAATCGCCGTAAGAATCGTTGGCCGCAGAGCTGCCCTGTCCTTTGGAATCGAGCATCGTCAGCTCACCGCGATAAGGGCGCAAGACAACTTCGGTGGTATATTGATCGCGACCTTCTTTATCCGTCCATTTGCGGGTTTCCAGCTGACCTTCGATAAAGACTTTCGAGCCTTTGTGCAGGTAGTTACGGGCGACGTTGACCAAAGCCGAGTTGAAAATTACAACTTTGTGCCATTGGGTGCGGTCTTTACGTTCGCCGGTTGCTTTGTCTTTCCAGCTCTCAGACGTTGCCACAGAAAAGGAGGCCACTTCGTCACCGGAATTCATGCTCCGCACTTCGGGGTCGCTCCCCAGATTCCCGATCAACATTACTTTGTTCAAACTTCCAGCCATGCTTTATCCTTTTCGCTCAATTTCAATTTGTTTGGAGACGGTTTTTATAGCGTAATTCAGGGCGGGTTGTCTAATTGATTACCCTCTAAATCCCCAGATTTCCACGGCTTAATTCTTGAAATATGAAAAACAAAACTCCCGCAACCAATCCACCGCTTCAGAATAGAGAAACGGCGAAATTTCGGCAAAAACCCGTTCGTGATAGTCGCGGAGCCACTGGATTTCATCCGCCGTCATCATGCCCCATTCCACGCCGCGCAGGTCGAACGGCACAAGGGTCACCGGTTCCCAATAGAGTTTCCCGTCTTCACGTTCGTGGCAGAGAATCAGATTCTCGTGTCTGATCCCGTACTGTCCTTTGAGATAATATCCCGGTTCGTCGGACAGAAGCATACCGGGTTTGAAAGTCTGGTCCTTGGCCATCGGGGAAATGCGCGTAGAATCTTCGTGGACGCATAAATAACATCCGACCCCGTGGCCTGTGCCATGACCGTAATCAAGCCCTACCGCTTTGAGCGGTGATCGTGCCAGCGCATCAAGCGTTGCTCCATCCATCGCATCATCCATAACGGCAGAAGATACGGCGATATGGCCCTTGAGAACACGGGTAAACCGGTCTTTCATTTCGTCCGTTACCTTACCGATCACAATGGTACGCGTAATGTCAGTGGTGCCGTATTCGTATTGCGCGCCGCTGTCGAGGAGCAGGAAATTGTTCCCCGTGATTTTCAAATTGGTTTCAGGCACGGCGCGATAATGAACGACCGCGCCGTTCGATGCCCAGCCGCTGATGGTCGGAAAGCTTGGTCCGCGATAACCGTCTTGGCCTTTACGGAAGTCTTCGAGTTTCTCGGCCAACGAGATTTCGGTGTGGGTTTCCCTGTCGAAATCCTGACAATCAAGCCAGTGCAGGAATAAGGTGACAGCCACTCCATCACGGATATGGGCTTTCTTGATCCAGAGTTGCTCTGACGGAGTTTTTATGGACTTTGGAAAGACGCACGGGCTTTTACCATCAATCGTTTCAATGCCCTTTTCCTCCAGAATCATTTCGGCGAGTAGCGGCGAGCGCGCGGGATCCACCTGTACGGGACCTTTCAGCTTCGCCAAATCAGTTTCGAAATTTTCCGGCGCGCGCATGCGGACTTCGCCCCCCAAATGATCAGCAACCTGTTGCGGGACTTTACGTTCATCGACGTACCAATCAGCAGTGCCGTCGACATGCAGGACAAGCCTCGACAACACCAGCGGATTATATGGAACGTCATCACCGCGAACATTGAGCAGCCAGCAAATTCCATCGCAGTCAGTGATAATCACGGCGGAGATTTTTTCCCGTTTCAAATCATCTGCAATTCTGTGCCTTTTTTCGGCGGAGGTCGCCCCTGCCACCGCGTCGGGAAACAATTCGGCCAGACTTTGCGGGACCGAAGGACGGTCGGTCCAGACCTCATAGAGCGGGTTTTGATCAACCGGATGTAACGAGATTTTTTTGCCTTTTATTTTTTCTTCGATCTTTTCGATCTGTTTGCGCGTGTGCAGTCGCGGGTCGTATCCGATTTTTTCACCAGCAGCGTTCGCCGCCAGCCAGTCGCCCACCGAAAGCGTTGCCATGTCGCCGATTTCATAGAGTTTACTGTCAACCTCCCGCACAATCTGGATGGTGTAGCGGCTGTCCGTCAGAACCAGCGCCCTATCTTTTAAAATGACGGCTTCGCCGCTCGATCCGGTGAAATTTGTGAGCCATGCCAGAGATTCAGCACTCGCGGGCAGGTATTCGTTCAGATATTCGTCCGCGTGCGGCACGATAAACCCATCGAGATTTTGTTTTGTTATTTCGGCGCGCAAGGCAGATAGTTTTTTAGATGCATCCATTATTATACCTTATCCTGTCCCGAAGATTTTTCGAGAATGCGCGGAACCAGCATCGCATCTATCGCCGCCACCACCATCAGGGCCGCGCCGAGAATCCGGTTCAACCCGTCTTCCACCCAGCCCATTTGGCTGGCCAGATCAGAGACATCAAAAAAGATCGACAATCCAACGGCGCACAGAATTGCTGCCGTTATCCTGACGAGGCGGATCACAAGGTTCCGGTTATCTATCCGATTCATTTTTGGCTCCCTTTGAGCGAGTCTAGCAAAAACAATGCTTTATGTCATGCACAGATCATGCTTTAATACGCTCCACCATGACGGATTCACGTCCATATTTTATCGTTCTGGGGAATGAAAAAGGCGGGTCGGGCAAATCGACCACCGCGATGCATGTCGCCATCGGTTTGCTCAGGCTCGGATACCGCGTCGGGTCCATTGATCTGGACGCGCGGCAGGGGACGTTTACCCGTTATATGGCCAACCGGTTTGAATATGTCGCGCGGCATAAACTGGAACTCCCCTCACCCATCCATTTCCCGATTGAACGGTCCAAAGCAGCCACGGTCGATCAACAGGAGCGTATGGATTATGATTTCTTTATGATGGCCACCGAAGAAATGTCTTCGCTGGTCGATTTTGTGGTGGTGGATACGCCCGGTTCCGACACTTACCTCGGCCAGATTGCGCATTCCTATGCCGATACAGTGATTACGCCGATGAATGATTCCTTTATCGATCTCGACGTTCTGGCGCGGATTGATACCGAAAGCCGCGCGATAAAGGGGCCGTCGATTTATACCAAAATGGTTCTGGAACAACGGGGCAAGAAGAAAGCAAGGGACGGCAAAGACCTCGACTGGATTGTGATGCGCAACCGCCTGTCATCTCTGGATGCCAAGAACAAGCGCGAGGTTGGCGAATTGCTGGAAGAAATCGGGAAGCAATTCGGGTTCCGGCTGGCCCCCGGTTTTGGCGAACGGGTCATTTTCCGTGAAATGTTCCTCAAGGGCATGACACTGCTTGATATGAAGGAAGACCCCGAACATAAAATGACAATGTCGGCTATTTCCGCGCGTCAGGAAATCCGCGACCTGCTGCGGTGTATCGCACCGGAACAGGTCAAAGGGTATCCCCAAAAGGTCAAATAAAAGAAATTCAACCTTTCTCTTCATTTCTTAATCATTTCGGGCATAATATAGGCTATGCGGTTTCCGTTTCTTGTCCTTTTGCTTGCCATTCTGTTTTGCGCTCCGGCTTTTGCCGAGGATGCGCCGCGTGGGGTTTTGCCGTCCGGGAAGACCGATGATGTTTTAAAAGACGCAAAACCGGAACAGATCGAAGAAGCATTGAGAATTTCGGCCCAATGTAGAGATACCGACTATCTTCGCACCTATTACGATTGCGATTGTCTGGGGATGAAGTTTCTGGAATTGCGCAAGGAGCGTGGCGATGTCGTGTCCGAGACCATTCTATTGATCGAGGCAGAGCGGTCATGCCCCAATTCGGTCGATGTCGCAGGAAGAACGTTTGATCAGTGCAAGAGTTGGGCACGCAATATGCGGCCACGCAATTTCGAAGAATTCTGCACCTGCTTTGCTTCCAATTTCGCCAGACAATATGAACGCAACACCAGCGACAATCCGTATGTGCGCGAAGCGCAGATGACCCGCGCCTATAGCAAATGCGACCAAGGAAAAATGCTTCAGGAGCGTCTTGATAAGGAACGGGATATCGAGCGCCTTAAAAAAGAGGGCGTTTACGAGTTGCTGTTTCCCGGCGCTGCTAAAAAATAATCAGACACTTGTCATGCCCGTTTGCACCGTGACAGCGTGAGCTGCGGCGCGCGGCAGGATGTGCGTTTTATAGAACGCTAGCAGCGCGGTTTTGCTCGTGTCCGCCACCGCTATTTTTTCCAGCATCACCGCACCGGCCACCAGACCGGCCAGATTCAGGTATGGCACGGAAACTGCCGCGACCCCATCGGGATTAGCTTTGCTGTCCAGAAGATGCGCGGTTGCGGAGTCCAGTTTCGAAAGCGAAGCGAGAATGTCGGTATCTTTCGTTTGTTTCATTTCAAGACTCCATCTGGTCATCGCTGCGCCGTCGTCGCGCAACAATTTGCGGAAGACCAGATCGGAAGATTGGATGCCGTTGGTGCCTTCGTAGATCGACAGGATACGCGCATCACGGTAAAATTGCGCCGCGCCCGTTTCCTCGATAAAGCCCATACCCCCGTGGACCTGAACGCCCAGTGATGCGACCTCGACCGCGTTATCGGTACACCATGATTTGACGATGGGGGTCAACAGATCGACGCGCTCTTGTGCGCCTTTATCTCCGGTGGCGGCTTTGTCGAGATAGAATGCCGCTTCATAGGCCAAGGCACGTCCGGCGAGAGTCAGGGATTCCATCGAGAGGATCATGCGTTTGACATCGGGATGCTTGTCGATGGTTGCCGTATCGCCACCCGTCAGAGGCTTGCCTTGTTTGCGGTCTGCGGCGTAGGCTTTGGCGGCTTGCGTGGCGCGTTCGCACAGGGCAACGCCTTGCAACCCAACCGAGAGGCGCGCGTTGTTCATCATGGTGAACATGTATTTGAGGCCTTGATGCTCTTCGCCGATCAGATAGCCCACAGCTCCGCCCGCATCGCCGAACTGCATTGTGCAGGTGGGTGACGCATGAATGCCCAGTTTATGTTCGAGGCCGACACATTTCACATCGTTGCGTGTGCCGTCCGCCAGAAATTTCGGAACAATAAAGAGCGAAATGCCCTTGACCCCTTCCGGTGCGTCAGGCAAACGCGCGAGTACCAGATGGATGATATTGTCGGCCATATCGTGATCGCCGTAGGTGATGAAAATTTTCTGGCCAAAAATGCGGTAAGTTCCGTCGCCGTTTCTTTCGGCTTTGGATTTGATAAGGGCAAGGTCGGACCCCGCGCCGGGTTCGGTCAGGTTCATCGTTCCAGTCCAGTTACCCGCGATCAGGTGCGGTAGATAAAATTCTTTTTGCTCGCTTGTGCCGTGATGGGTGATGGCTTCGACCGCGCCTTGATTCAAAAGTGGACACAGCCCGAATGACAAGCTTGCCGATTGCCACATTTCCTGAACCGGAAACGACATCAGCCACGGCAGCCCCTGACCGCCGAACTCCACATCAAACGGAACGGCGTTCCAGCCTCCTTCGGTATAGAGTTTGTAGGCGTCCTTAAATCCTTTGGCGGTTTTGACATCACCGTTTTCGAGCCTTGCCCCTTCACGGTCGCCCGCTTCGTTGAGCGGAGCAATACTGCCTGCGGCCAATTTACCGGCCTCTTCCAAGATCGCTTCGACCATGCCACTATCCAGATCGTCACGCCCTAAGTCGGTCAGCGGAGTCACTTTTTCCAAAAGGAGTTTCATATCGGCAATGGGCGGGGTATAGGTCGGCATGGCGAAGTTCTCTATATTTCAAAATAATATCAGAAGGTTAATCTAACATCATCGACAGTATCTACCAAGAGAGAATGGCTAGGGGCATTTTTTATAAAACAGTTGACAAACCCTTTGTAAATTACCATAAACTACAAAATCACAAGTGAGGTATATAAATGAGTGAAGTTTTTGAAGGCCGTATTCTGGCATCGTCCATTTCCCCTATAGAGGAACATATGGTCGGTAAAACCCATAATATGGTTATCACCCTTTGCCCGAAAGATGCCCCACATGGTGTAGAGCGGCTGTCTTTTTGTTTTAATCAATCTGCCACTTCTATGCTTCACTTGAAGATTTTATTCGAGCAGGAAGCCAACGTCCGAATTTTCGGCTCTCCAGTCCACAGCAGCTCTGCCTGTTTTCCTAAAGGGACACTTGCCCTATCGAACGTCTCAGTGCAATCCGATATTTCCGCAGCTTTAGCAGCCCGAACAGGTAGCACAGGGCCAAATTACGCTATTCGCTAAATTTTCTGGCACAGCGTTTGCAATTCTTGCCCTGTGAAAGGGTAAGAATTGATGCTTACAGGCCAAAACAGCTCTATTTCCGCCGATATTTCCGCTTTGAAATCCAAGGCGGGGGCAAAAATTGCCTCGGCGATCCAGAATGCCAGTGCCAAAACGGGTGTCGATTTTACCTATCTTATGCAGCAGGCGCAGGTCGAAAGCAGCTTCAAGGCCAATGCCAAAGCGAAAACCAGCTCGGCCACGGGACTTTACCAGTTTATCGACTCCACTTGGCTTGCCATGGTGAATAAATACGGCGCGAAACATAATATTGACCAGAACGCCAGTCGCACCGAAATTCTGAACCTGCGCAACGACCCCAAGGTCTGTTCGTTGATGGCGGGGGAGCTCGCGGCGGAGAATAAAAATTATCTGCAAAATTGTGTTGGTGGAGATATCGGATCAACCGAGCTCTATATGGCTCATTTTATGGGACCGGGGGGAGCGGCAAAATTCCTCAAGGCGCTTCATGCCAATCCGACAGCCTCGGCGGCGGATACGTTTCCACAAGCGGCAGCAGCCAACAAAAATGTTTTCTATACCAAGTCAGGGAAAGAGAAATCGTTGGCTGAAGTTTACGCGTTCTTTGACAACAAATTCCAGATCGAGAGCGACATTCCCGCCACCGCGTACGATGCAGTTGATACGCAGCAGCCGGTCAGTAATGTTATAATCCCCACCGAAACCGCGGAGGAGACCATGAAATACGATCATAAATTCAACGAGACTAACGGACGGTGGACCCGCATTCGGGCGGCCAATACCACGCCCCTCGCCGCTTCATGGACGCCCACCGATAACCTTGGCGGGATTGCGGGACTGTCGCCCAGCTTTGTCACGCCGATTGATATTCTTGATCTACTTAAAACCGATTATTCGCGCCAAGGGCGTTATAATTCCTAAGACTCTGCCGCGCGTTTCAGACGGTCGTTGATCGCAATCCCTATCCCCGTATTCGGAATATCCATCACTGCAATCCGTTTATGCTCGGGTTTATCGAGCGCGCGAAGATAGGCGAACAAATTCGCGGCAGCTTCCAGCAGATCAGCATTTTCCGAGAGGTTGCGGATTTGCGCGGGCGGGAGGTCAGATGCTTTGCCGCCGCCTTTCACGCACATGAATTTGAGTGAGCCGAATGCGAGCAAGGCTTCGTCCGGTTTGACATCAACCGCTTTGAGACGTAGCGGAATATTCGGCGCGTAATGTTTCAGAAGTTGACCCGGCGAGCGCGGTTTGTCGGTGGCCGAGAGTTCATATGTCACTGGCACACCCAGACACTCGCTCACTTCTTCGGCGGTGATGGCTCCGGCGCGGACGATTACCGTCTCCGGTCCGGTTAAATCCACAACGGTTGATTCCAGACCAAATTGAGTTGATCCGCCTGCCAGAATCAGCGGCACGGCATCGCCCAGACTCTCGGCAACGTGATGGGGAGATGTGGGACTTAGGGTTCCCGACGCATTGGCCGAGGGCGCGGCAATCGGCACGCCTGCTTTTTCAATCAGGGCCAACGCCACCGGATGGTCGGGAACGCGCAGGGCAATCGTGTTTAATCCGGCGCAGGTAAGATCGGCAACTTTTCCAGTTTCCGAACGCGGTAAAATCATGGTCAAGGGACCCGGCCAGAATTGATCGGCAAGGCTTAAGGCGCGGTCATCGAATTTTGCTTCGCCCCTCAGCATTTCAAGTGATGCGCCATGGGAAATCAGCGGGTTGAATTTGGGGCGACCCTTGGCGGCAAAAATCCGTGCCACCGCTTCGCCATTTGTCGCGTCAGCCCCGAGGCCATAAACCGTTTCGGTCGGGAATGCGACCAGTCCGCCAGCGCGGATCATACGGGCGGCTTCATCCAAAACATCCGGCGTCGGGGCGGCTATGCGGGTGGTCATTGAGGTCATAGGCAGTGTGTTACCCTATTTCCCCCTATTTTCGCAACGGTTTAGAGCGAAATCCTTGATTTTTAAGTCCTGACTCGGGTACAACCAAGGAACCCCCAAGGAGTGAAAACCCATGACCGGAAAAGTCTTTACCGTTGCCCAGCATAAAGGCGGAGCAGGCAAAACCACGCTGTCGGCGCAACTCGCCGCCGCGCTCGATCAGGATGGGGCTAGAGTTCTGGTCGTTGACGTGGACCCTCAAGGATCGCTCACCGAATGGCACAAGATCAGATCGCAAAATCTGGGGCGCAAGAATTCCATTACTCTGTTCCAAACCCAAGGGTGGAAGATGGTGCGGGAACTCCCGCGCATCCAACGCGAATTCGATTATGTCGTCGTTGATACGCCACCACACGCGGAGAGTGAATCGAGCATTGCCATTCGTCTGGCCGATCTTGTTTTGATGCCGATGCAGCCTTCGCCTCTTGATGTGTGGGCAGCGGCGCCGACACTCAAACTCATTTTGCAAGAAAAGAAGCCGTTGATGTTGGTGATGAACCGCGTTCCGCCGAAATCGAAACTCAACGAGACAATCAAGGACAAGCTTGATGCGATGAATATTCAAGTGGCCAAAACCACGCTCGGCAACCGTGTGGCGTTTGCCTCGTCGATTATGCAGGGGTTGGGCGTCGGCGAGTTTGATCCGCGCGGGACTGCGGCCGATGAAATGGCCGCCCTCCTCAAAGAAATCAAAAAACATAAAGCGTTCAAGGAAACCGGACGGGCGGCTTAAACCTTGTTCAACTCTCCACCCACACACGGGGACGGAACGCCTGTGGTTTTGGGGAAAGAGATCGGCAGGTTCTGGAGGTGGCGTACGGCCATATAGGCAAAGCCTTCGGCCTCTAACGCGTCGCCGTTCCAGCCCAGTTGATCGACCGGTTCGACCGGAACTTTCAATGCGTTTCTGAGGCCGTCCATAATGACGGGGTTCAATCGTCCGCCGCCCGTTACATACCATGCGGTGGCAGGTTGCGGGAAATGCGATGCGCCTTTCACAATCGCCCGCACAGTAAATTCGGTCAGGGTCGCAGCAGAGTCTTGCAACGAGACATTCGAAATGGTTTTTACATCCCATGCGTCACGGTCCAATGATTTCGGCGGCTGGGCATCGAAGAAAGGATGAGCGAGCCAGCGGCTCAACACTTCTGCGTCTGCCCTGCCCTGCCGCGCCCAGCCTGCATCTTTATCAAATCGTTCGCCTGTGGCCTTTAGAACCAGATCGTCGATCAATGCGTTGCCGGGGCCGCAATCAAAAGCGATGACATCTTCTTCCGCGCCGCCTATCCATGTGACGTTCGACACGCCGCCAATATTCAAAATCGCGACGGGGCATTCCAGATTTGATACTCGCGCGCGAGCATAATGATAGACAGGGATCAAGGGTGCGCCGTGGCCACCCAGCGAGACATCCTTGGTGCGGAAATTGTTCACCACATCAATCCCCAATTCAGCCGCCAATAATTTGCCGTCACCCAGTTGCCATGTGAATTTATGGTCGGGGTCGTGGGTGATGGTTTGTCCGTGAAATCCCACCACATCAACATCGTGGTTGGTCAGGCCTTCGCGGGTCATAAACTCCCTGACGGCTTTGACATGGAACAAGGTCAATTCGCGTTCGGCATCGTCAATGGCGGAGGTTCTTTGCCGTGCGCCGAAACAGGCGCGGAGTTTTTCCCGTAAGTCTGCCGGATACGGGACATAAAGGAATTCGCGCGGGACCACCACACCCTGCCCGTCCGTTTCCACACAGGCCACGTCCACCCCGTCGAGCGAGGTGCCGGACATCAGGCCGATGGAGGTATAGAGTTTGGGGAATGTCGTTGGCAAATCCATTTCTTTTTGCTATCACAAATTATAGGAAAAACAAAGTGGTACGGAAAATGACCCAGTATAAGTCTGATTTTTTGAATATTGTCGCGGAACGTGGGTTTATCCATCAATGCTCGAATTTCGAGGGGCTGGATGCTCTTCTGGCTTCGGGGCCGCAATCGGCTTATTGCGGGTATGACCCGACGGGCAAAAGCCTTCATGTTGGCCATTTGGTGTCGATTATGATGCTGCACTGGTTCCAACAAACCGGCAATAAACCTTATACGCTTGTTGGCGGGGCCACGGCGATGATCGGCGATCCGTCGTTCAAGGATAAAACCCGTCCGCTTTTGACCAAGGACGAAATCAACGCCAATATCGAGAGCATCAAGCAAAGCTATTCCAGATTTATCCGGTACGGCAACGGGCCAATCGACGCATCCATGGTGAATAATGCCGACTGGATTCTGGGTTTGAATTACATGGAATTCCTGCGCGATTACGGGACATGTTTTACGATCAACCGGATGATGTCATTTGATTCCGTCAAGGCGCAGCTTGACGGAATCAAATGACATCA
>Ga0116143_10002063_pt1 | contig 22685 bp, 23 predicted proteins | sample AD_UKC034_MetaG_FD_89745 | JGI IMG/M metagenome (GOLD analysis project Ga0116143, IMG submission 89745) | Active sludge microbial communities of municipal wastewater-treating anaerobic digesters from USA - AD_UKC034_MetaG | ecosystem: Engineered > Bioreactor > Anaerobic > Digestate | place: USA...
AAAACAAAAAGGCGCTTAGCGTCCCAATACAGAATATTCTGTAAATATGCGGGCTTACTAAGCACCTTATCAAACTTATAAAAATTGTTTGAAAATAATTTGGTTTTTAACGGTATAACTTTGTGGGACACCATTCTCTTTGCGGGAAGGTACTGTTTGGACGAAGCTTCGTTTCGGCCTCTTAATTTCTCCCACTAAGACACGAAGACACAAATTATTGATTATCAAAATAAAAGAATAAGATCTTCGTGAACTTTGCGTCTTTGTGGTAACTCCACTCTTCGTGAACTTTGCGTCTTTGTGGGACACCATTCTCTTTGCGGGCACGAAGCTTCGCTTCGGCCTCTTAATTTCTCCCACTAAGACACAAAGGGCACAAATTATTGATTATCAAAAGAAAAGAATAAAATCTTCGTGATCTTTGCGTCTTTGTGGGAACTCCACTCTTCGCGAACTTTGCGTCTTTGTGGGAACCCCACTCTTAGTGAACTTTGCGCCTTTGTGGGAACCTCACTCTTCATGAACTTTGCGTCTTTGTGGGAACCTCACTCTTCGTGAGAACCCATTTCCCAGATTCTCCCCTATACTCCCTTCCCAAATTCCCAAATCTTTATTACCTTTGCAGCCCAAAATTTAATTAACCATTTCGCAATGAGACAATTCGAAGTGACTTTCATCGTAGATCCAGTGCTGTCGGACGATGAAATTAAGTCGGCAGCAAAAAACTATTCCGATATGATCGTCCATGAGGGCGGCAAGATCGTACACCTTGATGAGATGGGCCTGCGTCAGCTGGCTTATCCCATCAACAAGCGCAACACCGGGGTCTATTTCAGTCTTGAATTCCAATCCGAGTCCGGAGCCTTCATCCCCAAAATGGAGCTGTCCATGAAAAGGGATGAACGCATATTGCGGTTCCTGACCGTAAGGCTCGACAAGTACGGCGTGAAATACAACGAAGACAAACGCAACGGCCTGATCGGCAAACGCAAGGACTGGAAGAAAAAGAAAGCAGAAGACGAAGTTTAAATCACCGAAAAAAGAAAAAAAATGGCTTCACAAGAAGAAATCAAATTCCTCTCCAATCCCACCCTGGGTCAGCAAAGGAAAAAATATTGCCGTTTCCGCAAATTCGGCATCAAGCACATCGATTACAAGGACCCGGATTTTCTCATCCAGTTTGTGAATGAGCAGGGCAAACTGCTGCCCCGGCGCATCACGGGAAATTCCCTGAAGTATCAAAGAAGGGTGTCTTCCGCCGTTAAGCGGGCAAGGCACCTGGCCATGCTGCCATTCTCAACCGATTTATTAAAATAATTTTTCACCGTCAATCGATCAGAATATGGAAATCATCATGCTCCAGGATGTTGAAAAAGTGGGCGACAAACATACCGTGGTAAAAGTAAAAGACGGATACGGCCGCAATTTTCTAATCCCCAAAGGCCTGGCCATCATTGCCAATAAAGCAAACCGGGGCCGCCTTGAAGAAATGCTGCGCCACGAAGCCGCCAAAGAAGCCAAACTGGTGGACACCTACCGTGAAATGGCTAAGAAACTGGTAGGCCAGACCCTGAAAATCGTGGTCAAAGCCGCTTCAACCGGAAAAATTTTCGGCAGCGTAAGTACCGTGCAGATCGCACAGACCCTTAAAGACCAGCTCGGCCTCGAAGTGGAAAGGAAAAAAATCAGCCTTCCCGAGGAAGTCAAAACCCTGGGCACCTATACTGCCAACGTCAACTTTCATAAGGACGTCCCCGCGACGGTCGCTTTTGAGGTGGTTGAAGGTTAGGCTTTAAGCAAAATCTTATATCAAACCGCAGTCGATTATACCGGCTGCGGTTTTTTTTTATTCATATTTGCCGTGTAAAATTTTGGATCGGTTAACGAAGCGGATGCTTCCATCGTTAACGACTAAATATCCCGCTGCATCATGAATATAAAATATTTTCCTGCGCTTATCTTCCTTTCTTTCGTCTTCGCTTGTTCTTACAATTCCTCGGAGCTGGACTGCACGGCCGTATCGGGTGCCCGGTTTTCTTCCTCAGGTGGCCAGATGCAGGCCCTGATCCAAAATAAATGTTCCGGGAATGACTGCCATTCGACAGGGGGACAAGGCTCGGTCCACTGGACGCTGGGACCCTACAATGATATCAAACAGCATTTTGACCACATGTACGAGGCCGTAAAATCAGGATCCATGCCAAAAGCGGGCTCCGCTCCCCTGACCGCCGAGGAACTGGACCGTTTCGAATGCTGGCACCAGTCGGGATATCCGGAATAATTCCATCCTTCCTACATCGTTTCACCGAAAAGGGCGTTTACGGAAACCCGGTTCTGGCGGACCAGTCGATAATGATTGGCCAGGGTCCGGAAGAGGGGATATTTCCGATAAGGCAAATGATATTCCGAAGCATATTTTTCCAGGAGGTGGGTCAGTTCCGGGTAATAAACATGGTTGATTTGGGGGAATAAATGATGAACCACATGGAAATTAAAATTCCCGAGGAAAAACCGGGTAAACCCATTGCTTTCCTTCACATCGTTGGTGGTCTCCAGCATGTGCATGAACCAATCCTCCGGCATTTCATTTTTTTCATCCGGTATGGGGAATTTGTTCTCCGTATTGGCATGCGGGGGCAGCAGGGTAATAAGTGAAAAAACACTGGCGGTCAGGACCATCATCACAAAGCCGGCAATGGCCTGCCTCCACGGAATTCCTGCCCCGAATTTGGGAATGAACAGGGTGTAGGCAAGAAAAAAAACTTTGAAGAACATCAACTTCACATATTCCGCGGCCGGGATACGGATCAGTTTATGCACCATCTTTCTTTTATTAAAAAAGTCGCGGAAATCCCGCAACAACAACCAGTTGAACAGAAAAAGCGGATAGACCAGGGGCAGGTATAAATGCTGGTACCGGTTCATGGGGTAATGCGGAGCAGAGGGAAAGAGGCGAAACAAGCGGCTTTGATCCACATCGGTATCCCAGCCCAGGACGTTTGGATAATTATGATGGAACCGGATATGCCGCTGTCTCCATATAAAACTGTTGGCCCCCATCAGATCAAACAGGTACACCATAATCCGGTTGGCTTTTTTCCCTTTAAACAGGGTGCCGTGAACGGCGTCATGAATGATATTGAGAAAAATAGAGACCAACTGAATCCCCAGTAAAAAAAAACAGAAATAATACACACCGGGCGATGGTGCGAAGACCAGGGCAAGCAGCCAGGTCGCACAGTAGGCCAAAGGGAATAAAAAGGCCTTGAAGAGGATCGTGTTCCGCCTTAATGGCTCAAGCTGTTCCACCAGCTTCGTGGCTTCTCTTCTGAGTCGTGCATAGATGTCTGTTCCACTCCCCTTTTTGAACACTGGTTTTATGGTCGTTTCCATAGGCCAATATTTTAATCCAAACCATGCAATCGATTTTCTATTACAAGCCGAATGCCTTCAAGTAACGGCACTTCCCGGCCGAACAGGTTGATTTAGTATGAAGGTCGGCCTCCCATTATTATCCTCACCATAGGGAAGACCATGTTTGCGATAAAAATAGTCCTGGAGCGCCAGTCTGTATTGGCTTTCCGGCTTTCATTGAGAAACTCTATTGCATGATTTGGGTTTTAAAAAAGCATGTGGTTCTCAGGTAATTCCCTTCGAACGGTTCATTAAAATCAAAATAAATATAAAAAAAATTACGCTGAAAGGCATGGGCACTCCGTCTCCCGTTTCCCGTCTCCTTTCTCCTTTAACCGTTCTCCGTTGACCCTTAACCTTTGACTTCAGTTTTTCAATTTATGCAGTATACTCAACTGCCCCCCATAAGTCTTCCTCACATTTTCATCCGTAAAGGTGGTCGCTATATCTCCCGCCGCAATCAAACGCTGATTCAGCAGGATCACCCGGTCGAAATAACGGCTGACCGTGGCCAGGTCGTGATGCACGACCAGCAGGGTGTTGCCCTCCATGGCCAGTTCCTTTAAAATCTCAATGATTTTTTCTTCCGTCGTGATGTCCACGCCGGCAAATGGCTCATCCAGGAAATAGTAGGCGGCTCCCTGGCAAAGGGCGCGGGCCATAAACACCCGTTGTTGCTGCCCGCCGGAAAGTTCACCGATCTGCCTGCGGCTGAAGTCGGCCATGCCCACTTTTTTCAATACCTGCATGGCCATCTCATGATCTTTTTTATCCAGCCGGGCATACCATTTTTTGTAAGGATATCTTCCCATCAATACAATGTCCAGGACGGTGGCCGGAAAACTCCAGTCCACTTCATCCTTCTGGGGGACATAGGCTATTTTCTGCCGCCATTCCTCCACAGATTGCTCCCCAAAACGAATAAGTCCCGACTGGATTTCCACCAGGCCCAGGATGGCTTTGAACAAGGTGGACTTCCCAGCCCCGTTGGGTCCGACGAGTCCGTATATTTTACCGGCTTCGATTTCAAGAAATATATTGCTCAGGACCCGCTTGTGATCGTAAGTAACCGAGACGCCGTTGATCTGGATATTAGGGGTACTCATTTTTCAGACCTTTTATTGAACCAGTAAATACCGCCCCCCAATAGAGCCAGCAGGAATACGGACCAAAGTAGGATGCGCCGGGTCTTTTTTGAACTGTCTGCCGTATTCCCCGCCTGGCTATCCAGAGGTTTGGTCAGGGCGGCAACGATGACGTCCGTATTGTATTTGAGCATGTCGTAATAAGTTGGGGCGGGACTTTGCTCATCTCCGATGGAATCAGAAAAAAGTTTGCCTCCGATCCCGATCCGGTTGTCCCGGGCCACCTGTTCCAGCAATTTACCGTTTACCGTGCTTTCGACGAAGACAGCCGGTAGCTGGTTTTCCCGAATGACTTTGTTGAGCCGAAGGATATCGCCGGTCTGCACATCGGCATCCGTAGTGGTGCCGAGGACCGCTTCCAGGCGGATCCCGTAACGCCTTCCATAATATTGGAACGCGTCGTGGGAGGTGATCAGGATCCGTTTTTCGGCCGGTATGCTGGAGACCTGCTGGTAGATGTAGCGGTCCAGTTCTTCGAGTTTTTGTTTATAGGCTTCAAAATTCCGGTTGATGGAGGCACTGTCCCCGGGCGACAGGGTCAGCATGCCCTTCCGGATATTTTCGGCATAAATCACCCCGTTGCTCGCCGTCATCCAGGCGTGGGGATCCGAGGAGTTTTTGTACTTGAGGGATTCGATGGCTTCGATGCCTTCGGTGATCAGGATGGTCCTGGCTTTGGTCCCTGAATTCTCAATCAACTCTCCCAGCCAACCTTCGAAGGTCAGGCCATTTCTCAGGATCAGGGAAGCGCTCAGGCATTTCTGAACGTCCCTGGGAATGGGTTCGTAAATATGCGGATCGCCGCCTACCGGAACAATGGCATCGTATCTGAAGTGTTCGCCTCCAACTTGTTTTGCCATATCCATAAATATGGAAGCGGACCCCAATATGAGTGGCTTTTCGTCCTGCCCAAAGAGAGGGATTCCGGCCAGGAGGCATATTATTGATTTTATCATCTTCATGGTTCAGTTCAGGTTTTTTTTCACATAAATATTCTGGGCGGCTTTGGAACTAAGCAGGGTTTCCGCTCCGCCGGCGGTCTCCACTCTCACCGATCCGTCATAACTCTGTTTTTCTTTGATCAACAGGCTTGCATTGATGTGCAAGGCCCGGGAATCCAGGTATTTCAAAAAATCCGCATCATGTTCCCTCACCCCTACCACCTGGGCCTGATCCCCTTCCTGCAGGGTATTCAATAACACCTGGTTGCGTAGGGTAAACTTGCCATTGGCATCCGGGATGGGATCCCCGTGCGGGTCAAACTTGGGATAACCCAGGAAGGCGTCCAGCTGGTCAATCAGGGTGGCCGACTGCACATGCTCCAGTTGCTCGGCGATTTCATGGACGGCGTCCCAGCCGATGGCCAGTTTGTCGTGTAAAAAGGTCTCCCAAAGACGGTGCTTGCGGATCATTTCCACGGCCATGGACTTGCCTCCGGGAGTGAGGTGCACCCCGCGGTATTTGACGTATGCTATTAGTTTTTGTTCGGCCAGTTTTTTCAACATATCGGTGACGGAAGCCGCGCTGGTGGCGAGCTGCTGGGAGATGGCCGATGTGCTCACGGAACCCCCTTCCCGCTCCGTCAACTGGAAGATGGCTTTAATATAATTCTCAACAGTTTGACTTGCCATTTAAATAAATTTAGATAAATCTAAATTTATTTTTTAATAGTTTAAAATTTATTTTATTGGTTGCCTGGTTTTATGCAGGATTTTTGACTTTCACAGAAGTCACGGAGATCACCCAAAGCTCATATAAGAAATCCGGGACGAAAACTAAACCCCTTGCTGAAGTCCATTCATCCTCTCCGCATTTTCCGCCAGGCGCAGTTTTTCGATGACATCGTCGATATTGCCATCCATGATGGAATCCAGGTTGTATAAGGTGAGGTTGATGCGGTGGTCGGTGAGGCGGTTTTGAGGAAAATTATAGGTCCTGATTTTTTCAGAGCGGTCGCCGCTGCCCACCATTGATTTTCGCTGTGCTGCAATGGAATCCTGGTGTTGCTGTACCCGGGCCTCCTGGATTTTTTCGATAAGGCGGCCGAGGGCGATCTCCCTGTTTTTATGCTGGGACCTGCTGTCCATGCTTTCAGCCACCACCCCGGTCGGAAGGTGGGTAAACCGAACCCCGCTTTCCGTCTTATTTACGTGCTGCCCTCCCGCACCGCTGGACCTGAAAGTATCGATCCGGAGGTCGGCGCGGTTGATGTTGACATCTTCCAATTCCAGTTTGGGCATGACCGCGACCGTAGCCGCCGAGGTGTGCACCCTGCCCTGGGCTTCGGTCTTGGGGACTCTTTGAACGCGGTGGGTTCCGGACTCAAATTTCATTTTCCCATAGACGTCCTCTCCGGTGACTTCCAGCACCACTTTATTATAGCCGCCCGCTGCTCCTTCGTTCACATAAAGCAGTTCCGTTTTCCAGCCCTGCTTTTCGAAATACCGGTTGTACATCCGCAGCAAATCACCCGCGAAGATGCTGGCTTCGTCGCCGCCGGTCCCGGAACGGATTTCAAGTATAATGTCCTTGCTGTCTTCCGGATCTTTTGGGATCAGCAATTTTTTGATTTCATCCCCGAGGGCTTCCATTTCTTCCTCCAGGCCGGCGATTTCTTCCTTGGCCATGGCACGCAGTTCTTCGTCTCCTTCCTGGAGCATTTCCCGGGCGCCTTTTAATTCAGCCAGGCATTGCGTCTGTCTCCGGAATGCCCGCACAATGGGTTCCAGATCCTTGTATTCCTTATGTATTTTCGAAAATCGCTGGGAATCGCTGATCACTCCCGGATCAGCCATTTGTTCCTCCAGGTCATAAAAACGGCGTTCGATCGCCTCCAGTTTATCCTGCATTTGAAACGCTTGCTAAAAAAAACCAGCCTGAGGCCATGTATTTAAAAAATACAAAGTTACGCGTTGCATAGCACACTCTGGCAATCACCCTGGGTCCCGGGTCTTTAAAAGGAGCAGGGTATGGTTGGCCCTATTTCTTAGCCGCTGCCGGGTTCCTGAGTTTACTGTGCCTGGCGCTATACAAGAAATAGATGACCAGGCCGATGACCATCCAACCCAGTGCGGTCAGTTGGGTGCCCGCGGGCAGACCCAGGATCATGATGGCACAAACGATGGCCCCGAGTATCGGCACTACCGGTACCCAGGGGGTTTTAAAGGTCCTGGGAATGTCCGGATCAGAGCGGCGCATCAGGATCACCCCAATGCAGACCAGGACAAAAGCGAACAAGGTGCCGATCGAGGTCAAATCCCCTGCCCAACTCTCCGGGAAAAATCCACCAAAAATGGACACAAATACGAAAAGGATCATATTGGATTTATACGGCGTCCTGAATTTGGAGTGCAGTTCTGAAAAGACCCCGGGCAACAAGCCATCCTTCGACATGGAATAAAACACCCTGGATTGGCCCAGGAGCATGACGAGGATTACTGATGAAAAACCGGCCAATATGGCTATCGTAATGGCGGTGGCGAGCCAGCTGTATCCCGTCATATAGGTCTGGATGGCATAAGCCACCGAGGCTTCCTTACCCGCGTTCACAAAATCAGTGTATGGGGCTACCCCGGTCAGGACGTGAGAAAACAGGATGTACAACACTGTACAAATCACCAGTGAGCCAAGGATGCCAATGGGCATGTCCTTGCTGGGATTTTTCGCCTCCTGTGCTGCGGTGGATACGGCATCAAAACCTATAAATGCAAAAAACACGATTCCTGCACCCCGAAGCACCCCTCCCCAGCCATGGTTGAAAAAACCTTCATAAGCGCTGCCAGGGTCCCCCTGCGGAATAAAATAGGGGGTATGGTTGTCCGGATTTATAAATCCCCAGCCAATGGCAATAAATATCAGCACGATGGCCACTTTGATAAACACAATGACCGCATTGACGATGGCGGATTCCTGGGTGCCTTTGATCAGGACCAGGCTGATAAGCAAAAGGATCAGCAATGCCGGTAAATTGATGATTCCGTTGGTGATGGCCGCTTCCCCGGCCTGAAGACTGGTGGTCACCACCTCTATCCCATTTCGGTTCACCAGATATTCGAAGGGGGAATGACACCATTCAAAGGGGATCGCTCCCCCGAAAATTTTATTGAGGTACTGGCTCCAGGCAATGGACACCGTCGCAGCTCCGAGGGCATATTCCAATACCAGGGCCCAACCAATGATCCAGGCGACCAGTTCACCCATCGTGGCATAGGAGTAGGTATAGGCGCTGCCTGCAATCGGAATCATGGCGGCAAACTCCGCGTAACACAGGCCGGCGAGTGCGCAACCAATAGCGGCTATGATAAATGAAATGGTCACCGCGTTCCCTGCATGCCCTCCCGCAGCGGCTGCCGTCCGAACGAACAGCCCAGCCCCGATGATGGCCCCGATCCCCAGGAGCACCAGGGAGGTGGCCGTCAGCGTCCTTTTAAGTGATTTCTCTCCATCCTCTGCCTGGGCCAGGAGCTGGCTGAGAGGTTTTCGTATAAACAGACTCATTTATGGTTTCTTTAGGGCCGTCAAAATAGGAAAATTTTAGTAATCAGCTTTCAGTATTCAGCTATCAGTAGTTACTGACTGCTGACTGCTGACTGCTGATTGCTGACTACTGACTACTGACTACTAAAAAAAATGCCCGCCGCTTCAAACGACAGGCATTCAAAAACGAAAACCTTAAATGCTATGCTAAAAAAGACTAGGATTAATAGGATTTATAGGATTTATAGGATTTATAGGATTTATAAGATTTAATGGATTGCTAAGATTTAATGGGTTTATGGAAACATCAGATTTTTTGGATAGATGGGAATGAAGGCCGGGGACCGGAAATCTTCCTTTTTTTATTATAATGCCAAATCCTACCAATCCTACCAATCCTACCAATCCTACCAATCCTACCAATCCTACCAATCCTACCAATCCTACCAATCCTATTAATCCTACCAATCCTACTAATCCTATTAATCCTACCAATCCTATCAAATTTTACTCCTCAGTTTCACCGGTAAAGTCTTTACTTCCCCGTCTCTCATAATTTTAAACATCAGAGTCTGTCCCACCCGGGATTCATCCCGGATATCGACCAGTTCATCAAACGTAGAGATATCCCGGCCATCCACCTGAAGGATGATATCATCCGGGATGAGGCCTCCGTAGTCGGCTATGCTGCCCTCCTGGACACTTTTTATCAGGAGGCCCTTTTTACTGGGCAGATTTTGTTCCTTGGCCAGTTCCTCATCGATCTCATGGATTTCAATCCCCAGGCTGCCCACTCGTTCCACGCTGCCGTTTTGGCGGATTTCCGTGACGACTTTTTGCATCAAATTAACCGGGATCGCGAAGGAATAACCGGCAAAACTTCCGTCCGGAGAGTAGATCGCCGTGTTGATCCCTACCAGTTTGCCGGATACATCCACCAGGGCGCCTCCCGAATTGCCGGGGTTTACCGCGGCATCGGTCTGGATAAATTCCTCAATGGGTTTGGAATCCTGGATCAGGTTGAGTTTATTCCTTCCTTTGGCGCTTACAATGCCCGCGGTCACCGTAAAATCCAGATTAAACGGATTGCCGACGGCCAGCACCCATTCGCCCACTTTCAGGGCGTCGCTGTTGCCGATCTCTGCCGGCGTAAGTCCGTTGGCATCCACCTTCAGGATAGCCAGATCGGTGCTTGGATCAACCCCTATTTTCCGGGCCACAAATTTGCGGTCATCAAAAGTCTTCACATTGATTTCATCGGCATTGGCGATGACGTGGTTGTTGGTCACGATATATCCATCAGCAGTCAGGATCACGCCGCTGCCCTTTCCTTCTCTCGGTCCCAGGTCAAACTGAAAGCCCCTGAACATTTTTTCAAGGTCAAAAAATTCATCAAGCCCCCTTGGGGTCTGGCGCCTTAGATTGTCCTGCCTGCGCTGGCTGGCCAGGGGGTTGGATTTGGTTTCGATGTACACGACCGAACGTTTGGCTTTATCGGCCGCCACAGTAAAATCAAAGGGTGCCGCCGGATTTGCCGCCCTAGTCCAGGCGCTGCTCACCGGTTGGAGGGAGAGTGGATCCCCCCCGACGCCCGTCTTGGACGTTAATAACAGGAAGCCCCCCAATGCGATCACCCCGCCCATAAGGCCGGCTGATAATATCTGGAATTTTACGTTCATATCGATGTTGGTTTTGAGGAATACAAAATTAACTGCATAAAATAACAGTATGATCCGCTCCTTTTTCCGTTTAACAATAGTTTAACCGGCAACGGGCAGGCCACCCACCATTCCCCATCCACCAATAACTCCTTAGTTTTGCCCGCCTATTCTGAATAACATGTCGAGAAAAAAAAAGCTGGAGCAGTTTGCGGAATTAGACCGGTTTGAAAACGTATTGCAATGCACCGATCCGCAAAGCAGCCAGGCCATAAGATACGATGGGGAGGTGGTGGAAACCCGGGGTCACTGGCGGGACGGGATTTTTAAAAACAATAATCCCCTGGTCACCGAGCTCGCCTGTGGAAAAGGGGAGTACACCGTAGCCCTTGCCCAAAGGGATCCCGGAAAAAATTTTATCGGAATAGACATTAAAGGCAACCGGATGCACCGGGGGGCGAAAAATAGCCTGGCGCTCGGCCTGGGCAATGCCCGTTTCCTTCGCATCCGGATAGAATGGCTCACTCACCATTTCGCCCCCGGCGAAGTCGACGAGATCTGGATCACTTTCCCGGATCCGTTTTTGAAAAAAAGCAAGGCAAACCGCCGGCTCACCTCGCCTGGCTTCCAAAAAATGTACAGGAACATCCTTTCCCCGACCGGCACGGTCCATCTTAAGACGGACAGCCCGGAATTATATGAGTTCACGCTTGAAACCCTTATGTCCACACCCGGCGTAAGCATAATTGCACAGTCTGAAGATATAGACCGGGATGGCCTGAACGAAGGCATCCTGTCCATCCAAACCCATTATGAGAAATTGCACCGCGCTTCCGGTATTTCCATCCGGTATATAAGTTGGATATACCATGCGGGGGTTGAATTGTTGAATTGAGAAATTGTAATGCCGCTCCCTTCCTCCCTTCCTCCCTTCCTCCCTTACCCCTTTCCTCCCTTCCTTCTGATCTTCCCGATAATCCAAAGATTGACAAAAGCAAACCCGGACAGGGCCACCATCATCACTAAAGAAATCAGGACCTGGTCTTTCACCAGACGGATGATCAGAGGGTGCAGGAGATAACCCATCAGGCTCATGGGAATGAGGACCATGGCTTTCAGGGCATTGGACAGTTTAGGATTACCAGCGACCTGGCGGGCCATAAATTTATTCAGGGCCAGCACCACGAGCCAAAGCCCGATGAAGGAATAAAACATCTATTTAAAATACAATAAAATCCGCCGGGTCAGTCGCGGTCATACCGGCAGCAATCGTCCAACTTGGCATAAGCCTCGTCCGGGGCTTTCACTTTTTCGGTATCGTATCCGATGGCGGCCACCCGGTGATGGATCTCATCCAGGCTGATGTGCTCCGGATTGAAGGTGACGGTAAGCATTTTGGTCTCCTTGTCCCAATTGACTCTTTTCACCCCCTTTACCCGAAGGGAAGTTTCGATTTTTTTCTTGCACATGCCGCAGGAGCCTTTGACCATGAACGTCGAGGTCTGATCCGCCGCCGAAGCGGTGAATGCGGAGAGGGAGAAAACCGCAGTCAACAAAAGAAGGAAATAAAAAGGCTTTTTCATCCTACAAAGTTAACAGGAATACCGGCGTCAAAGATTGTACCAGGATCTTAGCATTCTGTTAATTTTACAGCCCATGATCCAAGAAGAAACCATCGATGCCTGCATCGAACTCGTAGCCGATAGCCAGCAGGACTGGCTCCGGCTGATGTCCGAAAAACAACCCGTGCTGGCCTCTTACCTGACCTCGGAAGACCATGAGGCTTTTTCGGAAGGAGAGACCCAGTACCTGTATTACCTCGCGGTCATGATCTGGATGTGCTTTGACCGCACCTACCCGGAAATGGCGGAGGTCGATGAAGAAACCCTGGCCCTCCGGGAAGAACAAAACTGGAACCGCGTCGACTCCCTCCGTCCAGCTTCATTAAAGAACATCGTTGACCGGATCATGCCGGACTATCCCGAACAGGAATTGTTGTTTTACCTGGAAGACGCCCTGCAAATGGATGAAGAAGACCCCGAACATCCAGTCACCCGGGCAGGACAAATCCCATTGTTTGTGACCCTGCTGAGTATTTCGGACGCTTTGAGTGAAGCGGCGACCGCGGGTTGAGCCCGGATCACCCTTCCTTGCATAAGTACTCCTAAATCCGTTCGACAGTTTAACAGTTCTTCACTCCCAAACCCGGGAACAACATTCCCCCAATTTATAATTCTGCTTATCTTTCCCATCCGAAACTTATGCCGATGAGTTCAAAAACATATCTCTTTGCCCTGACCGGACTTTTATTCAGTCTGACCGCCAGGGCTCAGGATATTCATTTCACCATGTTTGACATGTCCCCGCTCACCTTGAATCCGGCCCTGATCGGGGATTTCCACGGCACCTTCAGGATTACGGGCAATTACCGGATTCAATGGCCGACCATCGCCAAATACAAAACCCCCGCCTTTGGCATAGATGCCCCTTTGTTCAGGGGCCTGGGCAAAAACGACTGGATCAGTTTTGGCCTTGCGGCATACCAGGATAAAGCCGGTGATGAATTCGGCCTCAAAAAAACCTCGGGATGGATCGGCGGCTCTTATCACCTCGCGCTCAAGAAAGACGGATCCTCCCTGATTTCCATAGGGGTGCAGAGTGGTGGGACCTCCAGGAGCTTTGATGGCATACCCCGCTTTCAGGATCCCAGTGATCCGGCATTCCCCGGGAGCAGCGGAGGCGGCAATGACAATAAAAGAACCTTTGCGGACATCAATGCGGGACTGCTTTTCCGGAACGCTTTGAACAAAGAAAAAACGTCCTGGCTCAATATGGGGCTCTCCCTCTATCACCTTTCCCAGCCCAACAGCGCGCTTGGAGGAGGGGGCGGCGGGACCGGCCAGACTCCCGGCCAGGACAAACAGAATGTGCTGATCAATGCCCATGCCCAGATGATCATCCCCCGGGGAGACCTGCTCCAGTTTGTTCCAGGGGTGGTATTGCATTCTGCCGGGGGCAACTTTGAAGTCGCCGGACAATTGAAAGGCGAAATGCTCATCAACCGCGAAAAGGATTTTTCGGTGATTGGAGGCCTGGGTTACCGGGTAAGCGACGCGGCCTTTGCCATTTTCGGCGCCCGGTTCAAGGACCTTAAAGTGGCCCTGGCTTATGACTTTAATATTTCCGGAGCCACCTCCAGCACCAGCGGGATAGGCGGTTATGAATTGGGGGTCAGCTATATCGCCAAGATTTATAAAAAGCCTGTTGTCAAACCGGTGATCTTCTGCCCGAGATTTTGAGAGATAGGATGGAGGGTTGAGGATTGAGGATTGAAGATCTCAACCCTCAACCCTCAACCCTCAACCCTCAACCTCTAACCTCTGACCTCTGACCACCATTAATCGTCCGATTCCGTAAATTCGTCTAATACCGGTCCGGAAACCTTTAATATTCTTCATTTTTGGTCAACATTATATAAAGGCTCATGTCCATCCTTACTCTTCAACAGGTCAGTAAAACTTTTCAGAATTATAAGGCCGTCGACCAGATCAGTTTGACCGTCCCCCGCGGCTGCATCTATGGTTTACTCGGTCCCAACGGAGCCGGAAAAACCACGACCATACGCATGATCACAGGCATCACCCACCCTGATTCGGGGGATATTTTTCTCGGCGGCAACCGGGTCAATAAAACCATCCCTTCCAGCATTGGATACATGCCGGAAGAAAGGGGCTTGTATAAAAAAATGAGCGTCTGGGACCACCTCCTGTACCTGGCCCGTCTCAAAGGGCTCTCCGTCCAGAAGGCAAAAGAGGAGCTCAAATTCTGGATCGAAAGGCTGGATATGAAATCCTGGTACACCAAAAAAGTAGAAGAGTTGTCAAAAGGCATGTCCCAGAAAGCCCAGTTCATAGCCTCCGTGATCCACAAACCCGACCTCCTGATCCTGGATGAACCCTTTTCAGGCCTGGATCCCATCAATACCAACCTGATCAAGGATGAGATATCCCGGCTGCGGGACATGGGAACCACTATTTTGTTTTCCACCCACCGGATGGAACAAGTGGAAGAAATCTGCGAGCGCATGGTCCTGATCAACAAAGGGAAAAATGTTTTGGAGGGAGATGTCGAAGAGATCCGGAAGTCCCACCGGCAACACCTCTTTGAACTGGTATCCGAAAATGATCTGCCCGGCCGGTTTCCGGATGAATTTCACGAAATCCAGCGCCTGGGTAAAAAAGTCCGCTTCAACCCGGAACCCCACATCCAGTCGGCCGACCTGCTCCGTTATTTCCTGAATGAAGGCATTGAAGTGAATGCCTTCCGGGAGCAATTCCCCAGCATCAACGACATTTTTATTGAAACGGTAGAAAAATCAAACCAAGCATGAACAAACTTTGGCTGATCATCAAGCGGGAATACACTACAAGGGTATTCAAAAAATCATTCATCCTGCTCACCCTGCTTGTACCCCTGGGCATCATAGCCTTCAGCGTAATCATCGGCTTCATCATGAGCCGCAACACAGTACAGAATATCCGCGTGGCGATCTCGGATCCGCAGCAGATGGTCAACGACAGCCTGATCAGGAAAAATTCAGAAATTCAGTATATCATCAGTGACCAGCCCTTTGAATCGCTTAAATCAGGCATTCAGAGTGGCCAGTACCAGGCCGTCCTGGAAGTCATGCCGCCGGAGGATCTCAAACAAAAGGATTTTAAAATCAGGATCAATACCGACGAACGGCTCGACATCAATACTTCGGAAAGCATCCGGAATACCCTGGCCCGCCAATACCGCAACTACAAAATAAAAAACCTCCAGCTCAACATGGACGAAATCAACACCCTGGATGTGGATATCTCCCTCGACCGGCATGCGGTTTTTAACCAGGATAAAAAACAGTCCAATGTTTCCAATGTGGTGGGTGCCATCCTCGGGGGCATCATGGGCATCCTCATGTATATATTCGTACTAGGACAAGGCATGATGGTCATGCGGAGCGTCATGGAAGAAAAAATGACGCGCATTGTAGAAGTCATCCTGTCATCGGTCAAACCCATTGAATTGATGATGGGCAAAATCATTGGGGTGGGCGCCGTCGGCCTGACCCAGCTGCTCATCTGGATCATCTTCATGCCCCTGGCCGGCATCATCACCACCCTGATGCTGGGCAAAAATGTTTTTAAACCCTCGATGTCCGGTGTCAATGTGGACCAGGCCATTCAGCAGGCCGATAGCCTGGGCCTGGAGAATATCATGATGGAACTGGGCCAGATGAACTGGTGGTTTATCATCCCGGTATTCCTGCTGTTTTTTGTCTTCGGCTATTTTTTATTTGCCTCCCTTTGCGCGGCCATCGGCAGCGCGGTGGGGGACGACCAGTCCGAAGCTCAGCAATTGCTTTTACCCATTACCCTGCTTATTGTCATGGGCCTCTATATTGCCATGGCGGCCATCCGGGCGCCTTATAGTAACCTGGCCGTGATCTCCTCATTCATCCCGTTTTTTGCACCCATGGTGATGCCCACCCGGCTGGCCTTTGATCCGCCGGTCTGGCAAACCCTGCTCTCCCTGGCCATCCTTGCCATATCCTGTTATTTCTTTGCCTTGCTTGCGGCCAAGATCTACCGCACAGGCATTCTCATGTATGGGAAGAAGGCGAGTTTTAAGGAGATTGGGAAGTGGTTGTTTTATAAGTAGAACAGTTGGTAAGTTAGCAAGTTAGTAAGTTGGCAAGATGATCAGTTTGTCAGTTGATCAATTGTAATTTTGCTCCCTTAACCCTTAACCTTTTACCGTTAACCTTTTCAGGGTTTCCGGTTTATAAATTCCAGTCGTTTGGGTCCGGCGCCGAGTACACGAACCGATTTCCAATGGGGCGGTAAAGTCGTTTTAATCTGGTTCAGCCCCAGTTCCGTGATTTCAATCCCTGCAAAACCCATCAGGACACTTTGGAGAATGCCTCCCGCCCCGGTGGCAAAATAGGGATTGGTACCCCCCTTGGTTTCCGCGATGACCCGGAAGGGGGGCAGCAAATTAGGCTGGTAGGATTCGACAAACCATTTGTGCGCTTCTTCGCCACGCCCGAGGCGGGAATAAAGGGTGGTAAAAACGGCCTGGGTCATGGCCGGCGTGCCCGCATCCGGAACGCGTACTTTATAATACTCCAGGTCCATTAGTATGGCTGCAGGGTCCGTGATTTCTTTGAGCGGATAGGCAAGCAGGTTCACATCGGCCTGTTTGATGCCTTCCCCCTGGTAGGATGCATGTTCCCGGGTGACTCCATCGGGGAATTTCAGGATGGGGATATTCGAAGCGACGTGCATCCAGTCCGGGTTGATATCCAGACCCAGCAAGCGGGCTGCCTGGGTGGCAAACTGCAGATTGGCTTTAGCCGCCGCGTTGGTAAAGGCATTGTTGTCCACGTTTTCGGCCCACTCGTCGGCGGCGACCACGTTTTTGATATCGTATTGACCAGGGCCGTTACGTTCGACCCGGCTGGCCCAGAAATCCGCGGTCTCTTTCAGGATGGGGTATCCCTTTTCCCTTAGCCATTGTTTGTCCTGGCTGACACAATAATAATTCCAGGCCGCAATGCCCACACAGGCGGTGATATGATGTTCAAAAGGCCCGCTCAAAGCCCATACCGGGGTCTCCTCCACCCCGGTTGAGGCGCTTTCCCAGGGATACATGGCTCCGCGGAACCCTTTGCCGAAAGCATTTCTTTTCGCCGCCCCAAGCCTTTCAAAACGGTACTCCAGCATGCTTTCAGCCAGGGCCGGTTGCATTACCAGGAGGGCGGGGAACATCCAAAGCTCGGTATCCCAGAATACGTGCCCGTTATACCCCAGTCCGCTCAGGCCCATGGGAGAAGGGGACAGGGAGGTTCCTTCCCGGGTAAAGGCATACAAATGATACAACATGCTGTTGAGGTCCTGTTGGGCCTGGTCGTCCCCTTCCACCAGGATCCTGCTCTGCCAGAGCCGGTCCCAGGCCTCCTTATGAAATTTCAATAATCTTTCTTTGCCTTCCAGCCTGGCGTAAATGGCGAGTCTTTCAGCTTCATTGAGGGCATCGTCGTGATGCGCGGAGGTGATGGAAGCCCCGGCAAGGGCAAAACGATAACTCCCGCCGGCTGCAAGTTCCTTTGAAAACTTCATCAGGTGCATATTATTGTCCCACATTTCATGGATGGTCCGGGGTTCCTTTCCATGGCCCTCTTCAAACAAAAAAGTATTGGAAGCGCAGAGGTCCATTTTGCCCGTCGGGCTTTTCGCTTTAGATGTCAGCAAACCGATCGTGACATGGGGCCGGTCGATTTCCTGGTAATAATTTTCAACCTCGCGCAGGGCGTCCGGGGCTTCCATCACAGAGGCTGCAGTCAGTTTGACGGCACGCAAAGCGGTGACGGAAACCTCCATCATCACACAATAAGGCAGGTGCCGGAGCGCGGCATAGGAATAGGTGATCCGGGCCTTATCCATATAATCGAAAGAAGCCGAAAACAGGGCATGTCTCAGATCCATCGACTGATTCATGTTCCGGATATTCCCGGCATCCAGCCGCTGGCCATCGATTTCGAGATACATATTGAGGAGGTTGAAACTCCGGATGAAATTGCTCACCCTGCCACGCCCGTAAAGATCATAGGCTCCGGCCAGGACCACTTCCTTCACCTTAAAGGGTTCGGGTGAAGAAACGATGCCGATCATTCCATTGGCGGAGGTTATGCCATAATAATGGGAGGGATCGGGGGACGATACTTTTAGATGCCAGGGGTCGATGGCCTGGCTGGCGACATGGGTGGAATAATTGAACCAAAGGAGGAAACCACATATGATCCGTTTCATAAAGGAAGGGGTTTAAGGAATAACCAAGATAAACTAATCCACGGGCACTCGAAAACGCCCGGGATTTGACTTCCATCCCCTGATTTGGACTTTCTAAAAAACACAGAAGTATTCCTGTTTTTCAAAGGACTGAATACTCGAGGTGATAAGGCTGTCAAAATCGAAGGTCGTCAGGGGTGAGATAAGGATGAAGAACTTAAATCTTTGTAATTCATGACCTTAAAAATTTTCCCGGCAGGACCTTTAAACGTTGCCCTTCCTGGAATGCATGAAAGCGGTGGACAGCCTCCCGAAAAAATTTCCCGACTTGAAGATCCCAAAAGAATGGTATTATTTTTTCACAAAGGAGCATTAATTTGATAATATAGAGCAGCCAAACCCCAAACAAAATGGAAGAAGCATCCCTGATATCCGGATACCGTGTCGAGTCCAAGGTCTGGGATGAAATGTTTGACCACCAGGGGATCCGGCCCCTGTACCAGAAAATGGTAAATGCCATCAACCGGCTCTCGGCGGAGGAAATGAACCACAAGGATGACCTGGCCAAAAAATTGTTTATGAGCCAGGGCGTCACCTTTACGGTTTACAGCAGCGGCGAAGGGATAGAAAAAATATTTCCTTTCGACATCATCCCGAGGCTGATCGGAGCGGCGGAGTGGAAACACATTGAAACCGGAATAAAACAGCGGCTCAAAGCCCTCAACATTTTCCTCCACGACATTTATCACGATCAGTTTATTGTACGGGACGGCCTGATTCCCGTTCAGTTGATTTATTCCTGCCCCGGTTTCATCCGGGCCATGGTAGGGGTCAAGGTCCCGCACCAGATCTATACCCATATCTCGGGGATCGACCTGATCCGGGACCAGGACGGACAATTCTTTGTGCTGGAAGACAACCTGCGCACTCCTTCCGGCGTGTCCTATATGATCGAAAACCGGAGCATCACTTACCGGATCTTCCCCGACCTCCTGCCCCGGATCGGGGTGAGGCCGGTGAAGGACTACCCGGATCTGTTGCTCAACAACCTGTTATCCCTGTCCAACCGGCAAACCAGCGCTCCCACCGTGGTCCTGCTCACGCCGGGCATATTCAATTCGGCCTATTTCGAGCACACCACCCTGGCCAGGCTGATGGGCATAGAACTGGTGGAAGGCAAAGACCTGGTGGCCGACGGCAACAAGATTTACATGAAAACGATCAATGGCCTGAAGCAGGTGGACGTCATCTACCGCAGGGTGGATGATGAATTCATAGATCCCCTGGTTTTCCGAAGGGATAGCCTGCTCGGGGTGCCGGGCCTGTATTCCGCTTACCGGGCCGGCCAGGTCGCCGTGGTGAATGCCATCGGCAACGGCGTGGCCGACGACAAAGCCATCTATTCCTATGTCCCGGAAATGATCCGGTACTACCTGAACGAGGAGCCGGTCCTTAAAAATGTGCCCACCTATCCCATGGAAAACCCGGAACTGAGGGCCATGGTCTTCAATGACCTGTCCCGGATGGTCATCAAAAAGACCAACGAATCGGGCGGTTACGGCATGCTCATCGGCAGCAGCGCCACCGAAAAACAAATGGCCGAATTCCGCCGGGCCATTGAACAGGATCCGAGAAGTTTCATCGCCCAACCCATCATCAACCTGTCCTCCGTACCTTGTTATATCCAGGGCAAACTCCAGGCCCGCCGCGTGGACCTGCGGCCCTACGCCCTGTATGGCCCGCATGGCATCGATATCGTACCGGGAGGCCTCACCCGGGTCGCGCTGAAAGAAGGTTCCTTGGTGGTCAATTCGTCGCAGGGAGGGGGGAGTAAGGATACTTGGGTTTGTAATGAATGATTAAAAGAATTAACAATTAAGAATTAAGAATTAAGGATGCTGAGCCGGGTTGCTGAATCGATTTTCTGGATGGCCAGGTATATGGAGAGGACCAATGGCACCCTCAGGCTGGTGCGCACCAGCTATATTTCTTCACAGGATGAAATACATGATTTTACCTGGGCCCCCATCCTGCAGCATTACAGCGATCGCAGTGATTTTCCGCCTGGGGATTCGAAGCAAGTGATTGAACACCTGCTGCTGGACAAGGAAAATGCTTCCTCCGTCATCAACAACATCACCCGGGCACGTGAAAACGCGCGGGCCGTCCAGGATCACATCACCAAAGAAGTCTGGCAATGCCTCAATGATTTTTACCATCTCATCCGGAACGAACGGATCCATGCACAGATCCTCCGGGGCGACGCGATCTCCGCGATGGACGCCCTGATTGAAAATGGCTGGCTGTACCACGGCGTACTGGACACGACCCTGGCCCGGGGCAATGGCTTTGCTTTTTTATCTCTCGGCAAATTCATAGAGCGGGCCATTCTTTCGGCTAACAACCTTTCCATCAAACTGGCGGAGCTGGATTACCACCTCGACCGTCCCCTGGAAATACCGGCCTTGCGTTATCTTTTGTATTCGCTGTCCGGTTATGAATTGTATCTAAAAACCCACCGCGGCAACCTCAATGCCGACCTGGTCATCCAGCAAATCCTTTACCACAACCATTTTCCGCACTCCTTGCTGTATTGCCTGGTCCGCATCGGGCGTTATCTGGAACGCCTGCAGCCGGAAAGCCTGCCGGAAGTGTACAAAAACCTGGATTTTCTGACCGGAAAATTGATGAATCACCTCAAATACACCCCCGTGGACATCCGCAAAGGGAAAGAACTCGGCCGGTTCCTGGACCATATTCGCAGCGGCCTGTATGAAATCACGGAGGCCATGAACAAAAATTATTTCGGACACTTTTAAGCCCTTGTCAATACCATGACCAGATATCAGCTGAAACACATTACGCGATACCTTTATCCTTCACCGGTAAGGGAAAGCATCAACCAGATCATGCTTTATCCCATAGAGGATGCCCTCCAGGATGTAAAAAGGCATGAAATCACGATCAGCCATCAGCCCGCCATCGAAATCTTTTCCGATTATTTTGGCAACCGTACAGGCATTTTTTCCATCCCTCAACCCCTTTCCGAACTCCAGATCCAGTCGACCGCCGATGTGGTGGTGCATGAATCTCTTTTGCCGGCCGATGATCAAGCCGCATCAAAGCAATGGTCCGAACTCCGGGCGTTCGGTTCCCTCGCTTCCTATATCGATTTTTTATGGCAGGAAAAATCCGACCGCCTGGATGACCTGGTCGCCATTACCAAAGACCTCGCCGATCCGGCAAAAACCCCCTTAACAGTTGCAAAGGATATGTCTGGCTTTGTTTACCGGCATTTTGAATATAAAAAAGGGATCACCGATACGGAAACCGGGGTGCACGAGATCTGGTCCATGCGGGCCGGGGTCTGCCAGGATTTTGCCCACGTCCTGCTCGCCATGCTCCGCCTGTGCGGCATCCCCGCCCGCTATGTGAGCGGTTATATCTGTCCTAAAAATCATGAATTCCGCGGCGAAGGGGCCACCCATGCCTGGGTTGAAGCATTTATCCCATTCGAAGGCTGGCTTGGCCTCGACCCTACCAACAACTGCATCGTGAGCGATCGGCACATCCGCCTTGCGGTCGGTAGAAATTTCAGCGATGTCACTCCTGTAAAGGGAACCTACAAGGGCTCCTCCGAGCACCGGCTCGAAGTGGGTGTCGAAATCATCAATGGCCATTCGTCAGACCGGCCGGTAATATCCGATGCCCCTCCCGTCATTACCTATCAGGCCCACCAGGCAAGCCAGAGTGAAAATTCCTATCGCCGTGCGATGGAGATGCAGCAGCAGCAGTAGTCAGTAGTCAGTAGTCAGTAGTCAGTAGTCAGTAGTCAATAGTCAGTAATCAGGTGTCAGTTGTAATTTTGGTCCTTTAGCCCCTAACCATTCACCCATCTTTATTTAGGGCAGTGGTCTGTAATAAGTGGTCAGTTTGGAAGTTGCGCTCCCTTAACCCTTGACCCTTGACCTCTGACCTCTAACCTCTCACCTCTGACCTTTAACCCGTATCTTTGTCCCTCCTTTCTAATAAATAACCGTCATGAAAAAAAGACAATTTATCAAAAGCGTCGGCACCGTGGGACTTTTTTCCATCCTTCACAAAAATCCACTAAAGGCTGAAACCGAAGTACCGGAATTCCTCAATCCAATGATTCCCCC
>Ga0116143_10002065_pt1 | contig 22683 bp, 20 predicted proteins | sample AD_UKC034_MetaG_FD_89745 | JGI IMG/M metagenome (GOLD analysis project Ga0116143, IMG submission 89745) | Active sludge microbial communities of municipal wastewater-treating anaerobic digesters from USA - AD_UKC034_MetaG | ecosystem: Engineered > Bioreactor > Anaerobic > Digestate | place: USA...
AATAGCAGAATCCGCCAAAGCAGTTCCTTTCAGCATGATGTCCCGGGGGACGGACCAGGGCGTACGCGAGGTAGGATCCATCCACAACCGCCTGGGCCGCGGTCAGCGCGCAGTTGACCGCGTTGCGCGCGGCAAGATAGGCGTTTTTGTTCAGCGGAGTGAATGTGTCAATGCAGTAGTAGCCGGCGCGCATGGGAAGGTCTCTCGGCGGCCGGGTTTTGTTGCGGATGGGAAACACATAGGGATAGACAGACTCGTCCTCAGGCAGCGTCATGCAGACTTTCTGAAGATAATCCACAAAGGCGCGGTCGTGCACGTCCGTGATGTGATGCTCGCCGAAGTGGCGTTCAGGGATGGTGTGGAAAATGTCTGTTTTGCTGAGCGCTTCCAGCATGTTCTTCACCCGCACCGGGGACTCGACATATCCGCTGTCATGCACGTGGTGAATGGCGTGGGTGTTGTTGAACACAAGCGCAATGAGCTGATCCGGATGCGGAGCCGAGCGAACGGCCTCGACTTTCTTCTCTGTCCGGTATTTGAACGGCCGGAACCGGACCGGGTCATCTGTGATTGAATCCGTCACGGTGCGGACATAGTCCGGGCTGCACACGTCCTTGTATTTGCGATCGAGGATGGCTGCAACAATCTGGCGCATTTCGTTCCGGCCGAAACGGACCGTCTGGCCGAGGGGGTCCACGACAAGGTAGGGGGGATTGTCGCCGTCCGGCTTCACGGGTGTTTCGTATTTCGTCCCGATCATCGGTGTTGCGCCGTACCGTTCATAGAATTTCAGGCGGGCGCGGTTCTGCTTGAGCACTTCGGGCTCGCGGCAAAGGAGCGGATCGTCCGGCAGGCATTCGAAGAAAAGCCCCTTCACCTTGAGAAGGGCGGCCTCGGTCCTGAGACGATCATAAAGCGCCCCTCCGATGCCCCGGCCCGTGAGCTGCTTTGCGGCGGAAATATAATCGAGATAGCAGAAATTCAGGTCCGGCGCGTGCATCAGCAGGGCAAACCCGCTGACCCGGCCCTTCATGTCGTCGGCCACAAAAAGAATGGATCTGAGCTGGTACTTCAGAGGATTTCTGAGCTGGTCGGGGAGTTTGTCAACGTCTTTGGGGGACAGGCGGGGAAACTGATCGCGCAGAATCTGCAGGACCTGTGCCAAAGCCCTTTCGTTCGCCGGATTGGCGATATCATGGATTCTCCGTATCCTGAACATTGGTTTTCTTATATCATGGCATCGTGCGCGGTTCAAGATGCGTCGTCCGGTGCAGGTTTGAGGCTTTCAGGAAAGCCCTGATATTATCGTTTGCTGGGCGGGCCTTAATTGGCTAATATATGCGCATGATTAAGAATCGGGGCGGGCGTTTCCGTCAATCACCGCACCGCAGCCCGAAAAATGACCTGGCCGATGTCGAGGCGCTCGAAACCCTGAAAAAGGCCTGAAAACGCCTTAAAAAGTCAAAAAATGGCCTAAAAACGCATAAAAACGGCTCCAAAACGCTGAAAAATGCGAAAAATCGGCTGATTTTTAAAAAAACAGCTGTTGAAACAAAAAGAGGAGAAGAACATATGAATGACATTCCTATTCTGACGACGCCGGTTGTTGAAGGCGCGAAGGTGATGGAGTACAAGGGCATTGTCACGGCGCGCAATGTGAGAGCGGTGAATGTGATCCGCGATTTCTTCACGGCCTTCCGCGATTTTTTCGGCGGGCGTTCCGAATCCTATCAGGATGTGATGTCCGGGATGGAAAAGGAAGTGTTTCACGAAATCCGCGCCGCGGCGCTTCAGATGGGTGCCAATGCGGTGATCGGTTTCACGCTGGATTTCGACAATATCGGGTCCAAGAACAAATCCCTGCTCATGGCGCATGGCAAGGGCACGGCCGTTGTGATTCAATGAGACAAATGGATCAGGGCCGCGGATTGAGCTTGTTCGCGCCGGCGGAACAATCCATCATCTCCTGCGATGAATATTAATGGGAATTTGCTGTGAGTCTTTCGAGTGTCATTATGTATCGTCTGGCGGCCCTCGCCGGGCTGCTTCGCCGGGCGGAGGAAATGGCCCGCGCGGAAACAGTCCGCCGTGCCGCCAAACTCGGAAAAGATGTCTTCATTCCGGGCGACCTGATCGTCAAGAAGCCCGCGAAACTTTCCATCGGCGACCGGACCTATGTTTCCCGCGGATGCTTCTTCGACTGCAAGGGCGGGCTGGAAATAGGGCATGACTGCCACATTTCCACCGGATGCGTTATCTACACGCATGACCATGACATTAATGAAAAGATCCCGTATGGGAAAGAAATCGCGAAACCGGTGAAAATCGGCGACTACGTCTGGATCGGCGCGGCGGCACGTATTGTGCCGGGTGTTACGATCGGAAATGGCGCTGTGATCGGTTTCGGATGCCTGGTGACAGGTGATGTCGGGGAAGGGGAGATTGTCGGCTCCTCCGCGCATCGCGTTCTCAAAACCCGCGACCCCGAAACTTGGCAGCGCCTGCTGTCGGAAAAGACTTCAAGTGATCAATAAAAATGTGACTCCCAGCCCCGCGCGTCCACAGCGCTGGAAAGCGTCGGGCCGCACCCCTCGTATTCTGCTTTGCGGGGTTTTTGGACCGTACGGCGTGGATGATCCGTTCGGCCGCAAAGAAAACAACATGGAGCTGTATCACAATCAGGTGACACGGGTTCAGGGCCCTGCTTCGCTTCGTTTTCATCACCGCTCCTTCGGCCTGTATTTCATTGCCTCCAACATCAATGCCGATGTGACCGTGCTCGATTTCCCCTCCCGCCGCCGATTTATCCGGGAGATCCAAAAGGATTACGATGTGGTGGGCATCTCTTTTATCACCCCGAACTACATCAAGGCCCGCGAGATGGCACGTCTGGTCCGGGCGAATGCTCCTGGATCAATCATCGTTCTGGGCGGGCACGGTGCCGCCATCGAAGGCGTCGAGGATCTGATTGAATGCGACCACGTGGCCCGGGGCGAGGGGATCCGCTGGATGCGGAACTTTCTGGGCCAGGATTCGTCCGCGCCGATTGTTCATCCCATTTTGCCATGCAGCGAATATGAGAGCATCTTTGGGGTGCCCATTCCGGGTCCTACGCCGAATGTGCTGGTGCCGGGCCTGGGCTGCGTCAACGCCTGTAATTTCTGCTGCACGACCCATTTTTTTGAAAAGGCCTACATTTCGTTCCTGCGCACGGGCGAGGATGTCTTTCGGGAATGCTGCCGCATAGCCGATGCGCGCGGCACGAACGTGTTTTCCGTCATGGACGAGAATTTTCTGAAAGACTGCACCCGCGCGCGCGCACTGCTGGCCGAAATGGAAAAACACCAGCGGTGGTTCAGTTTCTACATTTCGTCATCCGCCGAGGCGATTTCCGCCTTCGGCATTGATAATCTGATCCGGCTCGGTGTGAACATGGTGTGGATCGGCTTTGAATCGCAGAGCGCCGACGAGTTCGCCAAGAACGCGGGGATCAATGCGGCCGAACTGGTCAGGGAGCTTCGTGACCGGGGCGTATCCGTGCTGGGCTCGGCGATCATATGCATGGAGCATCACACGCCTGAAAACATCGGCGCAGACATAGATTTCGTGGTCGGCCTCGGCACGGACATGATGCAGTTCATGCTCTACACCGGCATGCCGGTAACGCCGCTGTACACGGATCATAAAGAGCGCGGCCTGCTGAAAGAAGATATGCCCTACGAGGAATGGCACGGACAGAACGAGCTGAACTGGAATCATCCGGCCTTTCCCGGCGATGAACCGAAGCGCTGGCTGGACCTTGCTTTCAGGCGTGATTACGAGGCCAATTCAAGCTCGATCTACCGGATGGCCGAGACCGCTGTGCGCGGATACAAGCGGCTGGCGGCGATGGAATCAAGGGACCCCTGCCTTGAGGCCCGCATGCAGCAGCTGGCCCTTCGCGTTCGGCTGTATTCGCATCTGCTTCCCATCATTGCCTGCCGCGCAGTCAATGAGAAGGAGCGGGAAAGAGCTCTTGAGCTTGATATTGAGCAGCTCAAACTGCTCGGCCCGCTCACCGTGCGGGATCGCATCACCCGTCTGGCGGCAAAAGCGCTTGCCGCGCGCTGGGATCTCCGGCTGCGGCTGTTTGGCGACCGCATCCAGCCTTCCACCATCGTCACGCACTACCACGGCGGGAAGCCCGACAAAGGCCTCTGAAGAAACGAATTCGGCGTGCGCTTTTGGGTCCGACGGGGCTTGACATATTTTAGCCCTCTGGCATACTTTTACAAAAATGTAAAAGTTGTTGAACCCCATGAGCAACAGGAATTCAGAGCAGGTGCGGGACCGGCTGGTGCGGCTGGCCGGGACGATTTCGCAGGACCTCGGGCTGGGACGCATTACCGGCCAAATCCTCGTCTATCTCTACCTCCGGCCGGCGGCCTGTTCGCTGGATGCGATCGAGGCCGACCTTGGGCTGAGCAAGGCGGCCGTCAGCATCGCCGCGCGTCAGCTTGAGAGTATTGGACTGCTGAAGCGCATTCGAAAAAAGGGCGACCGCAAAAGCTATTACCAGACGGCGGAGAATCTTGGAAGCGCTCTGCAGAAGGGCCTGTTCGGCCTGATGTCCCGCAAGCTGGAAATAGCCAACGGTGAATTCCAGCAGGCCATTCAGGAGCTGGAAGCGGAGAAAGCGGACGCGGACGCGATCTTTCTGGAGAAACGGATCAAGCGGGCAATGGTACTGGGCAAGCGCATGGACAAGATCATTTCCAGTCCGCTGATTAAACTCTTGGGACGATGATAAATGAGATTTACTGAGCCTGGTAAGCATATTCGTCATTTAGTGCTGAAGACCATGAGGGTGCCGCAGAGTCGCCGTTATGACTTTATGCTAAACGAAGGCTGGAATAAAGACTATATACATAATTGGTTGCAGGCTTACTCCTATTGGAAAACCATGCGGGCCAAACAGCCTAGGCTTGTCCGGATTTTCAGCTATTCAAGGAGCGGCACCCATAATTTTTTTTCACGTTTTCACTATATGCCATGCTGTTTCGTTATTCGTGAAAATATGTTTGAGCAGGTGGATGACCGGCTGCAGCTGCGGGCGGGCATTCATTCTTTGCGACCACTGGACATCATGGCCTTTTCTGTTTTCGGCCCCTATGGACTGCAGGATAAATCCGCAGCATTGCTGACACATGTATTTTTGCCCAGCAACAGATTTCTAGAATATCCATGCCTGCTGGCCCCTGGACAGATGGGTGATGACATTGCAATTATGTACGTGCGCAATTATTTCAGGATGCTCTATTCACGCCAGAAATCATCAGAAAAATATAACAAGCCGAGGTTCAATATAACCGACGAAGTGTTTGAAAACTGGTCCCGAAGCCATCTTGAGAAGCTGAGCATTATGGTAAACCATATAAGAACCAGACCCGCTCAGTTTATGATGGTTGTTCACGAATATTTCTGTGCCCACTCCGGAGAAGTTATTGATTCTGTTTGTGAAACCATGGGGATTCCGCCGCATCATAGACAAGGATGGGACAACCCGGCCGGTTTTTTTAAGAGGGGATGGGCATGCGGCAGTATTCCAGATGTGAGGGACGGCAAAATATGGGACACCCGTCGCGGATGCCAGATTTGCGGAACGGGGGACAATTATAATCCGCTTCCTTTGCCCTCGCTTGAGAGAACCATGGGCGACCCTGTCGCGGATTGGCTCACTCCTGCGCGGCTGTCAGCCGCTCGTTCTGTCTTCGGCCCTGAACTTGTCGAATTCTGGCTTAATGATTCACTCGCTGCTTATGAGAGGTGCAGTCATGCAGAGTTAATGAATATTTATGCGCGTGCAGTAGATCGCGCAAACCGATAGCGAATTATTGTGCGGAAACTGAAGATAAATTTAGACAGCATCAGAGACCGGTAAAAGCATGCAATCCAATACAGACACGCAAGTTGTAGCCGTTATTCCCGCAAGGGGGGGCTCAAAGGGTATCCCCGGGAAGAATATACGGCTATTGGCTGGCAAACCTTTGTTGGCCTGGACGGTGGAAGCCGCTGTGGCCGCGAACAGTATTGATTCGGTTTATGTTTCGACTGATGATCCGGCGATCGCGAAGGTTGCGGAGGCCTGTGGTGCTGAAGTAATTTTCCGGCCGGCGGATATTTCCGGGGATGAAAGCCCGTCAGAAGCCGCTTTGCTGCATGCTTTGGGCTATCTGAATAAACAGGGAATGGTTGTTGAAATAATGGTGTTCCTGCAGGCAACTTCTCCCCTACGAACGTCTGCCGACATTGATTGTGCCATGGCACTGTTCCAAGAGCAGCAGGCCGATTCTTTATTATCGGTTGCCCCAAGCCATTATTTTTTGTGGGAAGAAACGAAGGAAGGCGCTCAACCGGTGAATTATGACTATTGCCATCGTCCTCGTCGTCAGGATATGATTCAACAATTTAGAGAAAATGGTGCTATTTATATATTTAAGCCATCCATTCTCCGGGAATATAGCAGCCGTTTGGGGGGGCGGATCATTCTTTATAAAATGCTGGAGGAATCTTCACTGGATATCGACAGTTATTCGGATTTTGAACGGGCTGGGGCGTATTTAAGAGGTAGGAAGAATTAATTATGATTATTACAAAAAACATCTTCTCGTATTGCATTTCTTCTGATGACAGCATCTATGCCGCGTTGAGCAAAATAGATGCAAATGCCGAAGGTTTTGTTTTTTGCATTGATAATGCCGGGGTCCTAGAGGGCATTCTGACCGATGGTGATTTCAGGCGCTGGCTTATGAAGGCAAAGTATGTGGATACCAGCCGCCCTGTTCGTGACATTGCGCGGCAGGAATTTGTCGCGGCCCCTTTGTTGAGTTCCCGCGAAAAGATTCTTCGGCTTTTCAGCAAGAAAATCAGATTTATCCCTTTGCTTGATGATCGTAGACGGCTTGTGGGAATCGCGCGTCGCCGTAATCTGGCTGAGGGGATATTGATCGGGGATCTCTTAATTAGCGACCATGCTCCTGTATTTGTTATAGCGGAGATAGGAATTAATCATAACGGCAGCCTGCCGCGTGCCCACCGCCTGATTGATGCTGTCCGGGAGTCCGGCGCGAATTGCGTTAAGTTTCAAATGCGGAATATGCACGCCTTGTACAGAAATGTAGCAGAGGCCGATCTTACCGGAGAGGATTTGGGGCCGCAGTATACTCTTAACCTCCTGTCCCGTTTTGAATTGCTGCCGGAACAAATGCTGGAACTGTTTGATTACAGTCATCAAGCGGGTTTGATTCCCCTCTGCACCCCGTGGGAATCTGAAAGCTTGAAAATCTTGGAAGCGCATGACATGGCGGCTTATAAAGTGGCATCGGCAGATCTGACAAATCATCCATTTCTGGAGGAACTGGCCCGTACTTACAAGCCCCTGATCGTGTCAACCGGGATGTCGACTGAAGCTGAGATTGAGCAGTCCGTGAAACTGCTGAAACAACTGGGTGTTGCTTATGCTCTGCTTCACTGCAATTCAACCTATCCGGTGCCATTTAAGGATGTCAACCTGCGGTATATGCACCGTCTCAAGGAAATGGGAGATTGTGTGGTTGGTTATTCGGGCCACGAACGCGGTTATTCTGTGGCGCTTGCGGCAGTTTCTATGGGCGCCAAGATCATAGAAAAACACATCACCGAGGATAAAACCCTGGAAGGAACAGACCACAAGGTCAGTCTGCTCCCGCAGGAGTTCAAAGCTATGGTGGAGGGGATTCGAGAGGTTGAACTGGCGCTGGGTGTTGGAGATGTCCGGCAGATGAGCCAGGGAGAACTGATGAATCGTTCGAATCTGGCAAAAAGCCTTATCATCAATTGTGACCTCAAAGAAGGTGAGATCATTGAACCGAACATGATCGAGATAAAAAGTCCGGGGCGCGGACTGCAGCCGAATTATCGTGAGGAACTGATTGGATCTGTGTCTAAACGTAATATGGTCAAAGGAGATTTTTTCTATCCGACGGACATACAAAAAGAAGAAATCAATGCACGCAAGTATACCTTCAGCCGGTCCTGGGGGGTGACTGTGCGATGGCATGATTTCAAGGACATTCTCTGTAAAACCAATCCGGATTTTCTAGAGTTCCATCTGAGTTTCAAGGATATGGACGAGGATTATATGAAGTATTTTGATCAGGTCTATGATTTGGACCTTAAGGTTCATAGTCCAGATACCTTTGCAGGGGACCATCTCCTGGACCTTTCCAATCCAAATCCCGACCATAGGAAGCGTTCAATCAGGGAATTACAGCGTGTTGTTGATTTGACACGGAATCTGAAACAGTTTTTCAGGCGGGCGACACGGCCGATGATCATTTGCAGCTTGGGCGGATTTTCCACAGATGGACTGCTGATCGCAGATAAAGTCAAAGAACGCTATGAAATCATGGAAGACAGCCTGACTCAGATTGATGCATCCGGGGTCGAAATTATTGGGCAGACTCTTCCCCCTTTCCCATGGTATTTTGGCGGCCAGATGTACCTGAATCTGTTTGTTCACGCAGACGACACAGTTGCTTTCTGTGAGGCTAACCAATTGCGTTTATGTTACGACATCAGTCATTCCAAGCTAACCTGCAATTACTTCAAAACCTCTTTTCAGGAATTCACGGCAAAGGTTGCTCCTTATGTTGCGCATATGCATATTGCGGATGCAAGTGGAGTGGACGGGGAAGGGCTGCAGATTCATGAGGGGGAAATAGATTTTCCGGCCTTCATTGCTGAAGTCAAAGCACAATGTCCTGACGCCTCATTTATACCGGAAATATGGCAGGGCCATAAGAATGACGGCGAAGGTTTCTGGGTTGCTCTTGAACATTTGGAAGCCATGAAATTCTGAGGCGAGACCGGATTATTATGCAGAGAACCAAATTATGAATGAATCCCGCACAGTTGAAAATAGAATTGTCATCCCCATTGAAACCAAAGTGCGCGAATTTCAGGGCAAACTCCTGTGCGCGTTAACACTGGCTGAACGTGGTTACCGGGTGATACTGGGTGATCAGCGTATACTCATGAGCACGCTGGAGCAGTACACTCCTTGTATTTATGTGGACAAGAGCTTTGCCTCCACAAAGCGGCTTGGCTACACAAAATGCAAAACGCTGGGAAACCGTCTGCTGGCATGGGATGAAGAGGGGCTGGTCTATTTTGATGCTCAGACCTATCGGGATCTGCGGCTGGATGCGAACTGTCTGAGCATGCTGGACGCGGCGTTCGCCTGGGGTCCCGATCAGGCGGAAATATTGAAGGGAATTACCCCTAGCGGGCTGCCGGTTATAGAGATCGGCCATCCGCGCATGGATCTGCTGAGACCTGAGTTCCGCGGATTTTATAAGACACCAGTGGAGAAACTTCAGTCAAAATATGGAAAGATGTTGCTGGTGAATACAGCATTTCCGCTGGCCAATCATTTTCACGGGGACATGCAGATACAACAGAAACAGGAACTATATCCAATCGCACAGCACCGCCCTGACTTCTTTGAGAAGTGGAAAAAAGTTCAGTATGCCGGTATGGTCAGCTTTAAAGAAATGATTCCCGAGCTTTGCCGAGCATTCCCGGAATATACAGTTGTTGTTCGTCCACATCCTTCTGAAAAACGGGGAATATGGGAATCTTTTACTTCCGAAATCAATAATGCTGTAGTTAATGCAGACGGGAATGTGGTTGAATGGATCCTGGCATCAGAATGTGTGATACATTTCGATTGCACCAGTGGACTCGAGGCTTTTCTGCTGGAAGTTCCTGCGGCGGTTTACAGGCGGTCAGCATCTCCGGGATATGAACAGCAGCTCCCGAATTCTTTAAGCTACAGGGTACAAACCTGTGACGAAGTGCTGAGCTTTGTAAGGGGGGTGTTGGCGGGTCAGAAGTCGCGGCTACTCGACGATCCTGAGCGTATGGCGTTGCTCCGGCGACATATGGTTGCGGCTGATGGGGAGTTAAGCTGCGACAGATTTGCAGATGCATTGGATGCATTAGCATTAACGCGACTTCCCCAGAAAGCATCAGAAAAGATACCCTCATTGAATGTTGCATGGCGCTGGTGGTTGAAGCGCTATCGCAGAATGAATCTGAAACATTCGGCTTATGCACATCAGAAATTTTCTGGACTATCTGTGCAAGAGATAGAACGCGTAACAGAATCCATGGCAGAAGCGCTGGGAAGATTTTCCTCTGTTGCAATTCATCAGATTGATGAAGCGGTATTTCAAATTACAGGCTTTAAAGACGATGTTTTATGAGTGAATATATAAGAACTTCATACATAGCCGGAATTTCCAGCTCAAAACATCCTGCACGTCAACTCCGTATGATCCTGTTCCGCTGGAATATTCCTGCTGTTGTCTGCAGGCTTTTGCGCCGAAAATATTCAATCATAGAAATTGCACTCGTTTTGTGTTTGGTTGTCTTGGCATGGGGGAGCGGCAGTGATTTACCCGATACGCAGGCCGTAAAGTCCGATGCGCGCGCCTATGCGACACTGGCAGTTAATCTGTGGCGGCATGGTGTGTTTTCATCTGACGAAGCAGATACCGTAAGTCCAATGCCGACCCAATATCGCGAACCGGCCTATCCGGCATTTTTGGCGCTTGTGATCGCCACCCATCGAGAGCTTCGGAATAAACCTATGGAGAATTTCTTGTCGGCAGGGAAAGATATCCGTTCTCTCAAGCGGTCGGGTCTTCTGCTTTTTGTCTTACTGCCGGTATTGATTTATGTGCTTGTCCGCAAAGCGGGTGGCTCTCGTGCAGCGGCGCTCAGTGCTGGATTGCTGGTAATTATGGACCGTGGCTCTCAGAATCTTCTTGCGACCACACTCAGCGAACATCTTACGATGGTTGCAATGGCTGCTGTTTCGCTTTCCCTGATGGGACTGGTGAGACGGCCGGGAACTGGTTGCGCGGCATTGGGTGGACTTGCTCTTGCTGTGCTGGTGTTAACCAAGACAGTGTTCCAACTATTTCTGCCCGTGGCACTGCTTTGGGTATGGTGGAACGGTCGTGGCCTTACGGTCTCGCGGCGATGGATCGCGGTCGCAGTATTTGCCGGGGCGTTTGCCCTGCCTGTCGGAGCATGGAAATTGCGCAATGTCGCGCATTTCGGCAATGCTTCGCTGGTGTCGGGGCGCAGCGGAGTGGTTTTGATGGCCCGAGCGTTGTCGGACACTATGACTCCTGAGGAGCGTCGTGCGGCTTGGATTTACTGGATGCCGGAAGGCAAGCTGAGGAATCGTTGCGCAAGATCCGCTTTCGGGAATCGCTTTGAAGAGGCTACGCGGCGGCTCGATCGCCGTTGTCCTGAGAGTTTTTATCGGCGGGCCCGCATCGAACGCCAAACCTTGCTCGAGGAAATGGGTGCAGGGCCGAGAGTGCATCACGAAATGGATCGCCGACTTACCCGGTACGCCTTAAATATCATACAGCAACATGCCGGGGCACATTTGGCGCTTACCCCTGCCTTTGCTTGGCGCTGTTTGTTTTCGACCCGTGGTCTGCGACTCCTTTGGCCATTTACATGGAAATGGGAGGCTCCGTTGCGGTGGACCATGCTATGGGCTGGGGGGCTATTGATTGGCACTGTCATGTCATTCCTCCGCCGCGATATTTGCGTGCTGGCTTTGACATTGCCATCTCTGTTCCTTCTTGGATCCCATGCATTTTTGACGCACTGTGTTCCACGCTACGGGTTGGGGATGGTACCATTTGGAATAGGTGCGCTCGCGCTGGTGGGTGACGCCACTACACGCAGATTGGCAAAAAGATATAAGCGGTGGAAAGATCAGAATCCGCTCAGAAGGGAGATCCGTGAAGAAACTCATCATCCAGATTCCTTGCCTGAATGAGGAAGAACATATTGGACATACTCTTGCTTCGTTGCCGCGCGCTGTACCGGGATTCGATCAGGTCGAATTGCTGGTAATTGATGACGGCAGTTCAGATAACACAGTGGCTGTCGCCCGCGCGGCGGGCGCCGATCATGTTGTCAGCCTGTCTTCCCATCAGGGGCTTGCCCGCGCTTTCATTGCCGGACTCGATCGGGCGGTTGAACTTGGTGCCGACGTTATCGTTAATACCGATGCGGACAACCAGTATTGCGCCGATGATATTCCCCAACTGACTTTGCCGGTGCTGGAGGGGCGCGCGGATATGGTTGTCGGAGAGAGGCCCATAGAGTCTATCGGGCATTTTTCTGCCGCGAAGAAACGCCTGCAGCGGCTGGGTAGCTGGGTTGTCCGCGCAGCCAGCGGAACTCAGATTCCAGATGCCCCCAGTGGATTTCGAGCGCTGAGTGCTGATGCTGCGCGCCGACTGAATATCTTCAGCAACTACACTTACACGCTCGAAACGATCATTCAGACGGGGCACAAGAATATGAGCGTGCTGTCCGTTCCTGTCCGGACAAACGCCTTTGTGCGCCCGTCGCGGCTTATGAAAAGCACACTTCGCTATGTCTGGCACTCCTTGATTACCATAGTCCGTATTTTTGTGGTGTATCGGCCTTTCCGTTTTTTCATGACCGTGGGCGGTGTATTATTTGGAATAGGGCTGCTGATAGGCATCCGCTTTCTCTATTATTTCATGATTGGGGGTGGAGAGGGGAAGGTTCAGTCTTTGATTCTCGCATCCATCCTGCTCGGGATTGGATTCCAAAACATGCTGGTGGCATTTATGGCCGATTTACTGTCGGTCAACCGGAGGTTGATAGAGGATGTTCAATACCGGCTTAGGTGCGGTGAGGTTTATCCGCGCGCGTCGGGAGAGAAGGAGAAGTGCGATGTCTGATCAAGGAGCAGAGGGAATACTTTCTGCGTGGTTGCGCCGTCATCGGCTTGCGGCTACCCGTCCGCATTTGCGCGGGACGGTGCTGGATATAGGTTGCGGGGCAGGCGCGCTAGCGGATGAGTATCCCGCAGAACACTATGTGGGCGTGGATATTGACGAGGAATCGTTGGCTGTGGCACGACACCATCATCCTGAACATCAATTTTGTGCCGCCGCTGATCCCGAGTTGCGAGTCAATACTATAGCCCTTTTGGCCGCAATTGAACATGTGGCTGATCCTGCAGGATTTCTCCGCGGACTGGCGAATCATTTGTTGCCCGGCGGCCATTTCGTGCTCACCACGCCCGCGCCATGGACCGATCGCGTCCACGCCTGGGGTGCGGCGATGGGGTTGTTTAGCCATGCGGCCCATGAAGAGCATGAAAAGCTGATCGATCCGCCGTATATGCGCGCCATCTCTCATTCTGCTGGCTTGCGTGTCACCTATATGCGGCGATTTCTCTTTGGCGCGAATCAACTATTCATTCTTGATCGCGACCCGACTAAGGAAAGGAGCACCTTGTGATATCTCTGTTTCGGTATATGAGAGAGGCTCTTATGCGGGGCGTGCAGGTTGTGGTAGGTACTGCGCTTTTCGATGTTTGGCCCCTGCTGTCCCTGCGGCACGCAATTCTGCGGCTGTATTTTCAGGCGGGCGCAGGCTTCCTGGTGGGCCGGCATTTTCAGTTCCATCGTCCGCATTTTCTCAGGGCTCCTGCTGGTGCGCGGCTCACTTTCGCACAGAATGTGAAAATCAATAGCAACGTAGAAATCGATTATTCAGGTGGCGTCGAGATTGCCGACGACGTTTGGATCAGCCAAAATGTTATTATCGAGACCCACGAACATGTCATTGGATCTGGCCCTAAATCGGGTTGGCTGGTGAAATGGTTTCCACTGGAAATAGGACGTGACGCTTGGATTGGAGCCAATGCGATCATTCTGCCGGGAGTGAAACGAATTGGCGCGAGAGCCATTGTTGGAGCGGCAGCGGTAGTCAGCCGGGAGGTTCTGGATGGAGAAATCGTCGGAGGCGTTCCGGCGCGAATGATTGGACAGCGGCCCGCTGAGCGGGAGGGAGAATAGATGGGCGCTGATGGCAGTCATTCAGCATGGCGATGGATCGGGCGGTTTCTCTCTTTGTGCGGACTTCTTTTCGTTGCGTGGCGGGCTTGGCCGCTGCGGACGGATTTGGCACAAGCTCTTGCGGGGCCGGGCGTGCGCACGGCCTTCATTCTGGCCATTGGAGTATTCCTTCTCGACAATGTTATACTTGCTTCTATCTGGGGTGGGCTGTTGAGGGTCTGCGGTGCAACAAAATTCGCCATGCGCACTACGCTGTGGCTGTATGCACAGACGCAGATTGCGAAATATCTTCCGGGAAATATCATGCATTTTGCAGGGCGGCATGCAGCGGCGCGTAGCCGCGGTGTCGCTCATGCTCCGCTGGCGGCGGCTGCGATGATGGAATTTGGGGGGCTTATTGCGGCAGCGGGAGGAGTGGCTCTCATAGGGTTGTCATTAAGCGCGGGAGATGGACAGCGTACTGTAATGGTTCGACTAGCGGTAATTTCTCTTATCGTGTTGCTTGGGCTATCGGCTCTGATTTGCTTAGTACCCCGAACGGCGGTTTTCCGACGACTTGGTGGTGGCGTCCTTGTTCCCATCGTGGTTGCTCGTGGTCTATCCGTCGCGATCCTCGGATATGTTGTATTCTTTTTGATCGGCGGGATGAGTTGTATCCTTCTTGCTAATGCCTTGTCGGGAGATGGATTCCACGGCTCAGGGAGCATTTTGTTCGCTTACGCGGTTTCTTGGATTATGGGGTTTATAACTCCAGGAGCTCCCGGCGGATTGGGTGTCCGCGAGGCCGCGTTGTCGGGATTGTTGACAGCGCAGCTGGGTGCTGCCCCGGCAGTATTGGCGGCATTACTCTTCAGGGGTGTTACTGTGGGCGCGGATGTACTGTTTTATGCCGGTTCATTTGTTTGGACACCGATGAATGAAAGGCGAAATCTGCCGTGCGAGGAACGATTAGGGCTATGATTAAAGCAGAACTTATGTTCTGGAGGCAAAAAGAATGCCCCGTGGATTGGTCAAATGGTTCTTCCGTGTCTATTAGTGGCGTTAGAAGGGATTATAGGCGGTATGATGCGCAAGAATATATTATTGCGGTTTAAGCATTTGGAGAAGCTCCAGTTATGAAGCATATCATCATAAATATGATTGAGATACTAGTTTACTTCCGCCAGCGTTATCTGCGCATTGGTATTATTCTGGTGATCTGCCTAGTGCTGATGTCGGTGCTGGAGGGTGTGGGCATTGGTTTGTTCCTTCCGCTGTTTGAATTGATCGGCAAGGGCTCAGAGGTCGGAACAAGCCCTATCAGTCAGCTGGTCGCCCGACTGTTTGCTGTATTTCACCTGCCGTTAACACTGGGGCCGATTGTGCTTTTTGTGATTGTGATGATGTTGACCAAGGGACTGGTCCGGTGGCTCACCATGCGGCAGGTGGCATGGATGACCGCGCAGATCAGTGTGGACATGCGCTTGGAGCTGTTCGATGCGCTGCTTCGGGCGGACTGGGATTATGCCTCCAGTCGTGCCGCCGGGAGGTTCGCCAATGCGGTAGGCGTGGAGACCAAAATATCGGCACATATGTTTCGTCACATTATCGTCACAATTGCCTGTTTTCTGCAGGTTTTCGTTTATCTGCTGCTGGCACTGGTGGTCTCCTGGAAGGTGGCGCTGCTGTCGATACTCGCCGGTTTGTTTATGCTTCTACTGTTCCACAAACTGATCATGATTGCCAAGATGGCAGGCAAGCAGACCGTGCTGCTCCAGCGGGCACTGGTGATCCGGCTGATAGACATCGTGGGCGGTCTCAAATCGATGAAAGCAATGGGGCAGGAGGCGCTGGTTTATCCCATCTTGAAGGCCAAGACGGAGAAACTGCGCAAGGCGGAGGCGCAGTCGATGATGACCGTAGAAACCATGTCCGCATTCCAGGAGCCCCTGACCATGGTCATGCTGGCCATCGGCGCGTATGTGCTGCTGAAATTCACGGCCATTGAATTTGCCCCTTTCGTCATGCTGGCGCTGCTGTTTACGCGTTCGGTCGGGCAAATCAATCAGATGATTACGAATTATCAGGCCATCGCAGTGAAAGAGGGCGGTTTCTTTGAGCTGCGGAAAGAAGTTGCCGCGGCGCGGGCGCATCAGGAGGTTGGCCTGCTGGATGAAGTCAGCGTGGACCTTTCCCGGAGTATCGCCCTGCAGGGTGTGACAAAGAAATATGCCGACGCCGAACCGGTTCTTGAGAATATCAGCCTGGAAATCCGGCGGGGCCAGATGATCGCATTCCGGGGTCCGTCGGGATGCGGGAAGACCACCATGGCCGACATCATCTCCGGCATCATTCGTCCGACTTCGGGGCAGGTGCTCGTGGACGGGGAACCGCTGACGGATGTCCGGCTGAAGGGCTGGCGGCACCGTATCGGATATGTCCCGCAGGAAGTGCTTCTGCTCGAGGATTCAGTATATGCGAATGTAACCCTGGGAGACCGCAGGATATCCCGCGAAAAGTGCATTGAAGCGCTGAAGAAAGCCAATGCGTGGGATTTTGTATCCCGACTCCAGGATAACATTGATTATGTGGTTGGCCGCGCGGGAGCGGGTCTTTCCGGGGGACAGCGCCAGCGCATAGCCATCGCCAGGGCGCTGGTGCGCGATCCGGCCGTGCTGGTGCTGGACGAAGTCACCCGTTCACTGGACCGCGAGTCGGAAAAATCAATCTGCGAATCCATTGCGGCCCTGAAGGGAAGCATCACCATTATTGCGATCTCCCATCAGGAGGCGTTTATCTCACTGGCCGACGAGCTGTGGGAATTTGAGGGAAGCGGAAAAGTCATCGTGAAAAAACATCTGTTCAAATGAACCTGCTCAACAAAGTGCTGATTCGTCTGCTTGGCCGTCGCCTTGAGCTGATTCAGGTGGCGGAATATCCGAAGTGCGGCGGGAGCTGGGTGGCGCGGATGATCCGGTCGTATGTCGGCGTGGATCGAAAATACGGGATTACAGCGCCCGTTTGCCGGCATGCCGTCATACAGACGCATGATCTGTACACCTCTTTCTATGCGCGCAACATTGTTGTGATCCGGGATCCCCGCGATGTCTGGGTTTCGTTCTATTTTCACGAACGTTATCTGAAGCGCACGGCTCCTGTTTATGACTTCGACGATGCCCTGAGCCACGCTCAGAACATGCTCCGGTGCATGCGCCAGAAGCTGTCTGCGCCCGAAAAGAGCATGCCCGGTTTCTCCTATGCCGATTTTCTGAAATCCTGGGAAGGCCGGCCCGCGACGGCGCATGTGAAATACGAGGCCCTGCATGCGGATGCGCAGGGGGAACTGTCCCGCCTGGTGCGCGCACTGGACATGGAGCCCGAATCCGGCCGGATCACGGCCGCGATTGAAGCCAACCGGTTTGAGAAAATAGCAGGCCGTGAACCGGGGCAGGAGGATTTCACCAAGCACAAGCGCAAGGGCATCGTCGGCGACTGGAAAAATTATTTCACAAGGGAAATGGGCGACCTGGTGCACCAGCACCAGCCTTTTCTTTACGAACTGGGCTATGAGCCGGACGACTCGTGGCTGAAGGAGCTCCCGCAATGAGTCCTGAATTCATCGAGGTGTTTGGCATTCCGGCTTCCGGGAAAACCATGCTTGTCAATCAGCTGTGCGGCACACATGGCGCCGTAAGCCGCGAGGAAGCGCTGCGGGGCGCGCTCACGGTGAAACGCCTGGGCCTCGTCCGGTGGATGCTGCACAGGTGCGGACTTTCCGGCGGATCGTTTGATGAGATCACGTGCGGCCTTCTGGAGCAGAGTGCCCTTGCGAATCGCCGGCTGGTCCAGACCGTGTTCGACTATCTGGTGCAGGCCGGTGTTCCCGACCGCGAGGCGGGTGTGGCTCTGCGGGGGATATTCCGCACGGCCAGAGAGTACGCGCTGCTGACCGAGGCTTCAGCAGATGCGCGTATCCTGATGGACGAGGGCTGGATTCATCGGGCGCTCACGGTCTTTGGCATGCGGGCCGGATGAAGTCCCCGACGAATGGCTGCAGCGCTATGCGGACTCGGTTCCCGCGCCCCGTTTCGCGATTTATGTCGAATGCGATCCCGAAACATCCTTTTCACGTGTATCCGCCCGCGAGAGAAAAGCCCGATTCTGGTGGGGCGAATGGACGGAGGCGGAGCAGAGGAGGGCGCTTGCGCAGACTGCCCGGTGTGCCGCACGAATCGCGGAACATCTGGCCGCCCGGGGAGTGCGCGTCGTCCGGACAGATGGAACTGTTTCCGCTGAACTGATGGAGTTGATGCAGGGCTGATGGGAAACCGGAAAATACTTCTGGTGCTGAACGATCTGCGCATTGGAGGCGCGGAGACGCAGGCGCTTGTGCTTGCCGGTTATCTTAAGACTCGTGGATGGGAGCCGGTGATCCTGGGGCTGGCCAGCCCCGGCCCGCTGCAGGACCGATGCCGTGAAAAGGGGATTCAATGCGTCTACAGCGCATTCCCGTATCCATGGAGCCGCTGGTATCGCCCGTTTTATTTTCTGAAGATGTGGTGGAAACTGTTCTGTCTGAAGCCCGACGTTGTTTTGGCGTATACCGGTGTGCCGAATGTTCTTTGCGGCTATACCTGGCGGGCCGCCGGGGTGAAAGCCTGCATCTGGAACCAGCGGTCCGGGGCCATTGGCCGCATGCCGCACCATCTGGAACAGGGCGCGGCGCGCAGGATGTCGGCGTTCATCGCCAATTCCCGGTCTGGCTTTGATTTCCTGACCGGGACACTGCGGGTGCCGGCTGATAAAGTATCGCTGATTCCGAATGGCATTGAGTTGATCGAACGCTCTCCGGATTCACGCAGGGCGGTCAGGGAGAAGCTTGGGATTGATGCCGGGGCGCTGGTGGCCGCCATGATTGGAAATCTGCGTGAACCCAAGGATCAGGAAACGCTGATTCGCGCGTGGCCGGCTGTAATGGCGCACGCGGCCGGGCAGGGGCGTTCAGCGGTGCTGCTTCTCGCCGGCCGGATGTTTGATGAGTTCGCATCGCTTCCAAAACTTGCAGAATCTCTGGCGTGTGATAAAGCTGTGCGGTTTCTCGGATATCAGCCCGATGTGAAAGAGCTTCTGTCGGCGGTGGATGTATGTGTTTTCAGTTCCAACAGTGAAGGGCTTCCTAATGGCGTGCTGGAAAGCATGGCGGCAGGCCTTCCGGTTGTGGCCACTGCTCTGCCCGGCATTCGCAGCGCACTGCCGGAACTGCAGCGCTGGGCTCTCGTCCCGCCTGAATCGCCGGAACGGTTTGCCGAAAAAATCATTGCCATGAGCGACCCCGCCCGCGCGGCGGAGTGCGGAGCGGCCAACCGCATGCGCATTGAACAGGAATATTCCGTTGATCGCATGGGCCGGAGCATGACGGCCGTACTGGAAAGGAGTCTCCAGTGAAGATTCTTCATCTGTGCGACAAGCTGACGGGCGGCGGTGATGCCGTGGCCATGTGCCGCCTGCATGCCGGGCTTCTTCGGGCCGGACACGAATCGCGCATTCTGGTGGCCCGAAACGAACCCGGTGTGGGCACCGCGGAAATCGCGCTGTATCCGCCGCGAACCCTGATGCAGAAAGTGCATTATTTTGTCGGGATTCTCCGGGGGATCAATTATGCGGCGATCCCCGGCACGCTGGAGGCCGTGACGGGGCATCCGTTCTGGAACTGGGCTGATGTGGTTCACATCAACACCCTGCATGGCGGCTATTTCAACTATCGTGCGCTGCATGAACTGGGCCTGCTGAAGCCGCTGGTGTGGACTCTGCACGACATGTGGGCGATCACGGGTCACTGCTCGCATAGTCTGGACTGCCCGCTGTGGGAGAAGGGCTGCGGGAAATGTCCGCATCCCGAAATCTATCCGGCCATCCGCCGCGACGCCACCATGCAGGAATGGAAGTGGAAGCAGGAGGCATTCAATACAGTTCGGCAGTTCATCTGCCCTAGCGAATGGCTGGCCGAAAAGGCCCGTCGCAGCCTGCTCAGTCCCGCTCCGGTTCATCAGCTGTTCATTGGTCTCGATTTGGAAACATATTGCCCGCGTGACAAGAGCGAATCCAAAGCCCTGTGCGGACTGCCGGCGGACCTTCACGTGCTGCTGTATGCCTCACAGAGCCTTAATAATCCGTTCAAGGATGCCGCCATGATGCCGGAGATTTTAAACGCGCTGGACGCGGAGATCAAATCCCGCTGTGTGCTGGCCGTGATGGGCGGCGGCGGGGGGATCAAGACGTTTGAAGGCTGCGGAGTGCCGGTAATGGATATGGGTTATGTGTCCGACGAGCAGCGCAAAATTGCCCTCTACAGCGCGGCCGACATGCTGGTTTATCCGACCAGGGCGGACAACCTGCCGCTCATCATTCAGGAGGCGATGGCCTGCGGCTGTCCGGCGGCCTCCGTCGCGGTCGGCGGCATTCCCGAAATGGTTCATCACGATGAAACCGGGATTCTGGTGCAGCCGGGCGATGCCCGGGGAATGGCCGGACAGCTAGGCCGGGTGCTCGGGAGCCTTGACGTTCACGAGCGGATGAGCAAAGCCTGCCGGGAGTTCGCAGAAAAACATTTTGCGCTTCAGCCGTATGTTGAAGCGGTGGTGAAAATATACCGGGCGGCATTGAAATGAAGATTTCAATCATAGTTCCTGTTTTCAACGCCGCGGACAGCATCGGGCGCTGCATCGAAAGCGTGCTGGGCCAGCAGGGGGCTGAAGTGGAACTGATCGTGGTGGACGGAGGATCCACGGACGGCACGGTGGACATCATTCGCCGTTACCGGGATCATATTGCCTGGTGGGTGAGCGAACCCGACACAGGACAGACCAGCGCCATCAACAAGGGCCTCTCGCGCAGCACGGGAGAGGTGGTCAACTGGCTCTGCGCGGACGACGTGCTGACAGAAGGCGCTTTGAAGTTCGTGGCGGAATATTTTGCGGCCCATCCCGATGCTGATCTGCTGGCCGGCGCCTGCGAAATGGTTTATGAGGAAAACCCCGCGAAAAATTTTATTTTTATTCCGCGCGCGGATTTCCCGGACCTGCTGCCGGCCTTTGACGGCATCATGCAGCCGAGCTGTTTCTGGCGGCGCAGAATAATGACGCGCACGCCGCTTCTGGACGAGTCCTTTCACTACGGCATGGATGCGGAGCTGTGGTGCCGGTTCAAGTCGCAGCGTGCGGTCATGGTTCAGACGGATCAGCTCCTGAGCCGGTTCATCCAGAGCGGAGCCAACAAAACGGCCACCGGAGGGAAGAAGATTGGCCTTGAGCTGGATGCGATCTACCGGCGCTATTCGAATGACAAGGTTCCCTTGTCCTTCTGGTACCGGCATTTGCGTTATCCGTTTGAGCTTTATGTCCGGCGCGACCGGGGAATCCTGCGCCTGGCGCTTTTGCGAATGATCCAGGCGGCGTACATGGCGGTTTTCATGCCGTTCTACGGGGTTAAGAAGGTTTATTATATGAGCTGGCCCGCATGAGCAGAAAGAGAATAGTCATTCTGACTCCGTACTGTCCGCTCCCGGCCGACACGGGCGGAAAGATGGAAATGATGAAGCATCTCAATGTGCTTCGCGAACTGGGCGACTGCACCATTCTTTCCGCAAGCCGCAAACCGGTCGGGGCAGGGTGGGATGAGGAAAACACCCGGAAGATCCGCGATATGGGGTTCCGGGTGGTTCTTCGCGAGACGCCCGTGAATCCGCTTCAGTGGGCGGGCATGGCCTATGCCTCCGCCTGCAAGGCGCTGCGCCTTGAGAAGGCGTTTGGACATTCCAATCCCTATCACCGGTTTGCATTCCCGCTTGCATGGTGGGAAAAGCATACCGCGGATGCCGACCTCGTCGTGACCAACTACAGCTACTGGTCATGGCTTCCTGCGACCTGTCCAAAGGCCTGCGTTCTGCTGGACCTCTGGTCGAATTATATGTGGGAGGGCATGCGGCGCGAAGTGCAGGATTTGAGCACCTGCGGCCAGGTGTTCGTCATCTCCCGTTCGGAAGAAAAGCAGCTCCGCGAGGCGGGCGTGCATCGGACTTTCTGGAGTCCTCCGGCGTTTCCCGGGCGGGAGCTGCCTGTGACTGGTGAAGTCGGACTGGTGGGTTCAAACAGTCTTTTCAACCGCGAAGGGCTGTCATGGCTGGCATCGGCGCATGCCGTTGAGCCGCGCATACGCGTGTACGGCAAACTGGCGGCCGCGGCCGAGCCTCCAATGTTCAACCGGGTGGGAACCTATTCCGATCATGACCAGCCGTACCGGGAATGCGGGATCATTCTTTTCACGACGGTTCTCGGCATGGGCGTGCAGATTAAAACCATCGAGGCGCTGGCAGCGGGCAGGGCGATCATTGCCCGCCGCGGAGCCGCGCGCGGCCTGCCGACGGATACAAAGGGCTGGATTGAAGTGGACACTCCGGAAGAAATGATCAGCACGGCAAAGAGGCTGCAAGACGACTTATCGCTCCGGGAACGGCAGTCTTTCGCAGCGCGTGAATATTACCGGCTCCATCTCGATTCCAGGAATATTTTGTCAAATCTTGCGGCCGAATATGAGAAAATGCTGAAAAATGGCTGAAAAAGCCGAAAAATAACGGTTCTTCTACGATTTTCATGGAAATATTGGCCCAAACGCGAGATAGACTGGGGTGAAAAAGAAGGGGTTTTGGCCATGGAATTCACTGAAGAACACTACAAGCAGCTACTGGGTTTGCCCG